>Ga0208917_1000583_pt1 | contig 18573 bp, 22 predicted proteins | sample DEB08_DNA_10_FD_185500 | JGI IMG/M metagenome (GOLD analysis project Ga0208917, IMG submission 185500) | Aqueous microbial communities from the Delaware River and Bay under freshwater to marine salinity gradient to study organic matter... | ecosystem: Environmental > Aquatic > Marine > Coastal ...
CGTAAAATATGCTGTTAAAATGACTAACTATTCTGACGGTACAGGTGAGAATTTAGTTAAAAAAATAGACGCTTCAAATACAACTTTTATGACTACTGATGGAAATAGAAAAATATCTAAAATATTTTGGTCAGTAAATACAGCAAATACAAAATCAGCTGTAGAGTTAATTTGGGAAGGTGCAACAAACGCTACCGCAGTTTTGTTGAATGGTCAAGGTTTTTGGGACTTACGAGCAGATGGAAATGAGATTCCAAACAATGCAACAACACCTACAGGTGATGTTTTATTATCTACAAAGAATTTTGCAAATGGTGATAATTACACGATTTTAGTGGTTTTCAGATAGCAATTTGTATAAATAATAGAGAGAAATTAGAGATAGATACAATGAAATTAATTACCGAAGAAATATCAAACGCAGAATATATTGTAGAAGAAGCTGGAAATGGAAAGAAAAACTACTCCATTAAAGGCGTTTTTATGCAATCTGATGTAAAAAATAGAAATGGAAGAATCTATCCTAAGGAAATACTTCAAAAAGAAGTAGCACGATATAATAGAGAGTTCATAGAAAAAAAGAGAGCATTTGGTGAACTAGGTCATCCAGACGGACCAACCGTTAACCTAGAAAGAGTTTCGCATATGATTAATGCTCTATATCCAGAAGGCAGTAATTTTATAGGTGAAGCACGAGTACTCGATACCCCATATGGAAAAATAGTGAAAAGTTTAATTGATGAGGGTGCAAGACTTGGAGTTTCAAGTAGAGGAATGGGTACACTTGCAAATGTAGGTGGTGCCAATGTAGTCAAAGACGATTTTTACCTTGCAACCGCAGCTGATATAGTTGCAGACCCTAGCGCTCCAGACGCTTTCGTAGAAGGCATTATGGAAGGCAAAGAGTGGGTTTGGGATAATGGGATTTTGAAAGAAGCAGAGGTTAAAGAATTAAAGTTACAAGCAGAGAGTAGAGAAAGAATTGCTAGAGCAGAAAAAAATGCTAAAGTATTCGAATCTTTTCTTAAAAAACTGTAATTTTATAAATAGTAATTGACACTTTCCTAATGGGTTGGTGTATTTATTGCAATAATTAACAACTAAAACTATTGAGGAGATAGAACAATGGCTGATAATACTGTGGCAGATTTGCCAAAGAAAAATGCAGCTCCAGCTGAACCCGCTAAATCACTAGCGGCAACTGTACAACAAGTAATGACTAAAGCAGTTACTTCACCTACAGATGCTAAAATAGATTTCGCACAAGGGGTTAATCACATTACTGGTGACCCACAACAAAAAAGTGCAGGCGCAGCTGATGCTATGAAATCTCTACAAGCAGAGAAAGAGCCTAAAAAAGATATTCAGGCTGCTTACGAAGCTGACGAGAAAAAAGACGAAAAAGAAAAAGAAGATATGAAAGAGGCAGAATACGCTGATAAAAAAGATGATGAGAAAAAAGAAGTGAAAGAAGGCGAAATGCCAGCTGGTCTTAAAAAGTACTTAGACAAAAAGAATGGTAAAGAAGATGAAAAGTCTGAAGAAAAAGAAGACGAGAAGAAAAAAGATATGAAAGAAGCTGAAGACAAAGAAGATAAGAAAAAAGACGAAAAAGAAATGTCTGAAGCGGAAGACAAGGAAGACAAGAAAGAAAAAGAAGTTTCTGAATCTGAAGATAAAGAAAAAGAAATGAAAAAAGAAATGTCTGCTAAAGATAAAGTAAAAGATATGGATATGAAAGAAGACGTTAATGCTTTAACTGAAGGTGAAGACCTATCAGAGGAATTCAAAGCAAAAGCGGCTACAATATTCGAATCTGCTGTTAAAGCAAAACTTGTCGAAGAAATTGAAAAATTAGAAAGCGAATACGAAGCAAAAGTTGACGAAAAAGTTTCTGAAGTTAAAGAAGAAATCGTTGACAAAGTTGACGCTTATCTAAACTATGTTGTCGAGGAGTGGATGAAAGAAAACGAATTGGCAATAGAAAAAGGCTTGAGAGCTGAGATTACTGAAGATTTTATCGGTGGTCTTAAATCTTTATTTGAATCTCACTACATTAATGTTCCACAAGAGAAATATGATGTAATTGAGAATCAAGCTGCTGAGATAGAAAAGTTAAAAGAAGAAGTTAACAAAACTATCGAAAAGAACGTTGAGTTAAACCAAAAGATTGCAGAATCAACAAGATCAGATATTATCAAAGATGTATCTGCTGATTTGGCTGCAACTGAGGCTGACAAACTTAACGGTTTAGCAGAAAGTATTGAATATAAAGACGCTGACAGTTTTAGAAAAAGTGTAGAAACTTTAAAAAATTCTTACTTCCCTAAATCTAAGGCGAGTGATAACGAATCTAATGAAGTAGCAGAAAACAATGCTGGTTTAGACTTGTCTGAATCAATGGCTGCATATACTGCTGCAATTAGTAAAACAAAGAAAAATCCTTACATAAAGTAAGGGTTTAGTTAATTAACTAAAGAAGGAGAGATAGAAAAATGTTTTTATCTGAATCAATACAACAAAAGTGGCAGCCCGTTTTAGAACATCCTGATCTTCCAAAGATCAACGATGCTTATAAAAGAGCCGTTACTTCAATGGTATTAGAGAACCAAGAAAAAGCGTTAAGAGAAGATGCTGCTTTCTTATCGGAAGCTGCGCCTACTAACGCAACTGGTGCTTCAATACAAAACTGGAATCCTATTTTAATTAGCTTAGTAAGAAGATCAATGCCTAACCTTATCGCTTACGATATTGCAGGCGTTCAACCAATGTCAGGTCCTACAGGCTTGATATTTGCTATGAGAAGCAGATATGCATCTCAAACTGGTGGTGAAGCTCTTTTTGACGAAGCTGACACAGACTTCAGTGGTAGAAATGCTGCTGGTTCATCTGTTTCAAATAAAACAGGAGTAGCACAATCTGGAACTAACCCAGCTGTACTTAACGACACACCTGCTGGTGCATACACAAGTGGATCAGGAATGACTACTGACTATGCAGAAGCATTAGGTGATGCGTCTGGTAATGCGTTTGCTGAAATGGCATTCTCAATTGAGAAATCAACTGTGACTGCAAAAAGCAGAGCATTAAAGGCTGAGTACACAATGGAATTAGCACAAGACCTTAAAGCAATTCACGGTTTAGATGCTGAAACTGAATTATCAAACATCTTATCTGCTGAGATCCTTGCGGAAATCAATAGAGAGGTTGTAAGATCAGTTTACATCGGATCTGAAAAAGGTGCTCAAACTAATACAACAACTGCAGGTATCTTTGACTTAGATACAGACTCTAACGGTAGATGGTCTGTTGAAAGATTTAAAGGCCTAATGTTCCAATTAGAAAGAGATGCTAACGTAATCGCACAAAGAACAAGAAGAGGAAAAGGTAATATGATTATCTGTTCTTCAGACGTTGCTTCTGCGTTACAAATGGCTGGTGTGTTAGACTACACTCCTGCGTTAAACAACAATTTAAATGTTGATGACACAGGAAATACTTTTGCTGGTGTATTAAATGGTAAATATAAAGTTTACATTGATCCATATTCAGCAAATACAGCTGCTAAACAATACTTTGTAGTAGGTTACAAAGGTACTTCACCATATGACGCTGGTATATTCTACTGCCCATATGTACCTCTACAAATGGTAAGAGCAGTTGGCCAAGACACATTCCAACCAAAAATTGGATTCAAAACTAGATACGGTCTAGTAGCGAACCCATTTGCTGGTGCTGGTGCGTCTGACGCTATTACTGCTGATGGTTTAACATCTGCTAATGCAAACAGATATTACAGAAAAGTTCAAATCGTTAACTTAATGTAATACTTGTTACAAACAAATTTAAAAGGGCGGCCCTAAAAAGTCGCCCTTTTTTTTAGCATAAATATCACTATGAAAAATGTACTTACTCAATATCTTTACGTGTTTGTAATAACAGTTGTATTTTTATTTTTATTTACTTGGGCAAACTCTTGTGAGGTAGAAGAAATTAAAGTAGATGAAAAAATACCTTTATGTGAAGATTTACAAGAATCAACTGAAGAAAATCCTTGTAAAAAACCAGAAAATATAAACACAGTTATTAAAGCAATAGAGAAACTAGGTGAGTCAGGAACACTTCCTAAATAACATATAAATAGTAGTATGACAACTACAAATGCATATAATAGACAACCTACAAAGTTAGACTATGCAAGCCCTACACAGTTTAAATTTAGTATTATTAAACTTCCTAAGGTAGAATATTTTTGTACAGCTGCAAACATACCTGGTGTTACGTTAGGCACTTCAGTTTTTGCTACACCATTAAAAGATGTACCAATGCCTGGTGATAAGGTTGATTATGATACTTTAAACATATCTTTTTTGGTTGATGAAAATTTAGAAAACTATAGAGAGATACACGGTTGGATTACAGGTCTTGGCTTTCCAAAAGATTATTCACAATTTAGAACGTTGCAAAGTGCAGGCTCAGATAGATATCCAACTACAACAAACGAAACATACTCTAGTGAAATTGGACAAGTATCAAAAATGGCACCAGACGATGGTGGTTTGTATTCAGACGCTACGCTATTTGTATTAACGAGTAAAAATAATTCTAACGTAGAAATCAGATTTAGAGATGTATATCCTATTTCACTTTCTGGATTAGATTATAATCAACAAGCCACAGACGTGGATTATCTGACAGCCAGTGTTACATTTCAGTATAAGATATATGAGTTTGCAAATGTAGGTGCTAGTGCTACTATTGAAACAACAAGTTAACCATTGACTAAATAGTCAATAACTGATATAATGGAGATATTATGACCTTTGATGAATTGCAGGCATTAGCCGAAAAAGACCTAAAATTAAATGATACTGAATTAGATTTAGAATCATTAAAAACCCCAGCACTACACAACAAGTACTGTAAGTTTCATAATCAATATATAAATCTATTGAAGAAAGCTGAACAAGATAGAGATAGATTGTTGAGGGAAAAATGGGAATATTATACTGGTAAAGCCGACCCTAGTGTGTACCAAGAGAAACCTTTTAATTTAAAAATACTTAAACAAGACGTTGACAAATATTTAAAAGCTGACGATGAATTAATTAAGTTGGAACAAAAGGTAACTTATATACAAAGTGTTGTAGATTACTTAGACAAAACAATTCGTATTATATCTAATCGTACATTTCAAATTAAAAACGCTATAGAGTGGAAGAAGTTTACTTCTGGTATTATCTAAAATGTTTACTCCTGAGCCATACAAGGTCCGTCAGTCGGTTATTTCAAAAAGTATTTGTAATGATATAATTGCAACTGGAGAACAACAAAAGTTAATTGATGCTAAGATACAAGAGGGCAATCAAAATAATCGTAAGTCAGCTGTGTCTTGGATTAGAGATGAGTGGATTGAAAATACCTTATCATCTACAATTGAGATATGTAACAAAACTTGGAACTTTGGTTTAGAAGAATATGAGCCTTTTCAATATACTGTTTATAAAGAAAATGATTTTTACGATTGGCACATTGACACACACAATAAACCATATTCAAATGGTCTTATACGAAAATTAAGTTTTACTTTGTTGTTAAATGATGACTATGAAGGTGGTGAGTTTGAACTGTGTATACCAAATCCTAAACAAGAAAAAAACAAGTATATAAAATTAAACAATAATCAAGTAGGAACTATGATAGTTTTTCCTAGTTTTGTTTGGCACAAAGTTAATCCTGTTATTAAAGGTATAAGAAAATCTTTAGTAGGTTGGATCGTAGGAAAATCATTTGTCTAATATGCAAAATATAATTGTAGATAAACTTAATGATGTTTATATCAAAATAGATGCTGATGCTTCTATTCGTAGAGAGCTGTCAGACTATTTCTCTTTTGAGGTGCCTGGTTATAAGTTTACACCACAGTTTCGTAATAGAGTTTGGGATGGTAAGATAAGACTTTATTCATATGCAACAGGTCAAATGTATGTTGGTCTGTATCCCTATCTAAAAGACTGGTGTAAGAAGAAAAACGTACATATAGTTGAATCTAGTGATATTTTGACACGTAGCAACGTCTCAGCCGCCGATATAGACGGTATGATTAAAGAGTATGAACTCTCTATTAAACCTCGGGATTATCAAATAAATGCGTTTAAGTTTGCCTTAGAATACGATAGAGGTCTTATATTATCACCTACAGCTTCAGGTAAATCACTTATTATCTATATGTTGGTAAGACATTATTTAAATATGATAGACAATAACGTTTTAATTATAGTACCTACAACATCATTAGTAGAACAATTATATAAAGATTTTAAGGACTATGGATATGATGTAGAAACAAATGTCAGTAGAAAATATCACGGTTATGATATTGATGAAGACAAAAGAATAGTTATCTCAACTTGGCAATCATTATATAAAATGCCTAAAAAGTTTTTTGAAGATTACGGTGCTGTTATAGGTGATGAAGCACATTTATTTAAGGCCGTATCATTAACAAAGATTATGACTAAACTTACAGATTGTAAATATCGAATAGGACTTACAGGTACTTTAGATGATAGTAAAACACATAAGTTAGTATTAACAGGTTTGTTTGGTATGGTAAATAAAGTTGTATCAACAAAAGAACTTATTGATAGAAAACAGTTGGCAAACCTAAAAGTAGTTTGTTTAAATTTAAAATATCCAGAAGAAGAATCTAAAAAAGTATATGGTGTAAAATACTTTGAAGAATTAGAATATCTTACTCAAAATAAAGCTCGTAATAAATACATACGAAATCTTACCTTGGCACTAAACGGCAATACTTTATGTTTGTTTCAGTTAGTTGAAAAACACGGTGAAATTTTATTTAACTTAATTAAAGAAAAAGCAGACCCTAAACGAAAAGTGTTTTTTGTTTATGGTGGAACAGAAACAGATGATAGAGAAAAAATTAGAGCAATCACAGAAAAGTCGGATAACGCAATTATTATCGCTTCTTTCGGGACGTTCAGCACTGGTATCAATATTCGTAATTTACACAACATTATTTTTAGTAGCCCTAGTAAAAGCCCTATAAGAGTATTACAAAGTATTGGCCGTGGTTTAAGAGTTGGCGATAAAAAACAGTCAGCAACAGTCTATGATATTTCTGACGATTTAACCTATAAAGATAAAAAGAATTTTACCTTAGCCCATTTTCAGGAAAGAGTTAATATCTACAATAGAGAAAACTTTAACTATGAAATACATACTGTGGATTTAAAATGATATCGGATGAAGATTTTAAGTTTTTACTATACGAAAGTCGCAACTCATATAAAATATTAGAAATAGGTACTGGTACAGGTAAAAGTACAGCTGCCTTGGTAGCAAATCGAGCTACAGTTTATACCATAGATAGAAATAATATTTTTACTCATTTTGGATTAGACCATAATGTACATAGGTTTATCTGTGAAAGTCAAACTTACTGGCAAGAACATAATCACAAAGACTTTGATTTTGTATTTGTTGATGCTTCAATAGGTTCAGGTGATTGTCAGGAAATATTAAAAAGAACAAAAGATACTTTTAATATTGTCTTCCATGATTATATACCTAATGAAACAAATAAAAATAAAAACAAAGGCGGCTTTAATTTAAAACATTTACTTTCAGCTGCTTTGGAAAACTATGACATTAAAACAAGAACAGGTGGTACACATTGTATATTAGCCGAGTTAAGGAAAGATAAATAGTTATATGATTGATCGTATTGATACAAAGTCAGTTAAGATAATCAGGCTGGTTTCTGGAGAAGAAATCTGTTGTAAGTTTCCTTTACATAAAAATCAACTACCTGAAAATTCAAAGCTGTTAAGATTACAGGAACCAATGTTAATCAAATATGTTCCTAGAATTACTGAACAAGGTATATCTGATTATATAGCTTTAGTACGCTGGGTTGGTTTTACAGATGAAAAAATAGTAACGATCCCAATAGACAAAATAATTACAATATGTAATGCTACACCAGCGTTTACAGAAAGATATAGTAAACTTACTGTTGCTTTGAAAAATGCTAAACAACAGTTACCAGGATTTATAGAAAGAAATATGACGGATGAAGAACTTGAACAAGAAGATTCCGATTCCTATAATGAAGAAGATGTGAAGGAGGTAAGTGACTTGTTGAGAATGCCAAGTAAAAAGATTCACTAAAGTGGGTAGCTAGGTCTCTGGAGATCAACCCACATAGGTAGTATATCAATTTTTGCTCACTTGTCAAGCACCTATGAAAATTAGATTTTATGAAAGATTAGATGGAATGAGATGGCTCGGGTTTATACTTGCTATGATTGGGGCTTTTATTCTATCAAATGCAAATCCTAATACACAATGGATGGGATGGGCAGTTGCAACAGTATCTTGTAGTATATGGATATATATGGGAATCAAAGATAAAGATACACCTAGAGCTCTAATGGAATTTATGTATTTGTTACTTGCATTAAGGGCCATTTATAATTGGTTAATATGAAAGAAGAATGGACAATAAAAGCGACATATAATAGTGACAATCCTAAAAAATATTGTCAAGTGTGTTATCCATTTAAAGGAACAATTAAACAACTTGAAAAAAAGATATGGAAACACTATAATGAAAATTATGAAGAATATGGTAAAGCAGAAGCTGTGGAGGTCGAACTTATAACATAAACCGTTGACAAAAACAACCAAATGTAGTATTATATAATTATGACTAGAACAAGAAAAAAATCCGAACATTATGTAGATAACAAAGTTTTTCTACAGGCTATGATTGAGTACAAAGACAAGTGCGATAAGGCCGAAAAAAGAAATAGAAAAGCACCACCAGTTACAAACTATATCGGTGAATGTTTTTTAAAGATAGCAAATCACTTATCTTATAGACCTAATTTTATTAACTATACTTTTAGAGATGATATGATTTCTGATGGTATAGAAAATTGTTTACAATATCTTAAAAATTTTAATCCTAAAAAATCAAATAACCCATTTGCTTATTTTACACAAATTATCTATTATGCCTTTATTAGAAGAATACAAAAAGAAAAGAAACAATCAAGCATTAAGTATAGAATGATTGAACAGGCTAATATAGATGAATTTGCTGTGTTGCCTGGTGATACAAATAATGATTACAAAAATCAATTCTTAGAATTTTTAAGAAAAAACAAACCCTCAACTGAGGAACAACCTACAGCGAATGAGATAAGAGTTAAAAAAAGAAAGAAAAGAACTTATACAAGCGTCCTAGATATATAATGAAAATTGCATTGTTGAATGATACACACTTCGGTGTTCGTAATGATAGTGAAGCATTTAGAAATTATCAATTAAGATTTTATAATGAAATCTTTTTTCCATACCTAGAAGAACACAACATTAAAACATTGGTTCATTTAGGCGATGTTGTTGATAGAAGAAAGTTTATTAACTTTCAAACAGCCTCTATTTTTAGAAAACAATTTTGGGATCGTTTATACGAAGAACAAATTGACACTCACGTAATTTTAGGAAACCACGATACATACTTTAAAAATACGAACCAAGTAAATGCAATAGAAAACTTATATTCTTCTTTTGATAAAAAGAATGAACCTTGGGTATACTCTAAATCAACTGTAGTTGACTTTGATGGTACGCCTATATTATTTGTACCTTGGATTTGTGATGACAACTATGATCACTCCATGGAAATGTTACGTACAGCTAAAGCAGAAATAGTAATGGGACACTTAGAAATAAAAGGTATTGAAATGCAAAACGGAGTTATTAATGAACACGGTTTAGCAAAATCAGACTTTCAAAGATATGATAGAGTAATTTCAGGACATTTTCATAAACATACAGATGATGGTCAGATACACTATAATGGTGCTCAATATGAAATGACCTGGTCAGACTATCAGGATCCAAAGGGCTTTCATATATTTGATACCGAAACAAGAGAAATAACAAGGGTACGAAATCCTTTAACCATACATAAAAAGATAATATATGATGACAAAAAGAAAGATTATGCAAACTACGATTTAACAGAATACAACAATCACTTTATAAAATTAATAGTGTTAAATAAAACAAATAATAATGTATTTGACAAATTTGTTGAAAGGTTGTATAATGAAATAACAGTACACGATTTAAATATCATAGAAGATTATTCTGATATAAAAGCTAGTGTAAGAGAAGATATACTTGAAATGGGTGAAGACACAGTTACATTCCTAAATAACTATGTTGATCAAATAGAAACGGATGTAAACAAAACCAAACTAAAAGAATATCTAAAGTCAATTTATATTGAGGCAAGTGACAACACAGTATGATATATTTTAAAAAATTAAGATGGCGAAACTTTCTATCTACTGGTAATCAGTTTATAGAGGTTGACCTAGCAAAGGCACCATCAACACTAATCATTGGTACAAACGGTGCAGGAAAATCTACTATGCTTGACGCATTATGTTTTGCTCTATTTAATAGACCGTTTAGAGATATAAAAAAAGAACAACTAGTAAATACAATCAACCTAAATGATTGTGAAATAGAGTGTGAGTTTGAAACAAGCAATAAAAAATACAAAATCATAAGAGGAATTAAACCAAACAAATTTGAGATTTATTGTAACAATGTATTGTTAAATCAGGATGCTTCAAACGTTGACTATCAAAATATGTTAGAGCAAAACATTTTGAAATGTAACTATCGTGCTTTTTGTCAAGTTGTTATATTAGGCTCTACCTCATATGAACCGTTTATGCATTTACGTGCTAGATATAGACGAGAGGTTGTTGAAGAAATATTAGATATAAGAGTTTTTAGTCATATGGATTTATTATTAAGACAAAAACAAGGCGAGTTAAACAAATCTGTTATTGATGTTAAACATAGATATGATTTAATGCAGGAAAAGTACGAGTTACAAAAAAAACATTTTGAAGAAATAAAAAATAGAGATACGTCTGATATTGAGGACAGAAAAAAACAATTAAAAGAAAACGAACAAAGTAATTACGAATATAATCAAAAACTGCAATTATTAAATGAAAAAATAATTTCTACAAAGGCAGAGGTTTGGAGTGGTGAAAAATATAACAAAAAGTCTAATGAGTTGGTCAAGCTAGAATCAAAGATAGAACACAATTTAGATACACACAGAAAAACATTATCATTTTTTCAAAACAATGACAGTTGTCCTACGTGTACACAGCCAATAGACCAACAGTTTAAACTAGATAAGATTAATAGTGAAGCAAACAAAATCAACGAATTAGAACTAGGGCTACAAAAATTATTTGATGAAAAAGGTAAAACAGATGAGAAGTTAAAAGAGTTAAATAAAATAAATCAGAAGCTATCAGAATTAAATATATCTGTAGCAAAAATAAACACTTCTATTTCAGAAATTAATAGACACTCAAATAGACTAGATACCGAAATTACTAAACTAGAATCAGATTCACAAAACACAAATAAAGTGGCTCAACAGTTAGAACAAATAAAAGATGAGTTAAAATCTGTAAACATAGAAAAAGAAAAGGCCATAGAAGAAAAAAAATACATTGACATTGCTAGAGAAATATTAAATGATACAGGTGTTAAAGCTAACATCATTAAGAAGTATCTGCCTATAATGAATAACTTAATTAATAAATATTTGCAATCTATGGATTTCTTTGTTAACTTTCATTTAGATGAAGAATTTAACGAAACAATCAAAAGTAGATTTAGAGATACCTTTAATTACAATAGTTTTAGTGAAGGTGAAAAACTTAGAATAGACCTTGCTTTGTTGTTTACATGGAGAACTATTGCCAAAATGAAAAATAGTACAAATACAAACCTTCTAATATTAGATGAAATATTTGACAGTAGTTTAGATGGTCAAGGTACTGAAGACTTTTTTAAAATACTTAAAACATTAACAAACGAAAACACATTTATTATATCACATAAAGGAGATATATTGTTTGATAAATTCACAAACATAATTAAATTTGAGAAGTACAAAAACTTTACGAGGTTAGCACAATGACATATGAACTATTACCACCAACAGATCCAAGAGTATTATCAAGCATAGCACCTTTTGATATTGAAACTTTTAAGAAACAAGAAAAAATAGAACTAAAAGAGTTTGTGGATAATATGTTTGAAACTATGAAAAAATATGGTGGTATCGGATTATCAGCTAATCAAGTTGGTAAGCCATATAGAATGTTTGTAATGGGAGCTCATCCTGAAATACACAAAGGTAAAAAGTGGACTTGTATTAATCCTACAATAGTTGAAGCAAGTAAACAAACTACAAGACTTAAAGAAGGATGTTTAACTTTTCCTTTTCTATTCTTAGATATAGAAAGACCTAGTGCTGTAAAGGTTAAATACCTTGATGAAGAACTAAAAGAACAAGAAGAAGATATGATTGGTATTGTAAGTAGATGTTATCAACACGAACTAGATCATATGCAAGGCATTGTATTTACCGAAAAAGTAAGTAAGTTTAAATTAGATTACGCTATCAAAAAAAGAAACAAAGAAATAAAAAAGGTACAAGAATTATGGAAACGTCAATCTGCAAAGAGTTAGATTTACCTCACTACAAAAATAGTTTAAAAGAGGCTGTAAGTTTTTTAAATAACTTAGAATATTCAGCTGTAAAAACAAAATATAATGCAAAGGGTGATTGGGATGCTATATCAATTAGAGGATATAGTGATGATATAGGAAATATCTTAAAACCAGGTGTATTAAAAAGTGATGTAGAAGATCAGCCACTACGTTGGACATATCTATATGAACAACCTGAATTACTACCAATTAAAGAAATATTATTACAGATACCTGCTGAATTTGAAAGAGTACGTGTAATGAGATTGAAAGCAGGCACCTCAATTAAAAAACATACAGACAAAGTTGATAAAGAAATAAAAGATGGTAATATTATAAGAATACATATTCCTTTAAAAACAAATCACAATGTACATTTTTATTTGTGGGAAGGAAAAGATATGTTTCATTTTAATTTAGAAACAGGTAAATATTATTATACAGATGTTTCTAAACCACACGCTGTACACAACAAAGCAGATTTTGACAGATTACACCTAGTTGTAGATTGCTTTAATAATCCTAAACTAAAAAATTTACTAAGTCAAGCAGATGAAAGCTAAAAAAACTTATATTCACGTAAACCAACACGTTATAAGGAGTAATAAAAAAAATGAAAGAAATGATCCAGTTATTACAGTTAAGCAAGGTCGTAAGAATGACTATTGCCACGAAGTGGCTATTCTCGGACCCTCAAAGGTTATATACGGCGGGAATGATAGTCCTATTCTTTCTTGTGGTGCTAGGGTTGTTATAGAAACCGAAAGTAAAGTGGAGATAATAAAATGATGTTTGCAAGAAAAAAAGACTTTGAAAAAGTATATAATGTATTTAAACAACACAGAAAATGGTTTCCACACGTAAGAACAGACCATTTAAAGATACAAATAGAAAGAAAACAGATTATTTTAGAAGATGGAGTAGTCATAGTTTTTCACCACGCAAAAAGAAAACAAAAAATAGGTGATGTACAGATAGAAAAAGGCGATACTGTACTACATCAAATTGCAAGTGATTCGCCAGGTTCAGGAAACGCCCAATCAATATTAAACAGTTTTTTTGAATACTGCCCAGGAAACGTGTTTTTATCAGTTAGAGCTGACAACTTGACAGCCAACAAGTTTTATGTTAAAATGAATATGAATTTGATCGGAAAAACAAATTGGTCAAAAGGAACAATACCTGGTAATGTATATGTCAAACGCAAAAGAAGTAATTAAAGACTGGAAAAAGAACAAAGGGTTTCCCTACTATCCCACAGACAAGAAATGGAAAGATAAAGAATATCAAAATCTTTTATCTTTTAATAGAGATACAATACTAGACGCAAAAAATCAAATCATAGGTCAATCAACACACGGTCTATCACTTGCGTGGTCATATATGCCACACGCATGGAGTGTTAAATGTGGTAAAATGAAAACACCTATGGAGATATGGGAAGATGAAGAACATTTAGAAAAAGGTATTAATAAGATTTTAACAGGAACTTTCTTTAAACAAAAAAGTGCTAACAACATAACAGACTCAGATATGAGAGCAATGTTAAGACGTTATAGTGGTACTCAAATGGTATCTAATTTTAGACCTACAGCAGCCGCAACCTTATATGATATATTTGTAGATAAAGATAGTCCACTAGAAGGCACAGAAGCAGGTACAGTATGGGATCCTAGTATGGGATATGGTGGTCGTTTAATGGGTGCAATTGCAGCTGGAGTTAATTATATAGGTACTGACCCTTGCGTTCCTACTTATGCAGGTTTAGAAAAAATACGAGATGAATATGGTCACTCTCATAAAAAATACACACTATTAAGACAAGGTAGTGAAACATATATACCTGAAGAAAATAGTTTAGACTTTGTATTTACAAGTCCACCTTATCTAGGACACGAACAATATGGCGATGAAGAAGAACAATCATTTAAAAAGTTTCCAGTACAAGATCAATGGCGTAATGGGTTTTTATTACAGACAATTAAAAATGCATATCGTGGTTTAAAACCAGGTAAGTATGCAGGCTTTAATGTTGCAAACGTAAAATCGTATAAAACCTTTGAAGAAGACACTTACGACTGTATGGTAGAGGCAGGATTTAAAGATATACAAATATGGTGGTTGTCTTTATCAACACAACAAGGCACACAAACTCAATCAACACTAGAAGGTGATTCGATAGAGTCTAAACAAAAGAACAATTACATAGGGCGATTCGCAAGACCTGACATTCCAGGTAGAAAATATGAGCCAATATTCATTGGAATCAAGTAAAAAAACAAATGTTCTTGTTTTGTTCTCAAAAATAATTTTAAAAACCTAGTAAATACGTGATTTTAAACGCTTGACTTTTATGTCAATATACGGTAGCATAAGTAGTATATGACAGATAACACTATGAATAAAAAATCACAATTGGCAAAATTACTTGCAACAGAAAATATTGCTGTACAAGAAAATGCTGTTGCTACTGCTTCGTTTGATGTAGTTAACAGAATATTGACAATCCCTATTTTTAAAGAAGAACAAAAATCTAAACACGTTTATGATATGTTGGTTGGCCACGAGGTATCTCACGCTTTACATACCCCAGCAGAATCATGGAAAGATATGAAAAACCGATCTGATGAATTTAGATCATTTGTTAACGTATTGGAAGATGTTAGAATTGACAAGTTAATTCAAAAAAAATATCCTGGTCTTACTGATGACTATTTAAAAGGTTTTGCTAAAATGTATAAAGACAATTTCTTTAATACAAAAAATAAAGATATTCAAAACGATTATGCTCTTATTGATAAAATTAATTTATATTATAAATCATCAAAAACTTTAAATATTAAATTTTCTAAAAAAGAAAAAATATTAGTTGACGCTGCTGATAACTGTAAAACGTTTGATGATGTGTTAAAACTTGCTGAAGATATACTTGGTTATTGTAAAGAAGAATTAAAAAAACAACCAAAATTACAAAAAGTTTATACACCTAAAGACAACGGTGAAAAATCTGAAGACTCAGAATCAACAGAATCTACTGAATCAAAAAGTACAGATGAAAAAGTTGATGAATGGTTGGCTAAACAATCAGATGAAAAAGATAATAAAGAATCTAATAAAACTGCTAACGTAGGTAACCCTTATGGTGCTGGCGGCGATACTCCAATCACTTCACAAACTAATGCTGCGTTTGATGAGGCAGTTAAAAAAGAGTTAGTTGATAATAAGGCAAGTAAAAGACATTATGTTGTTTTACCAAAAGTTAATCTTAAAAATTTGATTATACCTTACAAAAAATTTATTAAAGACAATATGTTAAAAGACTCTAAAGAACAGGCTGAGGTATATATTAAAGGTAACAAAAACTTAGAAGAAAAAACTAAACAGTTTATTAAAGACTCTTCAAATGTAGTTAACTTTCTTGTTAAAGAATTTGAAATGAAAAAAAGTGCTAGATTATATGCTCGGGCTTCACAAGATAAAACTGGTATTATTGATCCACTTAAATTACATACTTACAAGTTTGCTGAAGATATATTCAAAAAAATTACAATTGTACCTAATGAAAAAAATCACGGTATGATATTTTTACTTGATTGGTCTGGCTCAATGCAAAAACACTTATTACCTACGGTTGAACAGTTAATCAACCTAGTTTTATTTGTTAGAAAAATCAATATACCGTTTTCAGTTTACAAGTTTGTAAATAACCACGAGAATGATGATCCTAAAAACCTTCCATTTGAACAATCAAATCAAACTGTAGAAGGTGATCAAACTACTAAATTGGTTCACTTGTATTCACATAAACAAAGTAAATCAGATTTCTTTGCTGTTTCAAAATACCTACATAGAATGGCAAAATACTGGAATGGTCATTACGGAAGATATTATGATAGTGATGACTCTTATATGACAAGTCCTTGTAAAGAATATTATCTATGTTCTACACCTCTTAATGAGTCGTTAATTGCTATGGATAGTATCATACCTAAATTTAGACAAGATTACAAATCTGATAAAGTTGCTCTTGTTACATTAACAGATGGTGGCGCTAATTCAATGAGAGGTAATTATAGTGGTGACTTATGGGTTAAACTTGGTAAAAATCACGTTCAATGTAATAGTTGGGGTAGAATTGGTATGACTCAAAAGTTATTAAAATACTTAAAGAAAAAACACAACATTAAAACTGTTGGCTTTTATCTTGTAAGTAAATTTAGAGATTTAAGATTTACAATGTATCTACCGTATGATAAACAGGCACTTGCTCAAAAGATGTTTACTAAAGACAAGTGTATTGCTGATACTAAAAACGGCTATGATGTTTACTTTTACGTTAAGGCTGATACCAACGTTAAAAATACAACGTTTGATAACACTACAGATTCAACTGATAAGAGAACACTTAAAAAGATGTTTATGTCTGGTATGAAAGGACGAATCGTATCCAGAATATTATTACAAAAATTCATCAAGGAGGTCGCATAAATGCACAGTTTTTGCCCTTCTATAGTCAAAAAAACAAGTAAAATCAACGTTTTTTTACGCTTGACTTTTCTATTAAATAATGATAGGATGGATGTATAAACATTATGAAAAAGGAGACTTATATTATGGACTTAAATGTTAAACAAAAATCTGTAGTTGAAGTTTTATATAAAACATATAAATCTGATACAGTTACAAGAGCTCAAATAAATGACCTTGTAAAATCTAAAAAGATTTCAAATCCTGCGTGGTTAAAATCTGATAAGTACAAAGTTGATAGAGGTGTTTACAAACTACCTATTAATGGTGATGTTGCTGACCCTATTCCAACTACACCAAAAGTTGAATCAACTAATGATACTAAGGCTGCATATATTGTCAGCTCTTTAACTGATAACGTAGTTCCTGCTAAAGATACTGACTTTGTTAAGTTTGGTAACTATACAGACATTAACAGTATTGTAAAATCTAAAAAATTCTATCCTGTATTCATTACAGGTCTTTCTGGTAACGGTAAGACACTTGCTGTAACACAGGCGTGTGCTGAGGCAAAACGTGAAATGATTAGAGTTAACATTACAATTGAAACTGATGAGGACGATTTACTTGGCGGTTATAGATTAAGAGATGGCCAGACTATCTGGCAAAACGGTCCTGTAATCGAGGCAATGGAAAGAGGTGCCATCTTATTACTTGATGAGATTGACCTTGCTTCAAATAAGATTATGTGTTTACAACCAATCCTTGAAGGTTCTGGTGTGTATGTTAAAAAGATAAACAAGTTTGTTAAACCTAAATTTGGTTTCAACGTGATTGCTACTGCTAACACTAAAGGTCAAGGTAGTGATGATGGTAAGTTTATCGGTACTAATGTTCTTAACGAGGCATTCCTTGAGAGATTTCCTGTTACATTTGAACAAGAATATCCAAGTGCTAAGATTGAAGAAAAAATTGTTAGTACAAAGTTAAAATCTGCTGGTAAGTCTGATGACAAGTTTGCTCACAATCTAGTAACGTGGGCTGATGTGATTAGAAAAACCTACAAAGATGGCGGTGTTGATGAGATTATAAGTACCAGAAGACTTGTACATATCGCTGAGGCATACGGTATCTTTAAAAATAAGATGAAGGCAATATCCGTATGTACTAATAGATTTGATGATGATACTAAAACATCATTTGTTGATCTATATAGTAAAGTAGATAGTGGTGCTTCTGTAGATGAAATCCTTGATGCTAAGAAACAGGCTGATGAGGCAGAAATTCTACAAGAGAATTCCAATGATAGTGAGGATGATAAAGATGAGGATTTCCAAGTCTAGTCAAAAATCTATCCATAGTGTAAGTCCGCTTGTGGGGGTTGTGCCCCACAAGTTAACTTTAAACAAGGAAAGTAATGACAAATTTTAAAGATAATAGTGGTTTAGAAAAATACAAACTAAAAATGTC
>Ga0208917_1000584_pt1 | contig 18516 bp, 10 predicted proteins | sample DEB08_DNA_10_FD_185500 | JGI IMG/M metagenome (GOLD analysis project Ga0208917, IMG submission 185500) | Aqueous microbial communities from the Delaware River and Bay under freshwater to marine salinity gradient to study organic matter... | ecosystem: Environmental > Aquatic > Marine > Coastal ...
ACCAATATTGATAAGAAGAAGTATAGAATCCTACAAAGGGGTTTCTATATCCACCAAATGCAGGCAATACTGATCTGGTCCCAACCCACTGAAATTGTCTATCTCCACCATAAATGGCAACACCACCTACGAAATTTCCAGGTTGTGTGACATCTCTAACTCCAGAAAAGTTTGCTGGTTGAGGTCCAGAAAACTGTGCTGGCACAGGCGAAACAGAACTTACAGTTCTAACACCAGAGAAAGTTGCGTCTCTAACGCCAGCAAAGTTTACAGTTCGAACACCACTAAAGTTTACATCTCTAACACCAGAATATTCTGTAGTGCCACCTACAGTCCTTGTTCCTGCAAAGTTTGCTGGTTGTGCTCTAGTACCTGAAAAGTTTACAGTTCGAACACCACTAAAATTTGCTGGAGTAACTGTTGTAGAATACCCAACATATACACCAGTAAATTGACTAGAAAAAGTGCCTGTAAACTGAGGACCAGAAAAATATGCACTGGTATATTGAAGATTTTGTGTTGTGTACCGAGTGTCTACTGCTGTACCGCGTGCTTCCCAAGTTCCAGAAGCAGTTGGCGCACCTTGAGCAGATGTTCTCAATTGATACTCGCCGATACCACCTTTTTCAAACCCATATTTGACCATAGAGGCAGCAAGTATTGATGTTTCGCTATCTGTTGACTCTTGAAAATTAATCCCACCGTTATGTTTTAACGGATTTATTGTCTCAGTTAAACTAGAAGATTCTTTTCTCCAGATACTATAAGTTTCAGTTGGACCGCCAGAGGATTTTGTATCAGTGTATATGTTTGGAAGCCAAATTTGCCAACCAGTAGCAGGTGCGGTTTTCGAAAGTCTAAAAGATCCAGGGAATTCATTGGAAACGGATTGCTCTGCTATTCTTATACTGAGTGTCTCGAAAGAAGCAGAATCCATTACATACAGATCGCCATCGCTATCAGTCGCGACTAAATCTACAGTTGAACTGTTCCAAGGCAAATTATCAACAGAGTCTAGCATTTGTCTGAGAGGATATGAAACAGATCCTATAGACAATGAAGATGCTGGGTGTGTTCCGACTGGTTGATTGTAGAATGTGTTTGTAAATTGTGCAGGACCAACATCTGAATCTAAAGCAGTGTTTGTGGTTGTTAAAGATCCACCGTATCGCGCACCTGCTGAATCATATTGTAAAACTATTTTGAGACATCCAAGTTCAGAAAGAACTAGTTCTTCTGCGGATGTTAATTGTTTCAGGTCGCCATTAGAATTTAGTAGTTTTAATGGGACTGTACTAAAAGCAGTCATGTCCAGTCCTTACGGCAATGGATTCAGTAATGTACCATTGCGGTCATACACATTTGGTATTCTACTATTAATATCTGATAATGCGCCGTCTACTGTTTTTGTTGTAGTGATTGGCGAACCAGTGCCACTTGGAGGCATTGTAATACTACCTGCAACCGTAACATTCGCGCCAGAAAATGTCATTGCAGTAGTTGTGCCAGATTTTAGGATCAAATTACCAGAAGTATTTGTAAGAGCAGCAAATTGAGTACCAGCATCTTTTAAGAAAACATCACCGCCATCAGCATCAAGAGTGATGTCTCCTGTAGCGTCAAAGAGCACTGCTCCTGTAGAATAGACTGATAAGTTAGAAACTGCTGTGATGCTTTGTGTACCACCGATGCTAAATGTAAGAGCATCTGACCCATTACTTTGCATTTTAACTGATTCGCCAGTAGCGGCGTCTAAGAAAATAGAGCCAACAGCATCAATTGTGACGTCATCTGGTGCTGTGATGGTATAGGATGCATTGTCCGCAAGAGTATGAGTTACTTCATCTCCACCTGCGCCATTTAAGAATTTGATATTATTGCCGTCAGCATCAAGAGTAATGTCTCCAGCGACGTCAATAGTTAAATTACCCGTCGGAACATCTATCTCTTGATTCGCTCCCATTTGAAAATCGAAACGAATAGCACTATCATCTTTGAAAGTAATATTAGCACCGCCAGCATCAATTATAACATCATTTACTGCATCTAAAAAGATGTTATGTCCTGCTCTGAGTTCAATTCTTTGGCCGCCAGATTGCGCAGTGCTTATCAATAAACGAGTTTGAGTTTCAGTAACATCGCCAGTAGGATACAAAATCTCACCAGAGGAAGCATCGAACACTCGTTCAATCTCGTTGATAGCGTCAGTTACAGTCTTATATGCCGTATTCGTATCTGCCTTAAAATTACCGCCACCAACTCCATGAAGGTCGCTGTCTAATTCATTAAGAGCATCAACTATGGTATTAGCAGTAAAATCGCCCAACCCATTTAGTGTAAGAGTTCCTCCTGGACCAATAGCAGAATCCAAATATTTCATATCTGAATCATGGATATCGCCAAAATGATTCAGGTCTTGGATTAACTGTTGAAAAGTATCCGTGGTTTGGAAGTAAGGATGAGCGCTGTCGTGGAATCTTACTGTCATTTTACTTGTTCTCTAGTAATTCTTTAACCATTTGTTTCAGTTGAGTTATTTCATTCTTTAAAGAAGCGACCTCAGAATACACTTCTTGTTGCTCTTTTTTATTCTGCAAGTGAAGTTTTTTTGTTTCCCTTGCTCTTTTTATCTCTTCTTCGCTTGTATTTATAATCGCTCCAGTAGTCATGTCGCGATACAAACTAGGTGATCCTTCTACTTTTATATACATTAGATAAGAGCAATTGCCTTAATGTCACGAAGAATCGGAATTTCACAAGTATTTGTTGATTTAAACACAATCTTCAACTGGAATTGTATGAAATCATTAAGAGATCCGTCGAGTCCACCAATCAAGTATTGGTATTCTTGGAAAGAAACATCCAAATCATCGAACCCATAATTAGCATCAGGAGGATTATTATCAGCATCTACCCTAATAAAAGAAGCGTTGTAGATGTCTTCGTCGGATCCAGACACAACTCTGTAGTATAATTCAAAATCAGCTGATGGTGGTTTATGCATATTCAATATAACTTTCAATCCATTTGCTGCTTGAGTCAGTGTTATTGGTTTCGTCAAATGCTTAGATGGCGTTGTTCCAAGAATTGGGTGAGTTTCTGGGACAAAGTCAGAAGGAGCATTGTTAACTAGATCATTCCTGGAAGCAGAATCAACTGCCTGGTTATCAATAACATAATTTATAGTTTCTGCACCGACCTGCTGTATGTCAATCATTGGAGTAACGTCAGAAACATATCCAGACGAAACCGCAGCAGCTGCTTTTGGTCCGCCAAACAAAGAAGTTTGAGAACTCGACATATTTGCACTAATAACAATAGAAGGTGCACCAGAAAGAGAATTGACTTGTTGATCAGAGTTAGCATAATATCTTGGTGTATTAAAGAAAAACATTTCTTTATTACTTAATGGAATCATGCCACTAGAATTCGTTAATGGTGTTGCAGCATCGTCAACATCAAATCTTGGATCAGCAGTAGCAGTTGCTCCTATTCTTGAATGCGAAACGCCAGACACAAAAGAACCTTCATAGTCTAGATCAGTTTCAGTCAATAGAATATCTGTAGCAACAAGTGTAAATCGATCTATATTAAATGCTTTGTTTGTTCTTACAGAATCAGCGCCAAAAGATCCTCTGCTTGTAAACGTGCCGGATGGTAAAGAAACATAGTATCCATTAACATCAGCAGAATCTACCACGTTTGCAGAATTCATAATGTTTGCACCAGTAACGCCCAAATACGAAGCAGCAGAATCAAGTCCTGTCATTCGAACAACGTCACCAACTCCCAAATTATGATTCGGATGAGTCACTCTAAATCTAGTTAAATCGTCAGAATCAACTGACAAACTTGTGTTGAAGTTATGTTGATGCCTTTCAGGAATTTGATTGAAGAAATTCGCTTTCCCTGAACTCTTAAATTTGGCGGTGTGAATTCTATATGCCAAATCTTGGTTTTGTTTTGGAGTCCAAGTCGAACCGTTCTGTGACAAGAAAAGAGATCCGTTTGCTGGTTGCTTTGCAACTCTCTTATCTGTCCTTCCAAGAATCAAGTCGTATGTTGTTCCAACAAATGCTTGGTAATCGTCACATTCAGCAAGCAGAACTATTGCAAACTCTTGACCCGAAGGTAAGAAAACAGGTTCTTCAAACACAAAAGGTACAGGATTTGCAAGAACTTCTTCATAATCCTCTTTATCAGTAATACCATTTACAATTGCATATGCATCTGGAGCAGAAACATAAACACGATGTTGCTCGCTTGCAGGAGAATTCATAGGCGTTCCATCGCGAACACCTCGAATCTGCAATTGGATAGGTATTTGTGGTTTACTTGGCGCTGGGGCGCTTCTAAGAAACACGTCAACCTTTGTTACAAATACTCCAGGGACGTTTAATTGAGCATCTACTGAGAAAGTCTGGGCAAGTGGATCGTGTGCTCTCCATCTTGTTACTGTTCTTGTTTTTGCAGTCGTATGACTGGTTATTACATCTTCTGTTCCATGCTCCATAACAGTGACACGAGAAGTAATAATTTCTTTTTGTTTAATCTCTAACTTTCCTGTAGAATTAAATAAAGTTCTAGCAACAGAAAGCGCATCTTCTTCGTTATTTGCTGAAATGTCTAAGAGTTTCATTTCTCTTAGTCCAGTTCTGAACTTCCAACCTGCATAGTCATAAACTGCTGCTTGATTAGTGCCGTGAAGTTGAACACCCTTTCTTACTTTTGCTTGATAAGATCTTATTTCTTTTTGGAAATCAAATGTGGCAGAATTAGGAATAGGAACTGGTGCTGTATTCGGTAACCAAAAATCAAACCACAGATCTCCGCGAGCATCGCTTATTAATGTATTTGTTGTCACACCAGAAGTCGCTGGGTGTTTTTTCAAAGTAACATCTGCTGCAGGGTGATTTACATGATGTAAACCACTACCAATTGCAGATTTATACTCTGTTTCTGTCATAGAAAGAACCCATTGCGAGACTGGTATGTCTGCAAAAAATGGCCAATATCGAGTATTTGGTCTTAAACCTTGTGCCCTACCAAATATTCTCTTTTGACGCATCCATGGAATACTAACAACTGCAAGTTTACGATCAGTTTCAGAAGATATTTCTGTGAAGTTATCTACAACAGTTTCTGTTCTCTTTTGCCTAATAAAATCAACTCGCCAAACTTCATTTACAGTATTAGTGAATTCACTAATCCTTCCATGCTTAACCCATGAAGTTCCTGTCCAAATACTTCTTTCTCTCCAATTACCAGTAGCAGTCCATGACCCAGTGTACCTTCCATGGGTTCTAGTTGCAGAAACTGTTATTGGAGCGAGAGGTCGAATAGTGTTTCTAAACACTGTTTTTGGTTCGCCTGAAATATATTTGTCAGGCAATCTCTTTGTGTCTGTCCATGCGTCTACAGATGGATTAATTTTAAGGAATCCTTCTCCTCTGAAGACATTAAATGGGTTGACGTTGTAATAACCGCGTTCCTCATAACTTCTACCATCAGACAACCAAGAAATAACTGGTTGTGACAAAGTTGAATCTAGAACTTCAGTGTAATCTAGCATCAACAAATCGCCCTTGCGGACAATGTTGCTGTTTGCTCCTCCAGCACGAGCACTATAAAGATTATCTGAATCGTATAATAGTTCTACCCATTCTGATGTAGATTTAGGTTGAACAGTCGATATCCTGGCGTCTAAAGTTTGAGTTATAAAAGTAGCATCGTCAATAAAAGTTGGACCAACAACAGAAGCAGTCATTGCCAGACCCTTTGTAAAATCGTCTACAAAAAATCCTGTTTTTGATCTTACTTGACCAGAACTATTAACTTCAACTAGATTTTGTGCTTCTTGCTCAATAAACGATAACGCGACGGTTTCCTCTACTCTCTCAACTCGAGCACGAAGATCATCAATGTCTCTCATTGTGAATCTTGGATATCGGTTTCTTCGAATGTCTATATCGCCGACATTTTTAGTATTACCGCCGAGCATAGTGCTGTAAAGAACCATCTCATTTGGTCTTTCTGAAGGAACAGTTGGTTGGACATGCTCTACGCCTTGATTAACTCGAATAACTGGCAGAAGTTTTTCTGCGTTATATGAGAGAACAATTGAATCTATCCTTTGATTATAGTATTGTACACCATGAGAGATTTGATCTCCATCTCTAGGAACCTCAAACCAGTTAGTCGTCGCCATGGTATCGCTCAATGGATCTAGTTTTGAGCGGAAGTCAAAGTAGTTATGCAGAGCGTATGATGTTCCTGTTGTCTTTGAAACATAAGTTGGAATATCACCGTAATCAAACCAAGTTGAATCTGCTAGGTTGTAGGAATTCGCAGAAAAATAATGTCCGGAAGCACCCCACTCAAAGTATCCTACTTTTGCTCTAACTGTTGTAGTTGTTGAACTGACACCAGCTGGAATAAGATTAGCAGGACCATAGTAATTGTCTCTTTGTCCACCATCAAATTCTAAACTAAACTTAACACTTGGACCAGTAGAGTCGGAATCATATGCCTCTAATAGTTCAACGCCGTCATACATGTTACTCAGTGCAGTTCCACCTTTCAAGGTAAATAAAAATCTATCGCCCACAGAGTCGTTAACTCTAGTTGCTGTGAACCAGTCTTCACGATAAGTCTTTGTTTTAGCAGCAAGACCGCCTGCACCAAGTCCCTTTTCTACATAAGCATATACAACATAGTTTGCTGAAGCGCCACCAGTCGTAGCAATTGAAGCATTTGCGGGAGATCCACCAGAACCACCAGTGATTGTGATAGAACCTGCTGCGATCTCGTCAACTGTGTCAGTGTCAAGGTTTATAAAAGTCCATTGACCCTCATCAGAAAAATTCTCGTCGTTACCAGTATTGATGCTAAGGACACCAGAACCGTTTGTAGTTGCATTAAATTGCCGTTGAACAGTGTATCGAACGTCGCTCACTGCTTTTGTTCTATACCCTGGAATTTCAAATAAAGAAGTATTGTTGTTTGGATCAACAACATATGTCTGATTATCTTCTTGGTGGACTCTTATTCCTTTACCAGTCGCAGAATCATGTTCTCCTATGAAGTTCACATTTCTAAAGTTCTGTCCGGACAACATTCTGATATCATAAAGGTGAATTCTATATCTGTCTGAATCAGCAAATCCAGTATTTCTAATGCTTTTAATTCTAGCATCACCCAAAATAGTTCCATCTGCTTTACTGAGGCGATGCTTTTTCTGAGCATCCATGTCACCGCCAGCATAAGCACCCAAGAAAGATGCACCTGCTGAATCTGCTCTTACTGATACATAATTTTTATATGAAATTGGTGTGAGCATACCTGAATCAGCAGTGAATGAAACAGGTTTTGCAACATCAATCTCAGCAGGAATTTGATGCTCTAGTCTATATCCGTCCAAATATGCTAATGGATTCTGTCCAAATTGATTTTTCCCAGGAATTATATAAGTGAGAGTTGCAGAATCTTTTTCATTAATTTCAATTTCAAAAGGATTAACAATAAAGCGTCCTGTAGTTTCTTGTTGCCTTCTTGCCAATCTCTTTTCGACTTGATTGAAACTATCAGTGCCCTCTTTAATTTGAATAATAATACCGTCACGAACTGTTGCAAATGGAAGAAAATCTAATTCATTTGCAATAGAACTTCTAGTTGTTAGTAACAAACGAATACGGTATCGATCAGCACCAGGAGAGGAAAGGTTAGGACGAGCACCTTGGTTATCATACAATGCCTCATCGTCAGCAACCGTTACAATATCCTGTACTACTTCAAAACCAACATCTGCATCAGCAAACGGAGTATATTTTGCTATAGCGATCTGTTGTTTTGGTGCAAATACAAAGTGCCCTTGTACAAAAAAATCAGCACCCTGTAAATAAAATAAGGTGCCCTCTCCCGTAACATCAGGTTCTCCTGGAAGTTTGGTTCTAACTGTTATGTCACCAAGTCCAGGCGAGGTTAGAACTTCTGCTTCATCAAACGTAAGATAGTCCGTTTGAACATCTGTTGACGTACCACTCTGCCCTGCATCAATGTATCTTCCGTAAATAGTAGGAAAATCACCGCCACTTGCTTGTTCTACGTGTTGGATAACAAACTTAAGACCGCCTGTCCCAGTTTTTGCGCTACCTGTCCAAGTTGTTCCAGGATACAAATCTGCATCATTGGGCAAATCCTCAAGGATAACGTACTGCATGCTAGAAACACCAGCACCAGAACTTTTTGGATTAACTGCTGCTCCGTCTAAAAATATATTTCTAGCAAAACGAGTTATCTGAGTCTGCAGGATAGTCTGTAGTTGAGTAAGTTCTCTTGCTTGCAATGCTCGACCACTGTTAAATAAAACTTTGTGGTATCCCGCACTATCAAGAAAATCGTCCTTGTATGTTGATGCAAACGTAGATGCGTTGAACTGCTGTGGCATTTGTTACCTTCCTTACAGGTCTATGACGATCTTAATATCTTCTGTTTGTTCGTCGTCACGAGTAATTGGAGATCTGTTATCTATGTATATAACCTCTCCAGAAAAATTATTCACTTCTGCTGGACGCAAATTAGGACCAGTTGTATTTGCTACTATTGCACATGTTCCAATCGAGGAACCAGACTGTAGAAAAGAAATATTATTGGTTGAGTCAAAAGCAGTAAAACCTGTTACTCTGGTTTGGTGAACATACGCTATTTCATTTGCCGCATCAAAGTAATCTAAAATTGCTTTTGCACCAGACGTGCTTTGCTGCAACGTTTGGTCTCCTGTGATATTGGCAGCAAATCCAGCAGAACCAGAAACATAAAGTTTATGGTATGCTTGTGCTGTAGCAGAAGATACAGCAGAATCACCGATAACGCCAGTAAAAGATCCAAAATCAGCGGAGTCTTTAAGTGGATTCTTGATAATACCTATCTGTCTGAAATCGTTTACTACATTAAAGTCTCCAGAAACATTACCAGTTAATGTATTTGAAAACATGATTCCAGAAGAACTCAAACTAGAGATATGATTTCCTTGTAATCCTGAATCAAAAGTGATAAGCGGTCTCAATACTGCTCCGGATCCACCACCGCCAGTAACAGAAACATGGGCATGTTTATACCCTTCTCCAAAAGTAAAATACGGTGCATTCGCAGAATCTTTCATAACTATTTCGTAAACTTGTCCATTACTATTGACATTTGCGATTGCTTGTGCTGCTTCTACAATAGTTGTAGAACCAATACGTGGAATAGGAGTTATTGTAACAGTCGGGGCAGAAGTGTATCCAGTACCACCTGAATCAACGGCAACACCCAGAATCTGTCCTGTTTTTGCTGCTTTTTGTAGAGCAAGTTGTTGTGTTCTTGCAACAGATAAGTCTGATGCAAGAGGACCGCCTTCACTCGAGTCGAGTATTTTCTCAACTGGAATATAGGAAGAGGTCAAGAAATTTCTTGATCGATTCGCGTCGACCGCAAATAAAAATTGCCAAATATATCCATCATCACCTGCTGCAAAAGGAACTCCAGAAGTATCAGTTGGTTTGTATAAAGAGTTACGAGAAACACCTTGTGCTGTCTTTCCTTGTTGTATACAAACGAACACCTGTAGATCATCAGTTATAACATAATATGGGTGTTCTATTCTGGTGATACTACTGATAAATCCAAGGTCTGAACCATAGTCATTACTCCATGCTGAATAGACATTACCAGCAGTCCAGTTATACCTTGGAACAACATAACTTATATTATTAATAATTTGGATAGATTGTAGAGACTCTTGGAACCTTAATTGCTCATTTACTCCAGAATTTGGAACAGGAGGAGCGTTATCCGAATCCCATTCTTCTGCTCTACCGATACCCAAATAATATCGATCTGAGTCACCAGGAGAAACTCCGATATTTTGTGTAGATGAAAAAAGGTGTTCTAAAAGGATCCTTTTTGTAATATCAGTTACTGTAGTTGCCATTGTCCCTACTCTTATGGTGTAAGCGTTATTCCAGATGAGATGCCAACTGCAACCCATCCAGTGGTATGCCAAACTAAACTCACTGCATGTCCTTGCGCGACAGTAATTGAAGTGCCTGACGCAAAAGTAGCAGGAGTAATAGTAGCATTTCCTGTGTTTATATTTACAAAAGTTTTCTGATCTCCCAAATTACTTCCGTTTGCCAGAGTCAATGCTAGAGCACTGGACTTGTTACAAAAAGTCGTCACAATAGTTGTTGATGCGGCGCCATTAGTGGTTATAGTCTGCGTGTTTAAGACCACTGGAGATTGGAATTTTATATATCCATTATTCTTTGCTTGTATATGAAGATCAACATCAGCAGAATCTCCATCAATTTTTATTACAGGAGCAGTACTAGAATCTCCGTTAGTGATATTGACATAATTAGCACTAGAAGAGACACCATCTAAATTTAATACTGTGTTTCCATTACTATCATGAACCGTACTTATAACAGGAGTTGTGAGAGTTTTATTTGTTAACACGTCTGTTGTAGTTTTTAATACTACAGTTCCAGATGCATTAGGTAAGTCTATATCACGATTACCAGAGAGCGTTGAAGTTCCAAATGTGCTATTGTAGACTCCATTAGTGAAAATAAGATTTCCATCACTATCAGCAGTCAGATTGTCAGTAAAATAAGAGTCCTTACCGCCAAGTCGATTCCACACATAGGTAAAATTTGTATTAATTTTATCTGCAGCATCACGCAGGGTATCGCCAGTCCCATCGTTCGCAGTAGTGCCGTTTTGTAACACCTCTCGGGTTTTTGTTGCCATTTCTAAAGTTCCGTTTGATTCTAACTGTTATTTATAGTAGGACGAATCAATCTCCTGGATCGCCCACAATTAAATTAGGATACTCTACATATTGTATTAAATTTTGTTCATTATCTCCTAACAATGCAGTTTGATTTCCTAGTCCATCACTGTCATTTGAATGATACGATCCATCACTGTCATATCCATACCATCTTCCTTCATCAAGGCGATTAATTATATTTGACAGATCAGCATAAGTATCGTCTAGAGTGCGCCCATTAATATCATCTGCATCTGCAATTGATCCATATTGAGTATGCCAATTATCTATGTTTCTAGGATTAAACATATCATTGACTCGAGTCCTAATCCTGTCTCCATATGGTCCAGGACCAATCTCTGTTATAGATGTTGTGTAGATTCCAAGACCACCACGCTTGTTGTTGATAGGTGCACGAGTAACAATCTCGACAGGAGGGGGCGGTTCAATGATAGTTGCTCCTTTAATCCCTAAGTCAAAGACATCAAGGATTGAAACTTCGCCAGCAAGAAACATACCTGCTGGGTGAACAAACGTTTTATATGCGTCTCTCCAAGTCGGAACGCCAATAGGAGCAGATATCAATAATCCATACAACTGGAAAAATCCAGCATTAGTTAATTTTTTAAAGGTTATGTCTGATCCGATAAGAGTTTGCGTTCTAGTTGTTGAGAATATCTTTAAATTGCTACCTGTTGGGACTAATCCTGTTGTGGCAAGTTCTGATAACTTACTATCAGAAGAATCTAATCCAAGTCCAGCACTATCAAGTTTTTGGAGTTCAATAAGTTGTTGAGAAAAATTGACTAAGTAATCTGTGTCTTGCCTTAATTGAACATATTCGCCATCACTATCTGTCATTGATACAATATGGGTAGAACCTTTGAATGTATAAGGATAATTGCTTGTTCCTATAGCACCTAATCCTGAAAAAACTTGTGTATCATTTTCTGGATCGCCCACATAAAAAACTTCATCTTTACCATAACGAACATCAATATCAAGACCAAAGAAAACACGAAAAAACTGCTTAATTGAAAACTCTGTTCCCTTTGAACGATATAGTAGGTTTGAGAATTGAAGCGAAGTTCTTTTATCTTCAAATCCCTCATAGTATGGTTTGCCTAGCAAAAGTTCGGTGGCAATAAAATCCAATAACTCAACTTTCGCACCTTGAACATCTCTTGAAGTAAGAAGATCATTTACCTTTTCTGCTGGATTATTATTCTCTTCAAATGATTTAAAATATTCTTCAAGAAATTTAATTAGGTTTGGATATTTGCTGTCAAAGTGAGCAGGCAAGGCATCATACACAATGCCAATTTTGTCTACAGTTAGATCGCGCCGATACTTATCTGTTAAGGTCTTATCAATAGACATTAGATTACCTTGTATCTACCGCGACTGTTTGTACGAAAGACTCTTCTGGATCGTATTTGATAATCGTATTAAGTTTCGCTTCAACTACAGATTGATTTGCAGGAACAGCAAATATTTTTACAAAATTTCTACCAGCTGTTATAGATTGTATCGTAAGGTTAGTTATAACTACCCTTCCTGTGGAAGAAAAATATTCTCCAATACTACTCACCAACACCTTTTCTCCCACAGTCACCAACTCTAATGTACTTGAAGGTGTAGTATTAAAAATTACTGGATTAGCACCTTCTGCAGATACCTTAACCCTTTCATTAATTTTATTGCGGATAAAACATTGCTGGTTCTTATATGTGAAGATAGAAGAATAGACTGAAGGTTCTAATGAATCAGTTGCAGGTCTAATTGAAAAAGGAAAGGTTATATCGTAATTTAGAGGTAACGTTAAAGTCGGAAATATTCTTTGGTGTGCAAAAACATTTGCCCTTGAAGACAACACCGAAGGATCAACAGCATCTATTCGAGTTAACATATTTGACCTTCGAAATACTTGGTCAAACTTCCCTGTATTTTCTAGAAAATATTGATCAATTGCACTTGAAACATTTGCTCGAACAGTAGATTCACTTAATCCAGTCAAAGAGCGGTTCCATTGGAAAAAGGTTTGTGTACCAATATATGTTGTTTCTGGATCAGTAAACCTCAAATCAAAAGATGCAATAGAATATTCATCTACGAGGTCAAGGATTCCTTGACGAACTTGAGATATAGTAGAATTACTTAATTCAGGTTTAAATACAATAGAAGTGAAAACAGAACCATAAGCAGGTTTTGGATCATCTTCTCCACCCCAAGACTTTATATCGTCAATAAAGGTGTTATATTTTTTTAGTATTAGTGCAGAATAATCGTTAGCAGTAACCATTCGATTCTGAGAAGCATATTGGAACGGCGCATTCTGTCGGATAGATTCTATTCCTTCTTTATCTGCACCTCCACTAGATCTTGAAATAACAGATAAAGTAACATTTGAAGGATCAACAGTATAATCTAATCCGTTAATATCAGACAAAATAATTGATGATGCTAGTTGTAACGAAGGAATATTGTCTGCATCCTTTCCATTGGTTCTAAGATAATTAACACTAACCACTTGTCCAGGAGTAGGAGCGACACCTAAAGAGTTACCATTACCAAATGATAACTCATAATATCCATTAGGAGATTCTTGAAGTACATATAATCTAGAATCCTCTCGGATCGTCGTTGCATCTATTAGGTCAGTATAAATGGTAAACCCACTACCACCGTCAACATTTGCAGAAAGTTGATTCTCAAAAACTTTAACTATAGCAGTTCGAATGTCCATATTCAAATCAGGAATAACATAAATTGCTTCTGTCTGCGCTCCTACTAAAAAGTTTTCAGTCTTGACAACTCCTTCAAAAACTTTTACAGGAAGTTCTGGATCAGCAGTTGGTGCGAATGTGTAGACACCAGAAGAAGCAGATGCAGTTATAGATTCTCTATTTGTGAATGTATAATCAATTCCGTCTTTGCTTCCTCGTAAAACTAATGATCCTGCCTGCAAAGTTTGTGTTTGTAGAAGATTAGGCACACCGCTGAGAGACAATGTCAAAGTAATCTGGCATTCAGAAGATTTTCTTGAATTTGGAACATATCCAATAGATTCTGCTAAGGAAACAACAGATGGTCTGAGTTGTGCTGTTTTAAGAAACGATTCATTAAGAGCAAAATTTGTGATTAGACCATTATAGTGTGTATTGTATGACAAGACATCAAGGAGGTTAGATAAACCAGAACCTTCGAAATCATAGTCATTAAATTCCCCTGATTCTTTTAGGAAATTTTTGAGATTTTCTTTAATACTATTAAAGTCTAACTCAGTCGATTTGATTGTAGTTGCCATGTTAGCGTAACCTATTCATGTTGACTGCTGCTGTGAATGTTTCTTCAGAGTTAAGTATTCTAAACTCTACTTGAATGTAAACAGAATTATCAGCAAATGATCTGATATTTTGTGCACCTCTTGGTATCTGTTCATTACCAGAATAAAATCTAACTTCTGTTATTTTTGCTCTTGGTTCGTCTTTTTCTACTGCTTTTGTAATTTGTTCTCGGATAGCGGATTCAGAATAATTTGCATCCAATTCAAATAACATTGATCTAATATTGGCACCAAAAAATGGGCGGTATGGTTTTTCTAAATGGTTCGTCAACAATATAGTTTCAACAGATTGTATTACTGCTGCAGCGTCTGTTTTTTTAAAAACATCTCCCTGCCTAACGCCCTCCTCATTCAAGGATCCGGATTTTACTTTAAAACTAAGATCTATGTCAGAATAAAATTTTTGTTTACTCGTGACAAGAGTCTTATCTGTTAATCCTGGTGTTATTCTTTTGAGTGCCATATCTATGCTGGGTTTCTTGTATCAATCTATTTAGTCGGTTACTTCGATTAAATCAGATCCAGACAACGTTTTACGATTGAAGTAAGTGCTGACTTTCTGTTGAAATGTGACCTTGAAATCTACGTCAACTTTTGGCATAACCACAATTAATTGTTGAGTCATTATATTATCTGGGCGAGTCATATCATAATCAAGACTCAACTGATCAAAGAAAAACGTATCACGAATGTAAAGCGCCAAATCAAATGTCGCAGGATACTCAATTTTACCTCTGGTATTGTAGAGAGTATAGACTACTGCTCGTCCCTCGTACTTCAACTGATTGATCGGTTCTCCAGAAAGAATAATAGATTTCTGAGTTCCACCACCATCGTCTAAACGATATGGTTCTCTCCAGTAATATGATTCTGCTGGTTCAGTCTTTCCGTTAAATTTCTCGCGAATTCCGTTGGCGGGATTATAATATCCTTCAGTCACCTGTAATCTATAGTTCTTAAATTCTTTAGCAGAGGCGACACCCTCCATAAACCATGCGTGAAGATAATATTGTCGCGCAAGATCTTGTCTTTGTTTTAGGGTTGGCACATAGTCTAAAGAAGATCTAGATCCAGGAGCACCAAAGAATTTTGACAACGTGCTAGATTTAGATAAACGAGTCTGACTGTTAATAGGTGCTCGTTGATTATCTGGGTTGTACACAGGGTCAGCAACTATAGTTCTATTCACCGCACCAACATTTTTTGGTAAGAAAGATTTTGATGCCCTCTCTACTGGATTTCCTAATAAACTATATCCAAATCTTGCTTGAGGAATACTAGTTCCAGTCCTTTTTATTTCATATGGAAGAATTGGTGCTTCTGTAGAATATAAAGGTGACAGACGATTCTCATCAAGCAATGATGCTATGCATAGAGGACCATTAGTTTGTTCTTCTGGTGATGTTGCCGCATCATTAGCACCATCCATAGTTCTCAATTTAGAACGTATTTCTGGAGTTTTTGGCGTCCAGTTAAAATAATGACTATAAGTATCGGTTTTTGCAATCTTTGCTTCGATCGCTCCATCTTCATCCACATAAACTTTTCGGACAGCATATGGCGATGCTTTGTTCCAAAGTTCCCACCAGTTAGTTGGATTTGCATAGTAATCGTATAAAGGTTCATGTGCATTTTCTGCGTCTGGCCAATTTGCCATGAGACCTGATCCAATATCAGGATCTTTATTAACCCAACCATCGCCCCAGTTATCAACAGAAGCAAATACAACATGGTTATCCTTTGCCGTCCAACCCCATTCAAACTTATAATTTGGTTTTGAATCCATAGGTGATGCTGTAAATGGTATAGGAGTAACTGCTCCTGTGCCGCCAGCTGTCGCTGTCTGCTCTGCCCAATCAGCAGCAATGGCAGAATGAGAGTGTTCTGCAAATTTAGAATATTTGGCGGTCCATGCTTCTAATGCGCGCCCAACTAGATTACCATGGAACACAGTGTCTTTGCCTTGACCGTCTTCACTTCCTGTATAAAGAGCACCAAAATAGTGAAAATTTGGTCCACCAATTTTACCTTTGTTCCCTATAATCCTCATATCAGGTGCAGACAATGTAGTGAACTTACCAGAGGCAGTAGTTACATGATCCTCTGCTGATATACGAATACCTCTCTTAGCATTCGGTAAAATATCTCTTCCAGAAATAATGCGAACATCTTTTTTGGTTACGATCTTATGTTCGCTTGAGGTATAATCAAGGCGATCTCCCCAGACTTTCACGTCTTTGTTGCCGCGAACGATAGTCTGATGAGTGTCTCCTGTTTCTGTAATATATGTTCCATGAACTGAGTGATTATGATTTGCACCAATATCAACATTAAATGTTCCTCCAACGACAAGGTTATAGTTGCCGTTGACCGTCAGAGTTAAATCTCCGTCATAAGTGATGTTGCCTTGACCAGCGACGACTAGTTCGTGATCTCCTCCAGCAACCTGTATTTGGTGCGTTCGAGATACAACAGCAACTGATCCATCCTGCTTGAGTTCTACACCAGCACCAGTATGATGCTTTATCAATATGCGCTCATTTCCTGGGGTGTCGTCTATTTCAAATGAGTGTCCAGAAGGAGTCTCATTTGCTTGATTAAATGGAAAGATAGAAGTAGAACCAAATGGAACATCAAAACTGACACCCATTGTACTACCACCAATCCAAAGATCATTTATTTTAACACCGCGACTTGCTGCACTAGTATTTGATTGAAACCAGTTGTATCGATTCGGGTACTCACCAGTTGGGTCTACAGTCCCGTCGATTGGAACACCAGTAGTAAGTTCTGGACTAATCTTTGTCGGATCATTAATCCGATCAGTTAATTTGTTATTTCCTGTAGTCATTAAAAGTTTTTCTCCAAAACGTCAGGGTCTTTTATAAGTTCAAATGATTCTAAATCTTGAGGTGTTACCCCAATCTGTTGACCCGCTTGTTTAGAAATTATGTCATCAGGAGAAAGGGCAGGTTCAGTTGATGGATCTCTATAAAGACTTTGTTTATTGAAATTGTTATACACATAGTCTCTTACATCAAACCCTGGATCCTCTTGAGAAGGATCTATGTCCATATGCCCTAGTGCTTGTCCACCTGGATATTGATTAAAGAATGTTCGAAATATTTGATACAAAGTGTTGTATTGAGATCGTGTGATGCTTCTTGGAGATGTGGTTTGTACGATATCCGTTGTCCCTGTTGAAACGTTGACACCGCCAACCAAGCACACTCCTATAGAAAATGCATTATGATTATTGTCTGGGCAATGAGAACCAACGCTGTTTAAAGGAACTCCTCTTTCAATCGAACCATCTCTTTTTACAATAAGGTGGTATGCATTATCTCCAGAACCAGTAATTGTTGTCAATTGATTTGCAGTTAAATTAGAATTAGTGAATGTTTCTGACCAATGCACTATAATCTCAGATATATCTCTAGTCAACCCACCCATCTCTGCTTCAAGTTCTTCAATAGAGGAAATATATTGCCCTCCAGGAAGTAAGTCTTGGAATCCAATCTCATACGGAGCAGGACCAACTACTTCTAACACAGTTTCTTCAGTTAGACCCAACATTGTCGCCTCAAGCACATCTGCCAGAGAACCGAGATCTCTCGCTGAACTTTCAGATCCAGTTGCACTTTTTAAAATTTGTCCTGTCAGAGAATTTTTATCTGCTTTAGTTAATTTGCCGAGATCAATAATACCATTACCATCTGCAAGAGATGTTATAGAAGGAGGAAGATTAGATCCAATCTGGTCAAGACTAGCGAATCCATTTCCGCTAATAACTTTAGAGAGAAGATTTGTAGTAGCACCACCAACTGATGCTTGGTTACCAAAAGCGTTTGTTATTCCATTACCTTTCAAAACATTATTAATAACATTATTAGCATCATTGATAACACTGTTTGCTGCATTCTGGGCAAATCCTGGAAGTCCAAGACTACGCAACTGTCCATCTATAGATCCAGTGATTTGACGAAGTTTCTGCTCATATTGTGCTGTAATAGAAGAAAGTTGATTTCCTATATTGACGCCAGGGATTTTGTTAGTTATTTGACCCATAACACCAGTTGACTGGAGTATAGAATTTAAATTTTGTTGAGTTAATCCTGGAGAAGTGCCGAGCATGAGGTCAGTGACCTGACTGTAAACTTCTTGAGGAACTTCGAACCCTATCGCATCATCAATTGTATTTTTTACAGTCTGTTCAATAAGCGAAACCTGATTGTCAGACAACACACCACCTGACAAAACTTTCAAGTCAGATGCTCTGCCCTTTGAATTTGCGACAGTCTGCGCAATCATGGCATTGTAATTTGAAGTATCAATTATTGACATTATTCTCTACCAG
>Ga0208917_1000587_pt1 | contig 18431 bp, 45 predicted proteins | sample DEB08_DNA_10_FD_185500 | JGI IMG/M metagenome (GOLD analysis project Ga0208917, IMG submission 185500) | Aqueous microbial communities from the Delaware River and Bay under freshwater to marine salinity gradient to study organic matter... | ecosystem: Environmental > Aquatic > Marine > Coastal ...
CCTGAGCATCCTTACCGGTCTTGGACATGATGCCTAGAAGTTTTTCCTTCACCTGTGTAGCCTCGTCAACCTCCATACACGCACTCATATTGGTATATCCAGAACGTCTACACTTGGTGTATATCTGCCCTAAGGAGCGTGGGTCAGCCTCACATGCTGCAAAGTGGATAAAAATCTTACGCTGAAAGTCTAAGAAAGAAGGGTATCCGATGTCAATCTTACTCCATTGGAGCATCATGTAGTGCCTCCCTGTGATGTAGGTAGGAACACCGTTGTTATAAAACCATACTCCCTCACGCCTACGTTTAAACTCCTCTTGTATGTATGGGGTATGTTTACTGCGAAACTCCCTTGGAGATTCTGCCCACTCATCCATAGAACGGATGTTTAGCAAATCTTTAGGCATCGGTGTCCTCCGCCAATACTGCTCCTCTTTGGGAAGGTCGTGGAAGAGGATATCTTTATCCTTGGGAGCTTTGGGAAGTTGAATGTAAAGATCGTGTATATCAATAACCTCGCCAACACTCCCTTGTGGGCAAATATTTACTACCGACTCTTCGTAGTCTTCTATTTCAACTAATCCTGCCATTACTTGCTAAACCTCTCAGCAAAGCCTCCCGAAAAATCGTTGTCTTCACCCATACCCTTGTTGTCGCTTAGTGAGCGTATCATCTCCTCTAGGCGCTGCCGTTCTTGGAGCAACTCACGAGCATCTACTGCTGTCTGCTTTATAGATTGAAGTTCCGCCTTCCTCCCTGAACCGTTCAAATCAGGGTCAACAGGCTTTTTTATCTCTTCAATCATGTTGTCTATGGCGATTTCCATAGAATTCATTAGGCGCTTCGCTGCGTCTAAAGAGGTAAACTTCTTCCTAGCCATTACGCACGTACAATAAATCGTTATGCCTCATCCTCCACAACGGCTCACCCTTGATTTCCATCGTATAGTCGGAACTTTTAGAGAAGAACACCTTATCGCCAACCTTAGCACCCAAGTACTTTATTTCATCGTTGGCATACTTTATAAATCCGTGGTTAGGCTCTTCTTCCTCCTCTATCAAGATGATGCCCTCTACTACCTTCTCGGTTTCCTTCTCTGGAGGCTTTACAAACACCCAGTCTGAAAACATGTGTATCTCCCCATCGGGAGTTTCATAGGCGTAGGCGTGTGATCCGTAGCCTCCGTTAGGGTCGTATTGTACCATAAACAAATCGTCCTCTAGCTTATAGCGATTCTCCAAACACACGTGGTGGTGGAAATAGAGGATATCTCCAGGCTTCGCATCCACCTCGTAACGTGCGGGGGTTGCTACTATCTCCGCATAATTGATGCGGTTTCCAAACTCGTCAAACTTTGATGCGAGGTACATCTCTTGCCCCGCAATAGAAATCGTGTCCTTAAACTTCTTTGGAAGTCGGACAATAAACATGCCTAATGCTCTCATACTAAAAATTGAGGTCGTACTCCACAATGCAAGGCATATTTACAATCTCCTTCCAGAACATGTTCCCGTCTTGTGGGTGTTCAAGGTAGATTTTGTAGCTGCGCTCACCAGTTTTGTAGTATCCTCGTTCATTAAATTCAATTACTACTAATTTACTCTCGCCTATACGCATACCCACATAGTATGCCATAGCGTCTTTCGGGTTTTGCCCGATAACAATCTTACGTATTACATCCATTTAATTTAAATTTCCATCACCAAAACGATCTATCCACCAATCTATCGTTCCTTCCTCTGGACCTGCGTTTTCTTCTGTTGCTTGTTGTATAAAAGACAACAACTCGTCAAAATCATCCAAATCTGGTGCGTTAGAAGCGAATGCTATCTGCACTTTAGGCTCATCATCGTCCCAATCGGTGTGAGAAACTCCCAAAACCATACTAACATCCTCAGCAATACTGTATTTATCCAATAAATCTTGAATGTCTTTTGCTTTTTGAGTGAACTCCTTCATGAAAAGCTCTAAATTGGTCATCTTAATTAGTATTTTTATCAAAAATAAGCAATTAAACGTTAACAGTTAAAGTATTACTTTAAGTCTATGAGGTCAAAACGCAGTAAAAAGAAAAAAATGCGGGAGTTTGGAATGTTGCGACCCTATGAATACAACAATGAGCGTAACTACCTTAAAAATCTAGACGTTGCTATGAAATATTTCCGCAAAGAACATGAAATCAACTACACCTTTTTGATGATTATGCTCTTTTGCTACGATTTGGAGTTTTGGACTGCTGACCACGTTGCTGATAAGATGGGGCGTAGCAGTAAAAAGGTAAAGGAATTGTTTATCTACCCTGCTATGAATCGTGATTTAGTGTATAAACACTTCGATAGGCTCTCCCCTAAGCGTATGAGTCATGAGGAACACCTTTTTTATGAGGAAACAAAAATGAGCTACCGAGTTCGCTACGCCTTAACGCAGAAAGCCCGATTGCTCATTCAACAATTCTATAAGATGTTGGAGGGTTAACCTTTCTTATGGGTGTACCCTTGCTTTTTGAGGCGCAGGTGATCCTTCATAGTCTTAGCCATCACCGACTTACCGTCTTTATACATCATGTGAGGCTTAAAGACCTTACCACCTTTCTTGTATCTAAAAGACTTACCTTCTTTAGCTCTTTTTCTGGTGTCTTTTTTTAATTTGTCTACGGCATCAAAAGCACCTTCTATATCGCCCTGATAATCTATTGCTTTTCTACGAGCTTTGTTTCCCACACTCTCTAACTGATAGTACTGATTAACAGTTGAGTTAGGGAAGCCTAGTTTCATTGCACTTAGTCCTTTGCTGAATTCTTTGGCAGCTACCTTTTCCGTTCTTGTAGGGGCTTTAGCTGTTACAGTTGCTTCATCTAGCATACCGCCCTTCTTGGGGGCATTTCCTTTCACCTTACCACCCTTTTTCATGTAACCCATCTTATTACGGACTGCTGTAGGGAGCTTACTCAAACCCTTCTTGTCACCAGGGACTTTCTTTAGTGCTTTCATTTCTTGCTTCTATTTTTCTTAGCAGTAATAAACTTCTTCTCATCGTGGTCGTAGTCCATGCCGTCACCATTACCATAACGCCCAGCATCCCTACGCTTCTTATTCAAAAACGCACGGTACTTCTTCTTGGCAGCAGTCTTATTGATCTTACGCTGGGACTTCCTACGCTTCTCTGCCGCTTCAGGGTTTTCCTTGTAATACTGTGATGTACTCTTAACCGCTTTCATATCCATGCAAATATACTGATTATCAAGACATTAATCTAGCAGTATTAAAGTAGTGATTTATGGGTTTGGATTTGACAATGTCAAAAAAAAGTTGTAACTTCGCTAAGAAGAAAGAAAAGATTCTCTCTCTCTCAAAGTTCTCTTTTCTCTAGACGTAGGGGGGCTTAATCACTCCCCTACATCTACTTCTTATCAAATCACCCAAACTACATTGTATACAGGCGCATAGCATCTAAAAATACACCATACCCTCGGTGTACTGCTACACCATTACTACACCAGAACATACGCACTTAAAGTATCACTTTAACTAACACGCTGAAACCCACGACAGGAAAGGACTGTGTGAGTTTTTTATTGAGTTATGTTTGGATGGGGGATTATAATACAATAAGATCGTGCGCACCCGCAACCCGAACCGAAATCTCGCACCCAACCCCCTCATTTCCAGGCATTTAACCCCAATTTTTTCAAGTTTTGCTTCAACTACCACCACCCAATGATCTGATACATAGGCTTTTATACCATACACTTAAACCATCACTTTAACTATGACACTCAAACCCTTGACAATCAAAGCTTTGGAGGGTGTTGCGCCCAGGGTGACACCAATCCCCACCACACCTCTTTTCACCTTAAAATCCACCCCAATTCACCATGCTTAGGTACGCTCTTCATGTCTCATATAGCGGTATTAATGCTATGGATTCTCTTTAGGTGTTTATACTTATTTTTTCATTTGATTTAAAATAGATGTTTTTGTGGTTATATGATTGTTTTTCAGAGGATTAAGTGTGTAAGCTCACCGTGTATCGCCACCAAATTAGCCAACCTTCATTTGCATATATGGTTTAATTATATATACCTTTGTGGTGTTCTTCGGAACAAACGTTCTTTGTCGTTTTGAAAATGCAACGCCCCTTCGGGGGGTTTGTGGGTGGTACGTGTACCACACGATATGCTATGAAAAGTGAGGTTGAAGATTGAAGTAAGCCCTAGTAATATGTCATCACCACAATCGTTTGCGCCACGCCCCAAGGTTAACTGATGACCGCATTTGCGGACTCTTTAGTGAGTGGCTTGAAGGGGGGTTAACGTGGTGGTCTTAGCGGTAAGTATAAGGACTCCGTACGATAGACAAATTAGCCGAAACCAAAATTACCAACGCTCACCTAATCCGTGGGCGTTTGGTTTTAACCATAATATTATGCTTTATGAATAAGAATTATTTAGCACCATTTTTCTCTCTTATTAAATGGAAAGACTCCCTTGTTGGAGACTTAGTTGAACTCTTAGGTGATGAGGGTGAATGGTATGAAGTGACTCATGAAAGTGAAGATAGAATTGAAGTTGTATCTACCACTTCCAAGTTACCTCTTCCTCCAAGAGAAATCGTGAGTAAGAAGTTCATATTACGAATCAAGTAATACTCAAACACCGCACAGATCCTCGGATAGCGGTGGTTTTAACCAAAAAAAAAATGTCTTATGAAGAGATTGTTTGCTCAAATCAAGTTTTGTGATGACTTGAATAACAAGAAAACTTTAAACATCTACATCAACAAAGAGGTAGGTGATGTTACTTACTCATTATTTTGTCCCAAAACAAGAAGTGCTTATTCACTATCCAATTTACAATTTGGAATATATAGTGATGACTTCTTACCCGACAATGTTCTTGCATACAAATCAAATAGAGATTTGTTTCATGATGTACTCTTAGCGATTGATGGTAGTGTCTATAGACACGACATTGTTGAACGTTTGTTGTTCTAATGTAACCCGCTCTGGGCGGGGGTTTTAACCAAAATATTATGTCTTATGGATAAGAATGACTTTATCAATGACTACCACCAATTATGCATCACTTTGATGGAATCAATTGCGCCCAACAAGGGTTTGAGTCTTGACGAATTTGTTGAAGAGGTAAAGATGACCACTCATGAATGGAGGTTGTGTGAAGCCTTACTAAATGTTTACGACTACATGTAGTAGTTAACGCCCCTTTTAATGGGGGCGGTATTAACCAACTTGAATCGCAATGAAGCGGTTCATTTAAAACCTTTTGCCTTATGGATAAAAGAGTTGATTGGGGTACTTACCCTATCGAAAGTGGTATGGATGGAGAATTGTTCTTCATTGATGACCACGAAAACGTTTACTATCTATCGGAGTTTATGGTGGATAGGGAGCGTGGTGTTGCGTATCAATCGCATACCAATTCGAGTGTGTTAGAACTCACCATTGATGAAGTGGATGAGGAAGCAACGCTCACCTTAGTCTATAGTATATAGGCTTTGGTATTAACCAAAAGCTTTGTCTTATGAAACTAGCAAAATTATTTCTTGGTGATATTGAATTCGGCACTCATATGGTGAGTACGGATGGTCATTGGAATGGATTCTCTTTACCTTTTATAAAGGAGGGAGATATGGAGTCCTTTGCAAAGAAGGTATACGATGCCTTCTTTGAGTGTGGTGAATCGTATGACCTTCTTATGAAGGTTGATGGTGAGTGGGTATGGAATGAGTACCTTATTGAGGGTGATAAAACCACCCTTGAATTCACGACACCGATAAGTTCTTTTGAGCGTGATGGTGTCACTTACTATGACATTCAAATAGGTCATATTTGGGAACATGAAGAAGTCGCATAGCGACTTCGGTCTTAACCAATACTTGTTACTATGGAAGCAACACTTTCCTTTTGGAACAAGTCTATGTCACACACATTCTCCGTGTTCAAGACATTCGATAGTGTATCACACTATGATGGATATGTTGCGAAGATGGAGTCTCTTGGGTACACTCAAGATGAGACATGGACTAAAGATGAGGTACTCATCGACCGCTTACGTAACCGCTTTGATAAAGCCGTTGCAAAGTCTAACATCAAGGTTACTATCCTTGAGAATCGCCTTATTCAATAGGGCGTTAACCGTGTACTTCCGCCTCTGGGCGGTAGGTCTTAACCAAAAATTATATGTCTTATGAGTAATGTAATGTCAATGGGAAGTTTAGGAAACAAGTTCATCTTAGCGGTGACTATTCAATCTTACGAATTCCTCAAAGATTTAGACATCAAACAAATCAAAGTGTTGATGGAAGACAAAGCTGAATTCGTTAATAGTATAACGGATAAGGTTTGTAATGTATACCAACAACACAAAAGAGTGTCGGAGGAGATACACAACAAGTTCAATGAGAATCAAGGTATGCAATTCTATGCGGATAGGTTCAAGTGTATGATTGAGTTCTTATTGGATGTACAAGAAGAAACCATCCTTCATGAGATGCAATTCGAAGGATTAAAAAACGCTCTTAAAATGCTATCAAAGGATATTGCTAACCTTTTCTAAAAAGCAACCCTCCCTTTGGGGAGCGGTATTAACCAAAAATTATATGTCTTATGAAAGAAGTAATTGTAATGCCTAAAGAGGCAAGAGAACTCATTGTTCGTGCATTGAAGCAATACCAACATTCACTTGGTCAATCAATGGATGCGATGAGAGTACATGGTGGTGAGAGCATAGATGTTGAGCCACTCAAATACGAACACTTTGATACAATTGGCTTGATTGGAATCTTCAATGAGAAGGATGCCGAACTTGAGATTCGTATTGATAGTGATGCTCGTAATACGTTTGTGAGTGAACACAACGTTGACTTCCCTCTATGGGATGGAGTCCCCTTCTGAACCAGCCCCCACCTCTGATCGGTGGGTGGTATTAACCAAAATATTTTTAATAGTATGACACCATTAGAAAAACACCTTTGGAAAATCGTGAAGAACAAAAACACAACCAAGGGACAAAAGAAATCAGCATTGAAAAAGCTCGGAGAAATCCAAGCAAAACAATTCGGATAGAGTAAGTGAACACCTACTAAAAAAGAGGGCATTGCCCTCTAGTCTTAACCAAAATATTATGCCTTATGATAGTAGCATCATTCCTTAATGAATTAGAGGTTCTTGGGTATCCAATAGGTACTTACCCAATGGACTTTAATAAAAATGGAAACATCATGTTGGAATTACAAATCGGACATGACCATGTAGCGGTGGTTGTATTGGATGAAATAGAGGATGAGTTCATTGTATCCTTCGGACTATATGGTGTGGATGATAATTCCATTGCTTTATGTACACAAGTTCAGGATAAAGTAATTGATTTATTGGACAATTACATTGCCGACTTCGGATACTAAACCAACCCACTTCGGTGGGGGTATTAACCAAAATTATATGTCTTATGACTTACAACGGATACTCCTCTTACGAGGCTTGGAATGTGGCTCTATGGATTGATAATACCTACGAGCTTCAAAAGACTTCCAACCGCTTGATTGAACTTGCAAATGATAATAAAATCCAAGGTGCAAAGCGTGATTTTATCACAATCATGATGGCGGAATGTTTCATCGAATTTGGTGGAGATTGTAATCCCGATGGGGTTTTAGTTACAAGGGAACGACTTGATGAATACGCAAGTATGTTTTTTGAATACCAAGGTGCATAGCACCGTGGTCTTAACCAAAAATTATTTACAATGGAAAAATCAAGTGTAAGTGTAGGAGAAGCAATGTGCAACTCATTGAGATTACAAGTAATCATGAATGGGGTATGGGACATTGCCGATGCTATTAAAGAGAACTATGCCTTTAGAACCAATATTGAAGAGATTACATTAAGCAACAATGTTATCACGGAAGAGGAACTATTGGATTTGATCAATAGTCACTACGACTTCAATGAGTTCGGTGGACTTACCGAGCCATTCATTAGTAACCTAATGGATACACTCATGCCTAAGTATGTGCAAACGCTATTCATCAACGATGTCCAACAAGAGATATTGAAGATGGCTACGGAGCGAATCAACGAAGGGTTTGAAAATTAATGAGTATGAACGTGTACATTGAAGGAATCGGTTGGTGTGAGGAAGTCACACGACCACGAACGAATGCGGATGGGGTGAGCGAACCCTACACCGAATACCTACCATTATAGAGGGCATTGCCCTCTGGTCTTAACTAAAATAAATGTCTTATGTGTGATAACATAAAAATAGATTGGGATAGTGCATACAATAACACTAAAAAAATAGTATCCTACAATAAATATTTGGGGGTGCTAGAATACACTAAAGGTTGTAAAACTTGTGGCTCTACAAAGTACAAGGAAGTAACCGACTATAGGCAACTCATTGGTAATTGCTACCAACGAATCGTAGTGTGTGAATGTAATAATCCATTCATTGATGAGTGGAAACAATAAGAAGGTGCATAGCATCTTCGGTATTAACCAAAATTATATGCTTTATGAATGATGAATTAATCTTAAAGATTTCCAATGCTTTGAATGAATCAAAGTTTTGGTTGAAGTTGGAAGAGAAGGTAGGTGAGATAGACTTATACTTCTTAGAGGAATTTGCACATGACTTGGAAGAGTTTATTGCGGAGAATATTGCGGACAACATCCTCTAAAAATGCCCCTCTCTATGGGGGGTGGTCTTAACCAAATAATATTAACCCTTAAAAATTGCTTATGCCTAAAAAGTATCGCAACAAGGATGGTGAGATGTTGTACACCTTCGCTTGGGAAGGGGGTGGTGGTAACATGGTTTACGCCCCCTCAAAAGCGGTTGCTCGTAAGAGAGCCGTTGCTATGGGTAAGGGACTATCCGACCAATATGGTCGCCCTTACGACTACGAGGTGTCTCGTAGTGTTGTATTAGTACCAATCATGGACACGCTCCGTGCCGTTGGAACGTTCCAGGAGTACCTGGATTTTGACCGTGGTCTAGCGATGTTGTGTTGGTAGATTCACAATCATCAAGAGTGGGGGCTAACCCCTCTCGGTTTTAACCAATACATAGAGTTATGTTATTTCTAATTGTAAAGCGTGTCGGTGAGACACACCACTTCAACACTTATGGGTACAAATTCGGTAAGCATAAGTACATAAGTGAGTCACAACTAAGCGATATTCAATCCGAAGTAATCTTTGACATGAAAAGACATCAAAGATATGCGTTCAAAGTATTGTTCTAATGAATGGGGGGCAACGCCCCCTTGGTATTAATCAGCAAAGTATAGTTTGCATAAGTGCAAATATCACTATATATTTGGCGAGTGTTTTTGGTTAAGCACGGGTGGGGCAATGGAGCAATCTAACCCCACCCTAAAATTGTAATCAATTAAATTTAGATAGATATGGTTAACATCAACCAGTCCTTGATGACTATAAACTCACAAGTAAGCTCTATAAAAGAGTATTGCAAGGTATTGGACAAAACATACCTTTTGAACAAAGTAAATGAGATAGAGCAAGAGTTGGCTCTACTTGAAGTTTCACTTAAAAAAGATTAAGAGGTGAGTGAATTAACGCAATACTTAGAAGCAAGGGTACAAGCCCTCCAAGAGCAATTAGATTTGCAACTTCAGATCAATGAGGTGCAAGGTCAAGTGCCTATAGATTCACAACGTGCGATGTACTTAATCACACACATGAATAAAAAGTACGGAATTCCTATGACGCATTTTGCTGATAGACTAGGAGTTACACGTGAGTGGTTAAGGCAAAGCTTGAAGGGAAAGAAACTAAATAAGCCAATGCAACAACGAGTGCAATCTATGGTAGAGGATATGATATCCGACCTGCAACTCGTTCTTGTTGAGGAACTTAATAACTAGAGTTAAAGTAATACTTTAAGTGTATGAGAGTTTATTCTAAAAAATCCCACTTACGTGGTGGGTTGGAGGGCATCTCCATGACCTTATTTTGGGTAGCAGTAATTACATTTCAGCTCCAAAATACAACGACTTTGGTCGTAATGTTTGCGCTATCTGGCGTTTTATTGGGTGCTTCACGGTTAGTGAAAGTAGATAAGATATTCAAGTCTAGGTAGTTACGTGATTTGACTTTTTGTAAAATAAGTTCTAACTTCCCCGAACAAACTACGTTACACTAGTGTGGCGCACTCAAAAGCGCCTACACGTTATTCAAGTTAGGGGCGTATTGTATAATTTAATTAAAGAGAACTATGGCGAACTATAAGTTCAAAACCACCAACATCAAAGGAAAAGAGTATGTTGAGGTTAATGAGAGAATTAAATTCTTTCGATTAGATGAGCAGTATAAAAAATACTGCTTAGAGAGTGAGTTGGTGCATTTAACCAACGACTCCGTATGTATCAAAGCCATTATTAAAGATGGATCAGACCGTGTCGTAGCGACCGGTATTGCCTACGAAGAGAAGGGTGCTTCACGCATCAACTCTACTTCGTATGTAGAAAATTGTGAGACTTCAGCCTGGGGTCGTGCGTTGGCTAATCTTGGTATCGGCATTGACACTTCAATTGCATCCTCTTCTGAGGTAGCAAATGCTATCGCTAATCAAAAGGGTAGCGGTGCTAAATCTAATGAGGGTGAAGATGTGTTTCAGAAGTCGGTAGACTACATTAAGAATGCTAAAAACAAGACTGCTAAAGAAACCGCTTACAACCAAGTGTTGGCTAAGTATGGTAAAGGATTTAGCGACAAGCAAAAGGCAGCACTCAAGAAGTTTGTGTAATGGATTTTGCTAATAAACTTATGGAGCGGACAGGGAAGGGATACCTTTCCTACTCCGCTATAAAGTATGCCGCAGATGGTGCAGATGAGCAAGACATGAAGCTCTTTGAATTGTACATGAAGGGACTCCTATATAAGGAGAGTGATGCACTAACCTTTGGTAGTGTCTATGATAAATTACTGCTAGAACCAGAATCCTTTACGGATGAGTTCCATGTGATTTATGATTCAGAGATTGTCAAGGAGATAGGTGGTGCAAAGCCACGCTCTACCAAGAAGTACAAGGAGTGGCTCGAAGAAGAGAAGCACAATGCCGAAGAACAAGGTAAGCGTGTCATCAATGAGGACATGATTCAACAAGCTGAGGATATGATAGTGCGGTTGGATGAATCCGAGATTGTCAGCCCAGATACCGGTGAAATCATTCCTGTACGTCATTTCCTTAGCGGTCAAGCTCAGTATGAGATAGTAGATTGGATTGAAGACATACCAGTACGTGGATTTTTAGATGTCCGTGGTAAAGGGTTTATAACCGACTCCAAAACTACACGTAGCTTATCGGGATTTAAATGGGATGTAGGCAAGAGATGTTACGACATCCAAGCATATATTTATTCGCACGTAGAAGCCGAGCCAAACTTTTATTGGGTGGCTCAGTCTAAGTCCGTGCCTTACACATGCGCTGTATACAAAGCTTCAGACCGAACCCTATCTATGGGAGAGTCAAAGTTTTGGTCAGCCATTACCAACATCATGAGATGGTTGGATCGACCAGAGAAAGAGACATCGTCTTTTGCTATTTACAAAGAAATTTAATTAACCTTTAAAATTAATGTCATGTCACAAGACAAGGTATTTGCAGGCTATTTTGAGCCGTTGAAGAAGTGGAACGATTCCACTAGAAAGTATGAGGAGATAGACCTCAGTCAAGTAAGTTTAGTTGGTAAGTTCAACTTCACGTTAAATGAGTTGGAAGACATCAAGAAGTATGCTTCTACTCCGAGTGATCCTGAGAAGCCATCTCGTGTGTACTTTGAATTAAAGACCTCTAAGAAAGGGGGTCTATATGCCGAAGTAAGTGACCCTAAATCATGGGGTAATAAGGGTAGCGGTAATAAAACCACTGCGTCACAAAAGGAAGCTTTTGGAAATGACGATGGGTTACCCTTCTAAATGGAGTAATGCAATAGCATTATTTGCCCAAATGAATTGGGGGGTTCAGGTGTTAGCACTTGAGCCTCCCTTTTTTTTGGGTATGCAAAAAGGAAAGAAGATGACTTTCCAAGGCATAGTGCTTAAAGACTATAGAGGTAAGATAGCTATTGATGTCAATAAAAATACCGACTACTTATGCTTGGTATTTGCTAACAAGCCCGGTGCTAACTTAATACTGCTACAAACAAAGCAAGTTATTGATATAGTCTCTAGAGCGTTTGAGGTTTCGGAAATTGTCAATCACATACGGTTAAAGGAAGAAATAGAAATACAACATGAGAGAGATTAATTATACAGAGGTTGTAGTGTCGATGAAGAAGGGTAATAAAAAGATTACCACACAACGCATGGACACCTGGGTAATAGGAAAGGACACCACCATTCCTAAAATAAATACCAACCCAAAAATGATGAAGCAAATTGAAGACAACGTATACCCTCCTAAGTATAAAGGGGTACGTAAGGTTGTAGTTATTAAGATTGTTTCAACAAAAAAACTTGGATATTCTTTTTATTATCATTAATTTGCTAACAAATAATCAAATTTATGCCTTATAACGACAATCCAGAACACAAGAAAGTAATAGATTGTGTTCTTCATCAAAACGCTAAGTTGTTCACAAAACTTGGCATTGACAACTCTCGTTTAGACTACGAAAAAGCTAAACGTATGGAGCGACAAAAGCTTAGAAGAATACAACACCTTGATCCTGAGAAAATAGGAAGACTTATTAAGGATTCATTGGATGATTGATGATGAAAACCTATGAAAAGGGTGCGATAGGAGAACACCGAGTTGTTGCCGACCTTATCAACCAAGGTTATCGTGTCCATAAACCGCTAGTAGATTCATTGCCATATGATATTGTAGTTAGGATAAAAGAAACCTTTTATACTGTGCAGGTCAAGTATGTGGCGTTAAAAAACAATACTATTGATACATCTCCAAGAAGAATAAAAAAAGCAGGAGGAGCGAAAGAAATAAATAAGGAGTTTGATATCCTAGCTATATTTTGTCCAGACACCAATCAATGTTACTACGTATGGAAGGACGATTTTGAATCAAGCGTTAGGTTGCGAGTAAATAAAGTTAAGAACGGTCAAAATTTAGGCGTTAGATACGCAAAAGACTATACTAAAATTAAATTGAAAAGTGAAGAAAGAGATTAGTTACATAAACCCCAAAGATTCTTTTATTATTAGAGGATTTAAAGACTTCTGGGATCAGTATTGCGATGATAATGGTGTGGTAGATAATAGACAGAGAAAAAATATCATCCACAAACATTCATTCCTTACGTGTTTAAAAGAGTTAACCACATTATCATTAATGGATATCGGTTCAATACTAAATAAAGACCACGCCACAGTACTACACGCATCAAGATCACACGAGATGAACTATAAGTTTGACATGAATTATCGTGTGGTATACAATAGGATATCTAGTCAGTTGCAGCAGTTTATGTTTACCCTTGACATGATACCTAAAGACTTGCTTGACGCTAATAAAAATTTAGATAGCGGTCATTTTAAATACTTGGAAGTTTCAAAAAAGTTAAGGCTTAAAATATTAGAATTCCAGGAGTATAAAAATAGCATGAGAGATGAAATCAAAAAGATTACAGTAGTTAAAGACTACATCAAGTCTCTTGAAACTAGAAACGAGAATCTAAATAAAGAACTATTACGAATTAAAAACCTAATGTAATGAGAGAGATGAAGCAGTTTCTTCGTATTGCAAATGCGAGATTGAGAAAAATGTATCCCAACAAGCAACAACGTAGAGCTTGGGCAGCGAAAATGTGGGTGAGATTTATTGAGCGTAAATCCTAGGAGTCATGACTGTAGAGGAACTAGAAAATATTGTCATGAAAGAGTGTGAGTTTCTTGCATATTACATAGACGAGTATAACGCACACTTGATTACCAATCCAAACGATACTAAACTAAAAGGCACTTTAGAACTGCTAACTAAGAAGTACAAGGATTTTGAAGAGATATATGTTTTTATTAGGAGAATGAATGGAGAATCTGAATATACAGTACCACATAGATAGACATGTGAGAGAGGCGTTAAGACGCTACAAGAGTCAAGAGGATGCAGCTAAAGCGTTAGGCATAAGCTCAAGAACTCTGATCCGATACAAGAAGATTCTTGAATCTAAAGAAAGTTTTAAAACTAAAGAGAGATGAAATACTATTGGACAACTAAAGATGGTACAAAGATAGATGTTGATGAGATGTCTACCGATCACCTAAGAAATACATTGAAGATGATTCTTCGCAACTTAGATACTGCTAAGTCTAAGCCTAAACCAATGGGTAACATTGAATACCAATTCCAAGAGGCTGAGTGGAGAGATTGGGAGAATGAGCAAGAAGATGAAATTTACCCTTACTAAAACCAAAGAGAGATGAAAACACCAATGCAAGAGTTGATTGAGATAATCAAGAAGCGTAAAGAAGATGATGAGGCAATGCCGTTTATGTACAATGATAAGATAATTGCGTTGGCAGAATCAATGCTTGAGAAAGAGAAGGAGGTGATTATGGATGCATATATGGAAGGCGGAGATTGGGAATCATTACCTCAACCACGATTTGATAATTACTTTAACCAAACCTTTAACACCAAAGAGAGATGAATAAAGATACAATATCAACAATTCCTATTGATTTTGTAACAAATATTTACCTTTTTTGTTACAAATTAAAACCAAAGAGAGATGAATGGTGCTTATTTACACCACTAACAAGTGTTTAAGCGTATAATGATGGGAAATTCCATCAAATCATTTGCATAGACATATAACCTTTAAAACCAAAGAGATATGAAAAAACTAACAGAAAAAGAAAAGCAGATATTGCTTATTAATATTAGAAGAAATAAATATCCTACTTTATCTGCTTCAATATTATTAAAAGATAAAGATACACTTAACAAAACCTTTAACACCAAAGAGATATGAAAATAAGAGTCTTCAGTATTACCAGTCAAATATACATAACACCTTATATAAAAATAACCCATAACAGAAACCTTAACGGATGTTTAGAATTTATAATAGGTTGGTTAAAGTGGGAAATTGTAATCGGAATTTAAAACCAAAGAGAGATGAGAACACCAATTCAAGAGGTTTATGAGAACTTCAACAAGATGAGTGATAGAGACTTTAAGGCTTGGATGCTAAATACTGATTTACTTGAGAAAGAGAAAGAGGTGATGGTTGACTTCGCCTACAAGTGCAGAAATGTAATGGCAGCAGATGAATTTGCTATTACCCATTGGTACAACAAAACCTTTAACACCAAAGAGAGATGACACAGAAAACTATTAATGACTTTTTTTATGTAACCATTGTTAAATTGTCGTTCAAAATTAACAATGTTACTTAACCCTTAAAACCAAAGAGAGATGAGTGAAAGAGAAAAATCCACAAGGATACTATTCTACCTTTTAGTGTTTACTATTTGCATATTTACACTAAGTGTATTAGCACTGATGTATGTGTATGTACACCCTACAATCAGTTTACAATGAATGGTTATTGTGATTACTTCCCTTGCTCAGAAGATTATTGTAAGTGTTTGAAAAAGTCTTTGAGAGAATATCGTTTACAAGAAACCGAAAACACTAGAAACAAGATGATTGAATGGCTGGAAAAAAATCAGATAAATTACGAGCTTACTAAAATAAAAGGAATAGTTTTACTAACATCTGAGAATCATCAAGCTTACCTATCGTTAGCAACACAGATCAATGAAAAGAAAAAAGTAAGGCTAAAGGGAAAAGGAAAGTGGTACAGAATATCTTCCACTAGAATTAAGAAAGAATTTGCAAAAAAAGTGAATCGTTAATATGAGTATTATAGAACTATGCCTTAGAGATAGGGAGCAAAACGGAATAGAGAAAGACTAAATACGTATATGTTATTTGAAGAATCTTTAAGTGTAGGTGAATCAATAGAACAAGAAGTTCTATTACATATCCAACAAAAATATCCTCAAGCTTATAAAAAAGAAGGATACTTTAAGGATTATGATTTGTACATACCAGAAATAAATAAGTCCGTAGAAGTAAAGCAAGACTATAAATCAAAATACACCGGTAACCTTGTTGTTGAATTGACCTATGATGGGAAACCTTCCGCTATACTTACTACCAAAGCAGACTACTGGGTTTTTGTATTACACACTCTCTACATATGGACAACACCAGAAAGAATTAAAAAAGCCATTGGCGATTACAACCAAGACCCTATTAGATTTAAAGGTAAAGGTGATACTAAATATAAATTAGCATGGCTTATACCTATAGAGTACATAAAAAAAGAATCAATATTAATTCAAAATAAAGAACTATGAGTTCAGACAAAAACGACATCGAAAAGACACCGATGCAAACACTCATCGATGCCTTTAATCAACTAGATGGTGACAAATTCTATAACTACTTCTATAATATGGCAGATAAGTTATTAGAAGACGAAGAGTACATGATTAGAGATCGTATAGATGAGTTTTACATTGACCTATTATATAACGGAGAGTTAAAAGATTCTGTCAATGAAAAAAATTAATCAGTTAGACCTGTTCTCAGGTATCGGTGGATTCCACCTAGGATTTGAACGTGCAGGTTTCAAGGTGAAGTCTTACTTCTCCGAGATAGACCCACACGCAGTAGCAGTATATAAACATCAATTTAAAAATAGTACCTATGTCGGATCAGTTACAGATGTTCGGGGAGAAGACCTTCCACGAATTGACCTCATCACCTTCGGAAGTCCTTGCCAAGATTTCAGCATTGCTGGAAACCGTAAAGGCATGGGAGGAGACCGAAGTAGCCTTATCCTTGAAGCAATTAGACTCATTGGGGAGTGCAGACCAAGAGTTTTTATCTGGGAAAATGTTAAAGGGACATTCTCCTCAAACTCTGGCGAAGACTTTGCGTCAATCCTCCAAGCCTTTACCAACATTGGGGGCTATAGACTTGAATGGCAATTGCTTAATACATCGTGGTTTCACCGCACCCCCCAGAACCGTGAACGAGTGTACCTTGTCGGATATCTTGATGCCCCTAAACGAAATTGGAGAGGAGTATTTCCTATCACAGGAGACAGTGGAAAACATAGTACAATGGAAAGCTCACGAAAAACCATTGCAAAATGCCTTACAGCGAGGGGACAAGCCGACCTCCACAGCGGACTCCAACTCATCAAAGAACCACTCCGAGTAAAGAGCGCTAACTCACGTGGGTACGATGAGGCATACGTAGGTGATAGCATTAATCTTACTGCTATTAACAGCACTACACGTAGAGGAAGAGTAGGTGACCAAAAGGCACAAACCCTTGACACCAAGTGTGAACAAGCAGTACTTCAGCCTAAGATTATTGAGTATACTCGTAACGCTAAAGGAGAGGTGACCGATAGACATTTAAAAGATGTAGCAGGGACAGTACATTCTTCTACAGGTGGCGGTGGAAACACAGATCAGTTTGTATTAGACAAGAACTATACATATCAAGCAGTCAATAAAACTATCGAAAAGAATGAAGATAAGTTTGTTGAAGGTCAAGCTATCATGATGGATTTATACAACAAGTCCCTACGTGATATATCACCTACGCTTATTGATCCTAAGCATAGTGCTAATGCCCTCTTTGATGGCTATCGTATTCGTAGGCTTCATCCTATTGAGACGGAGCGACTACAAGGATTTCCCGATAATCATACAGCCTACGGAAACTATGATGGCGAAGTGAAAGAAGTGAGTAAGTCACAACGCTACAAGCAATGTGGTAATGCCGTGACTGTAGATGTGGTCCAGGCTATAGCCGAGAAACTTAAACCTATATATAAATTTAAATGAGTAAAAAAGTATTAGATGTTTGTTGTGGAGCAAAAGGTATGTGGTTTGATAAGCATGATGATAGAGCATTATATCTAGACAAGAGAAACGAAACACATACTAATCACTACCCAAGCGGTACAAAGTCTATGACTATTGCTCCCGATATTATTGGAGACTTTACAAATATTAAACAGCCAAATGAGTCTTTCTATCTTGTAGTATTTGACCCTCCACATATTAAGCGCAACGCATTAGGAGAAATTACTAAGAGATATGGAAATTTAGAAGGTGATTGGCAGAATATGATTTCTAAAGGATTCAAGGAATGCTTCCGAGTTTTAAAGCCTAACGGCACTCTTATATTTAAATGGAACGAAGTGCAATTTCCTATAAAGGATATATTACAGCTCACCGAACACAAACCCCTATTTGGTCATAAGTCTGGTAAGAAGATGCAAACTCATTGGGTAACTTTTATAAAATAATATTAATCATGCCTAAGTATTACATAGGAAAGTACAAAAAGATAGAGGCAATGGATGTTGTCTTGGATTTTTCAGAAGATAATTATAA
>Ga0208917_1000588_pt1 | contig 18425 bp, 20 predicted proteins | sample DEB08_DNA_10_FD_185500 | JGI IMG/M metagenome (GOLD analysis project Ga0208917, IMG submission 185500) | Aqueous microbial communities from the Delaware River and Bay under freshwater to marine salinity gradient to study organic matter... | ecosystem: Environmental > Aquatic > Marine > Coastal ...
AGACATCCAAACATTAATCTCTAATCTAGGTGGTGACGCGTCTGCATTGACTGCACGTGTTTCGACTCTAGAAGGTGAGATGGATGCAACTGAACTAGCAACAACATCTAATGCAAACGCTATCTCTGCTGAGACAGCGGCACGTGTTGCTGCAGTACAGGCGAACGCTGATGCAATCACTGCTGAAGCAACCGCTCGTGCGGCTGCGATTGTTGCAGAACAGAACGCACGTTCTGCCGCGATTGCTGCATCTGAATCTGATCGTGATTCTGCTGATGCAGATCTACAGGCTCAGATCACTGCATTGTCTACAACTGAACAGTCTTCTAAGAGTTCACTACAAGCTCTATTGAGTCAAGAAGTTGCTGATCGTACAGCAGGTGATTCAGATCTAACAGATTCACTAGCTGCTGAAGTTGCCCGTGCAACTGCTGCAGAAAGTGCACTGTCAACTGACATCTCTGACGAAGCATCTGCTCGTGCTACTGCAGACGCAAGTCTACAGACTCAGATCGACAATATCCTATCTAACACTGACGCGACTGCGTTGAACTCTCTTGCAGAGATCGTCACAGAATTCCAGTCAGTAGATGGAACATTGACAGGTCTGATCAACAGCAACGGTTCACGCATCACTGCACTAGAAACAAGTGTTGGTACAATCGAAGGTTGGACAACTGATAACCTATCAGAAGGATCAATCAACAAGTACTGGACAGAACAGCGTACTAAGGATTGTTTAACAGGTGGTCTATGCATCGATTACAACTCAACAACTGGTGAGATTGCGATTGATGAGGCAGAAGCTGCAACGTCTCTAACAGTTGCGGAAGCGCATGACGCGAACGCACTGGACGGACAGGCACCTTCATACTACCGTATCAACGTCTATGACGCTGCTGGTAACCTAGTCAACTAATCACACTTTAGTGTTTAACAAGGGAGTCTTCGGACTCCCTTTTTTTTGTTTTAAAAAATGTATAAATAGAAGGGTATAACAATTTCGGAAACTGACATGTATTCTACAACCAGAGAAGATCTAATCGACTATTGTCTACGAGCACTGGGACACCCAGTAGTGGAAGTAAACATTGACGAAGAACAGTTGGATGATCGTATCGATGAGGCCCTACAGTGGTTTCGTGAAAACCACCCCGATGGTTCTAAGAGATATTATCTAAAGCATCAACTAACGCAACAGGACATCGACACACAGACCGTAGATTTACCGGACGACCTAGATCTTTCTGCAGTCGTTCGTATGGTGCCAGTGTCTTTTAGTTCTGCGCACTCAGGTTGGTTCAGTGACGCATGGCAGGTTATGGCCTACACCATTTCCGACTTTACTCGTAATGGCGGAATCTTGGGCGACCTTGCACATTATGAACAGATGCAACAACAGTTGTCCCTGCTAGATATGAAACTTGGTGGTGTACCACAGATCACATTTGATCGTCAATACAATCGCGTTAATCTACATGTTTCTAAAACGAAACTAGAACTTAACGACTATATTATATTTGAGGTCTATACTATTCGCGATCCAGACAGCTCTGTTTCGGAATATAACTCTCTGTGGAATCATCGTTTTCTAAAAGAATATGCGACTGCATTGATCAAGCGTCAGTGGGGTCTTAACCTAATTAAATTCGACGGCATGGCACTGCCTGGCGGTGTTACTGTCAACGCACGTCTTATCTACGAAGACGCACTTGCAGACATTGAGAGAATTATCGAGCGTTTTCGTACGGACGAAGACGAAGGTCCAATGTTCTTCATGGGGTAAGATATGGCCACTAATCCATATATCAGTTTAAAAAACAGACAAGAACAGAGTCTCTATGAGGATATTCTCATTGAGGCCATTCAGTTCTACGGTCAGGATGTCTACTATCTCCCGCGTGAAGTGGTTGAGAGAGAAGACATCTTTTTGGACAGCATTCAGTCTCAGTTCTCTGACGCATATAAGGTGGAAGTTTATATTGAGAACACAGAGGGGTTTGAGGGAGAAGGTGACCTATTTACCAAGTTTGGTATTGAGTTGCGTGACCAAGCCACCTTTGTTATTGCCCGTCGCCGATGGAGACAATTGATTGGTGATCGCCTTTCTGAGGCGCAATTCCGTCCTCGCGAGGGCGATGTAATCTATCTTCCTTTATCAGAGTCACTGTTTGAGGTGAAGAGAGTCTACACAGAGTCTCCGTTCTATCAACTGTCACAACTACCTCTTTTCCGTATGCAATGTGAATTATTTGAGTTTTCTGACGAAGACTTTGATACAGGCATTCCTAGTATTGACAACATTGAGGCTGAAGGCGCGTTCCAATACGAACTTCAGATGCCAGGCAAAGTTGAGGGAGATGAATCCTATTACTTGGCAGGAGAAAATGTTTATCAACAATTTGATGATTTCCGTCTTGAGGGTGAGGTCACCACATGGAATAGTGATACACGCCTATTGAAGATTGCGCACACAGGTGCGACCGACGGCAAGTATCACGAGTGGGCAACAGACCGACCTGTCATTGGTGAGAATGCATCTATGACACCAGTGTCAGAAGAAGAAGGCATCAACGAGATTGACCGACTAGGACAGAAAGAAGTGTTTGATGATTGGGCGAACGACTTTGTAGATTTCAGTGAATCCAATCCGTTTGGAGATCTATTCTAATGATGGGCGGACACTTTTACCATAAACGAGTAAGGTCTTGCGTGGCCTTGTTCGGGTCTATGTTTGACGACATACATATTTTAAGAACAAACTCTGCGGGCAAAGTATTATCGCAGGTAAAAGTTCCTCTATCGTATGCTCCATCAAGATCGTTTATTGAGCGACTAGAAGAGATGTCGCAGGGCGAGAGTGCGGAGCGTAGGGTTGCGTTAAAGCTCCCACGAATGTCGTTTGAGATTGTGTCTATTGCATATGACGCACAGAGACAGTTGCCTAAACTCAATCACTTTACTGTTTCGGATGGTAATCAACGGGCAGACAAATATTATGTCGGAGTACCATATACACTGTCATTTCAGTTAAGCGTTTACGCACGATCTCAGGATGATGCACTTCAGGTGGTAGAACAAATCCTACCTTACTTTGCTCCACAATATACATTATCAGTTAAACCTTTTTCTGATCAACCGGACATTAAAGAAGATATTCCTATCTCACTAACAAGTATTGACTTCCAAGATGACTTTGAGGGACCAGTAGAACAACGTCGTACTATTATATACAATATGACATTTGATATGCGTGTGAACTTCTACGGGCCAGAAAACTCAGGACCGATCATTCGTGAGGTTAACACCAATATTAATCTTATAGATACAGGGGGTTTCATTGAAAACATTCAAGTGACTCCAGATCCAATTGATGTGAGTCCAGACAGTGATTATGGATTCTCAGTTTTGATAAATGATAATGATTTTACGAGTGAGACATGATGCCAGATCGTCGCAAACCACCAGCGTTATTTGACGAAGAACAAAAGAAAAACTTCGTACACGAACAAGATTACGAGTATTCTCGTGATACCTACTACGAACTAATTGAAAAGGGTCGTGAATCACTGGATCTTATGATCGAGGTGGCGCGTGAGTCAGAGCACCCACGTGCGTTTGAAGTGCTATCCAACATGATCAAAGGGATCGCAGATGTCAACGACAAGTTGATGGATCTCAACAAGAAACAGAAAGAGCTTCAAAAAGAAGACAAACCTGCCGAAACAACTACTAATAATAATCTATTTGTCGGGTCTACTACAGAATTGCAGCGTATGCTGATGGGTGATGAGAAAGTCATAGACCAAGACGAAGATGAGTAGTTATACAAAGAATTCATATCTAGGTAATCCGTTAGTTAAGAAAGATGGTGTCGCAGAAGAGTGGGACGCCAAGAAACTGCGCGAGTATAAGAAATGCATGAAAGACCCCGCATACTTCTGTCGCAAGTATGTGAAAGTCGTACATCTTGATAAAGGTCTGGTGCCGTTCAAGCTCTATCCGTATCAGGAGGAGATGTTTAAACACTTTAACGACCACCGATTCAACATCGTATTGGCCTGTCGTCAGTCAGGTAAGTCGATTAGTTCGGTGGGATATTTGCTGTGGTATGCGCTCTTTCACCCAGAGAAGACTATTGCAATCCTTGCGAACAAGGGTATGACTGCACGTGAGATGTTGGCACGGGTCACACTCATGTTGGAGAATCTTCCGTTCTTCCTACAGCCTGGCTGTAAGGCGCTGAACAAGGGGTCACTAGAATTCTCCAACAACTCTCGCATTATCGCTGCGGCGACATCTGGTTCATCTATTCGTGGTATGTCGGTCAACTTACTGTTCCTAGATGAGTTTGCGTTCGTTGAAAATGCGGCAGAGTTCTATACGTCAACCTATCCAGTAATCTCATCGGGTAAAGACACAAAAGTTATCATAACAAGTACTGCGAACGGTATCGGTAATACCTACCATAAGATCTGGGAAGGTGCGGTGCAAGGAGTGAACGAATACAAACCGTTCCGTGTGGACTGGTGGGATGTTCCGGGCCGGGATGAGAAGTGGAAAGAACAGACGATCGCAAACACTTCTAGTTTACAGTTTGATCAAGAATTTGGCAACACTTTTTTTGGCACGGGTAATACGTTGATTGAAGGTCAGGTGCTTTTAGACCTACGGGCGCGTGAACCACTGCGAAGATTAGAAGGTGGAGATCTTTTAGTTTATGAAGAGACTAAAGAGAATCACCAATATATCATGACCGTCGATGTCTGTCAAGGGCGTGGCCAAGATTATTCCACATTTAATATTATCGATGTTACTCAACAACCGTTTAAACAGGTCTGTGTGTATCGCAACAATAAAATATCCCCAATACTCTTCCCTAATATCATTTATAAGTATGCGACTCTGTATAACGAGGCATACACGGTCATCGAGAACAACGATCAGGGTATGGTCGTCTGTGTGGGACTGTATCAGGATCTAGAGTACGAGAACATTCACCTTGAGTCCGCGATTAAAGCTGATGCGATCGGTATTCGTATGGACCGCAAGGTGAAACGCATCGGGTGTTCTGCTATTAAAGACATTATCGAGAATCATAAACTGGAGATCGTCGATGAAAACACGATCATGGAGATATCTACGTTTGTGTCAAAAGGTCAGTCGTTCGAGGCCAGTGATGGTAATCACGACGACTTGATGATGAATCTCGTAATGTTTGGATACTTTGTTGGAACACAGTCATTCGGTAATGTTGCAGATGTGAATATTAAACAAATGCTCTTTGATCAACGCATGAAAGAGATTGAGGACGATGTTCCTCCGTTTGGCATCATAGACGACGGAAATCATTATGTGCCGCCAGCAGAACCCTATGACCCATACAGTATGAGTTGGGCAAAATATGACCCCGAAGACTGGTAAAATTAGTGTTATTATAAATAGTTACATTGAAATAATTACTCCGTATTATGACAACTTATTATACCTTAACAAAAGGAAACTATTATGGCTCTTAAATTTTCAGAGTCACCAGCAGTAACTGTTCGTGAGATTGACCTAACTGGAGTTGTTCCATCGGTCACATCTACTACGGGCGCTTTTGTCGGTGACTTCAACTGGGGCCCTGTAAACACGCCTGTTCTTGTCGGTACAGAATCAGAACTCGCGTCCACTTTCGGGTCTCCTCTAGCGGGAGATGCATACGCAGGCGACTTTTTGTCTGTCGCGCATTTTCTAAAATATTCTTCAAGCGCATTCGTTGTTCGTGCACCTAAGTCAGGTTCTGCTACTGCGGCTGCATCACCATTCTCTGCAAAGTATCCAGGCGTATTGGGCAACACACTATCTGCTGATGTGTGTGATGCTTCTACTTGGGAAACTCTTGATTCGGACGGATCTGTTGTTTCTTCTTGGTCCTACCAGTCACTATTCTCTTCTGCTCCAGAAGGCGATGAACTACACATAGTAGTTCTATCAGGAAGCGATGTTGTCGATACTTTCGCGTATGTTTCAACAGATCCATCTGCGAAACTAGACAACGGTTCAACCAACTTCGTCACTGAAGTTGTCACTTCAGGTTCATCGTGGGTAGATTTGTCAGGCGTTCCAAGCGCTGGCACATATAATCTAACAGGTGGCTTGGACGGAACTACACCAAGTTATGTTGCGGCATACGGTGTGTTCGGTGATAAGGACACTATCCAGATCGACTTTTTGGTTCCACCGGCGGGTGGTCAAGGTGATGCTGTCACAATCCAACAAGAATTGGTCAGTATTGCAGAAGCACGTAAAGATTGTATCGCAGTTGTTTCACCAGCATATTCTGGTACGTTGACTGTAGATGCAATGTTGGCACACGTAGCATCTCTAGCGCAGAACTCATCATATCTAGTTGTCGATGGCAACTGGTTGAAGGTCTACGATAAGTACAACGATAAGTACGAGAACATTCCGGCGGCATCATCAACTGCAGGTATCATGGCTGCAGGTGACGTAACAGATGCACCTTGGTTCTCACCAGCAGGTTCACGTCGTGGTCAATACTTGGGTGTTACTGACATTCTAGTCAACCCATCTAAGACAGACCGTGATCGTCTATACAAAGCAGGCATTAACCCAATCGTCAGTTTCCCTGGCCAGGGCATCATGCTTTACGGTGACAAGACACACATGTCTCGCCCGTCTGCATTCGATCGCATCAACGTACGTCGTCTGTTCCTAGTTCTAGAACGCGCAATCTCTGCAGCAGCTGAGAATGTAATGTTCGAACTGAACGATGAGTTTACTCGTGCGGAGTTCTCAAACATCGTAGAGCCATTCTTACGTGAAGTTCAGGGTCGTCGTGGTATCACTGATTTCCGTCTTGTTTGTGATGAAACAAACAACACGCCAGAAGTTATTGACCGCAACGAATTCGTCGCATCTTGCTTTATCAAACCAGCACGTTCAATCAACTACGTAACTCTAAACTTCGTAGCGGTGAGAACTGGTGTTGAGTTTGAAGAAGTCGTCGGACAAGTATAAGGAGAATTATCATGTCACTAAGAGTAGACGATTTTAAAGCAAAACTAAAAGGTGGCGGTGCACGTCCTAATTTATTTCGTGTAACCCTAAACTTTCCAGCGTACGCCGGTGGTAACGCAGAACTAACTTCATTCATGTGCAAAGGCGCACAGTTGCCTGCATCAACAATCAACGCTGTAGAAGTACCATTCCGTGGTCGTCAGTTGAAGATTGCTGGTGATCGTACATTTGAGGATTGGTCAGTTACAGTAATCAACGACACAGGTTTCGAAGTTCGTAACGCAATGGAGCGTTGGATGAACGGAATGAATGGTCACACTGCAAACACAGGTTTCACAAACCCTGTACTATATCAAGCAGATCTAATCGTAGATCAACTAGATAAAGATGGTAGTGTACTGAAGAGTTATAATTTCCGTGGCGCATTCCCTAACAGCGTTGCCGCTATCGACCTATCATATGATACAGTTGATACAATTGAAGAGTTCGAAGTAGCTTTCTCAATTCAATACTGGGAGTCAAATACCACTAGTTAAAGGTATTATAAGTAACATTGAAGGGGGTGTTAACTCACCCCCAATTTATTATAAGAGGATTTTATGGCAGACGAACGAAATATTTTCCAAGCATTCGGTTTTGAACTAAAACGCGTTCAAAAGATGAAAGACGAAAATAATAAAACACCATCCATCGTACCGAAGGTTGATGAAGATGGTGCTGGGTATGTCACTGCATCCGGTTCTTACTTTGGTCAGTACATCGACATGGACGGTGGTGCGGCTAAAGATAATGCAGAACTAATCAAAAAATATCGGGCGACGGCAGAGCACCCAGAGTGTGACGCTGCTATCGAAGATATCATCAACGAAACAATCGTTTCGTCAGAACTGGAATCGGCCGTATCTATTAACCTAGACAAAGTCGAAGCTCCGGACAGAATCAAAAAAACCATCACCGAAGAGTTTGAAGGAATCGTTGGTATGCTCAATTTTGAAGAGCATGGTCACGATATGTTCCGTTCGTGGTATGTTGATGGTCGTATGTACCACCACTTAGTTGTCAACGAATCTAACCTAAAGTCAGGTATTCAAGAGATTCGTCCTATCGATGCAACTAAGATTCGTAAAGTCAAAGAGATAAAGCACAAAAAAGATCCGAAGACTGGCGCTAAGTTAGTCGATAAAGTTAATGAGTTCTATATCTACCAAGATAAAGGCGGCGCATCTACTGGCATCAAGTTAACACCGGATTCTATTTCGTATGTCACTTCAGGTCTACTAGACACTTCAAAGAAACGTGTACTATCTTATCTCCAGAAAGCAATTAAACCAGTAAACCAACTGCGCATGATGGAAGACTCTTTGGTCATCTATCGTTTGTCTCGTGCGCCGGAACGTCGTATTTTCTATATTGATGTGGGTAACCTACCAAAGGGTAAGGCAGAACAACACATCAAAGACATCATGTCTCGATATCGTAACAAGATTGTTTATGATGCGAACTCTGGTGAAATCAAAGACGACCGTAAGCACATGTCAATGCTAGAAGACTTCTGGTTACCACGTCGCGAAGGTGGCCGTGGTACAGAGATAAGTACTTTGCCTGGCGGAGAGAACTTAGGACAGATCGACGACATCATTTATTTTCAAAAGAAGTTGTACCGTTCGTTGAACGTGCCACTGAATCGTTTGGAACAAGAGTCGCAGTTCTCGCTAGGACGCACAACAGAAATAGGTCGCGACGAAGTTAAGTTTCAGAAGTTTATTGACCGGCTGCGCAAAAAGTTCGCACACCTATTCTTGGGTATCCTAAAGAAGCAGTTGATTCTAAAAGGCGTTTGTACTGAACAGGACTGGGAATCTTGGAAGACAGATATTCAGGTTGACTACACTAGAGACAACCACTTCGCAGAATTAAAAGATTCCGAACTGTTGCGAGAACGTCTCGCTACTATGGATCAAATTGCCAGTTATGTGGGAGAGTATTTCTCACGTGAATGGGTTATGAAAAATGTAATGATGTTTGATGATGACGACATCGAAGAGATGTCAAAACAAGTCGAAGCTGAGAATGAGAAAAGCGGAGACGTAGATGATATGGAGGTATAATTTATGAGTGATTTAGATACAGAATTGGATTTAGAACTAGAGACCGAAGAATCCGAGGCGGAGATTGATCCAACTCGAAGCTTCGTAGATGCTCTTCAAAGCGGGAACTTCACCGGAGCTGAAACTTTATTTAACGATATTTTGGGCGGCAAAGTGCAAGATGCGTTAGACGCAGAAAAGGTTGCAGTTGCAGATCAGATCTTTAATGGCGTTGAACCGGAAGAGATGGATCTGGATGACGAAGTAGAGGTTGACGACACTTTAGACGTTGAATACGGAGAAGAAGCAGAAGAATTTGGATCTGCAGATTCAGAGTTGGAAGAAACCGAAGAGTCGTGAACATAGTTAACACCATGTGCCACATATGGATAGGACATTTAAGCCCTCCATTGCAGTGGATGAACACATGGAAAGAAAAACACCCCGACTGGAATTATTATATTTTTACAGATGAGATGTTACGTGGCAGACAATGGCACAATCAACATCTAATCGCAAAGTATTATAATCAAGGGGCGTACGCAGGTGTTGCGGACTTGATCCGATACGAACTGTTGTATGAGCAAGGTGGATTTTTACCGCCAGCTGATGCTGTGTGTTTGCGTAATACGGAAGAACTTTTCACTGCGCCTGCGGATCATGCGTATACAGTGTTTGAAAGTGAGACTATTGTACCTAATTTTATCTCACCAATACAAGCGTGTAATCCAGAAAATACATTTGTTCGAATGTTAATTGACGAACTGCACAAACTGAGACCTGAAGACTTGGACCCTAAACCGTACAAGTCTACGGGCAATGAATGGTTATCGCAATTTGTACCAGATAAAGAGAAACACAAACTGGTAATATGGCCGTCCCACTACTTAATACCCAGACATTTTAAAAAGAAACATGTCTACTATGATGGTCCAGATCCGGTTTATGCCGATCAAATGTTCGGTAGTACGAAACATCTTTATCGTAAATAACAAAAAGTTCCATTTAAAAAACTTTTTTGTATAAATACTTTCTAAAGGAGACTTATTGTGAGAACTTTTAAAGAATTACGAGAGGCGAAAGATACGGTCGTTTTCAAAAAGAAAATGTCCGGTTATCCAGTCGTAATCAAGAAAACTGCGAAAGGTTTTCATCTATCAATTGATGGAGATTCAGTCGACACATTTAAGTCACAGAAAGAAGCGGAGTCAACCGCGAAACAAGTCTTGAAAGACTTAGGAAAATAAAATGAAACTGATTAGCGAATATGTAGAAACTGACATCGAATGCATCGTTGAAGCCAAAGAGAATGGCGAGAAGAACTTTGTCATTGAAGGTGTGTTCGCTCAAGCAGACAAAAAGAATCGTAACGGACGTGTTTACCCAAAACAGATTATGGAATCTGCGGTAAACAAGTACGTTGAAACACAGGTTAGCAAGAAACGCGCTGTGGGTGAATTGAATCATCCAGAGGGCCCGACAGTTAACCTTGATAAAGTTTCTCACCTCATCACAGACCTTAAATTGGAAGGTACGGATGTGGTTGGAAAGGCACAAATTTTGAATACTCCAATGGGTCAGATTGTGAAAGGTCTCTTAGAGGGTGGTGTTCAATTAGGCGTGTCAACTCGTGGAATGGGAAGTCTTGAGAGTAGAAACGGCGTCATGTACGTCAAAGAAGACTTTATTCTTAATACGGTAGATATCGTACAAGATCCAAGTGCACCAGAAGCTTTCGTTAATGGGATTATGGAAGGTGTAGATTGGGTTTGGAATAATGGTATTCTGGAACCTCAAGTCATTGAAGATATAGAGACTGAAATTAAGCAAGCACCAATTGCACATCAACCTGAAGTGCAGATGCGTGAGTTCAAGAATTTCCTCTCGTTAATCAAATCTAAACTATAAGGAGTCACTATGACTGATTTAAATCAAGCAGTAGAAAGTGAAATCCGCGATCTAGATGTTGAAACAAACGAAGTCGTGGAGGAAACTCTCGAAGAAGCGAAAGCTCCTACTACTAAAGGCGATGCAAAGGTAAGTCAACCAGTTGATGAACCAGAGTCAATCTCTACTGTAGATAAGGCAGCTAAGAGCACTTCAAAGACTGCCCCACCTAAAACAAAGGCAGGCATGGTTAACGCTATGTACAAAGCTGCTTCTAAAATGAAGAAAGAAGAGTTAACTGCAGCGTATACCAAGATGTTCGAAGGAACTGATCTAGTTGATGAGCTTGAAGTATCTGACACAAACGCAGAATTAGCTGCAATTGTGGAAGGTGAAGCAACTCTATCAGAAGAGTTCAAGGAAAAGACATCTGTTATTTTCGAAGCTGCTGTTAAGTCAAAGCTTTCTGAAGAAGTAACTCGCCTAGAAGAGCAGTATGCTGAAGAGCTTGCTGAAGAAGTCGAAACAATCAAAACTGACCTAGTCGGTAAGGTTGATTCATACCTAAACTACGTGGTTGAATCTTGGATGGAAGAGAACAAGTTGGCAATTCAGAACGGTCTTCGTACTGAAATCGCTGAAGGGTTCATGAACGGAATGCGTGATCTATTCGTAGAATCTTACGTTGAAGTTCCAGAGTCTAAGGTAGACCTAGTTGATGAACTAGCAGAACAAGTATCTGAGTTGGAAGAGAAACTAAACTCAACTACTGGTGATGCAATCTCACTTGCTGAGGAACTAGAAACTTACAAGCGTAACACAATCATCGCTGAAGCTTCTCGTGACCTAGCAGACACTCAAGCTGAGAAGCTACGTGAACTTGTAGAGACTGTTGACTTTGAGAACGAAGAGTCGTTCACTAAGAAGATCAACACTGTCAAGGAATCATACTTCTCAAAAGAAATTCCAGAGCAAATTGAAGAGTCAGTTTCAGAAGACGCTGACGAAGAAGTAGAAGTATCATCTTCGATGAATCACTACTTAGATGCTTTGCGTAAAACCTCTAAGAAATAAGGAATCTAACAATGAACAATTCATTCGATCAATTGATTGAGAAGTGGGCACCAGTACTTAATGAAGAGTCTGCTGGTCAAATCACTGATCATCACCGTAAGGCAGTTACAGCTGCTATCCTAGAAAACCAAGAGCGTGCACTATCAGAAGAGCGTGCTGCAATGGGTGGTTTTCTAACAGAAACTGGTCCAACTAACAGCGTTGCTGGTGGCCAGGTATCAAACTGGGATCCAATCCTAATCTCACTAGTACGTCGCGCAATGCCAAACCTAATGGCATATGACCTATGTGGTGTCCAGCCAATGTCTGGTCCAACTGGTCTAATCTTCGCGATGAAGTCAAACTACCAGCCAACTGGTACAGAGGCACTAGGTCTAGACGAAGCAGAAACTGCATTCTCTGGTGACGCTGGTACTCTAGGTCAGGACGTTGACGGTTCAGGTATGTCTGGATTCGATTCAGCTGGCGGTCGTGTTCTTGACGCAGTCGGTCGTCCAATGTCTACAGAAAAGGCAGAAGGTCTAGGTCGTGATACTGGTGATTTCCAAGAGATGGGATTCACAATCGAGAAGACAGCCGTTACTGCAAAGTCACGCGCACTAAAGGCTGAGTACTCACTAGAACTAGCACAAGACTTGAAAGCAATTCACGGTCTTGACGCTGAGACAGAACTAGCAAACATTCTGTCTACAGAAATTCTTGCTGAAATCAACCGCGAAATCGTTCGTTCAATCAACTTCCAAGCTAAGTTGGGTGTACAGACTTCTAACGTTGCTCTACCAGGCGTATTTGACCTATCAACAGATGCTGATGGTCGTTGGTCTGCAGAAAAGTTCAAGGGTCTTGCAATGCAGATCGAACGTGAAGCAAACGTAATCGCAAAAGAAACACGTCGTGGTAAGGGTAACATCATCGTTTGTTCTTCAGACGTTGCTACTGCACTTGCTGCTTCTGGTCAGCTAGACTACACACCAGGCGCTGGTCTATCAGTAGATGATACTGGTAACACATTCGCCGGTACTCTAAACGGTCGCCTACGTGTATTCATCGATCCATATGCAACTACCAACTACTGCACAGTAGGTTATAAGGGTACTAACCCATATGACGCAGGTATGTTCTACTGCCCATACGTACCACTACAGATGGTCAAGGCAGTTGGCGAGAATGACTTCCAGCCACGTATCGGGTTCAAGACTCGTTATGGCATGGCTGCGAACCCATTCGTAGGATCACTAGATGGTTCTTCACGCGATATCGATGCAACTAAGGGTACTAACCAGTACTACCGCATCTTCCGCGTAGACAACATCCTAGCATAATAAAAAGAACTAGTTCACTAGTCATTTTGGGGAGTCTTCGGACTCCCTTTTTTTATGCGTATAAATAAAGTGATAAAGAGGACTTATTATGAGTTTAACCAACAACAAGAACTTTCTGCAACCTACAGGATTTCGTATTATAATCGAAAGGGATAGGTATGCAAACCTTGAGTTCTTTTCCCAATCGGTCACACACCCAGGCTCAACAGTTAACGCTGTAGAGTTGGGTATTCCTAGAATTCAGGGAATGCCTATGGCGGGTGATACTATCAACTATGGTGATCTAACGCTTAATCTGATACTTGACGAAGACCTATCTGCATACAAAGAAATGCAGACATGGCTGGAAGAGTGTGTATACAATAAAGGCGAAACGGTTAATCATGATGTCACGGTTATTATTCTCAACAGTCACAACAACTCTTGCGGTAAGATTCGTTATAAAAATGCAATACCTACGCAGTTGGGGTCTGTCGAATTAACTTCTACATCGGGCGATGTTAATTATATTTCGTTTGATGTCACTTTTAGATTTACAGAATTTGAATTGATTTAAGGAGATATTATGGCACAGTTTAGTGCAAAAAATCAAGATTGGATGGGTCAAGGAACAAGAAACGACATTCACGAAGTAGTGATGATTGCGGATAAAGACGGCAATATTCTAAACACTTCTGGTGCGGCAAGTAACATACCAATCGCCGCAGGTGAAGTCTCTGGATACTCTCACATCAATAAGTTTGGTGCGACTAACGGTGATGTAACCGAAGGTACAGTATGGGACGGTAACGACGGCGATGTGGTTTATCCGTACCCAGATGCTGGTTTAGTTTCAATCTCATCTTCCACAGAAGTAGGCGAGACTGTAGAGGTGCAGGGTCTTGATGCCGACTACAACCTACAGACTGAAGTGATTGCTATCGGCGGCACAGGCGCGTTGACTTTTTCTCGCGTATTCCGTGCCAAGATGTCTACCGCAACAAACGCGAGCGATGTTGAGATCAATCAAGGCGGCGAACTTGCTGCAAAGATTCTTGCTGGTCTCGGACAGACATTGATGGCGGTATATACAGTTCCTGCCGGAAAGACTGCATATATACTGGGTATTCACTTGGGTTCTGACAAGGCGTCTACCAACTCGCGTATGACATACCGATTATTTACACGCGACATTTTAAACGGTGGTGTGTTCCGAATCAAAGCAAATCTAAATGCTGCAGGCGGCCAAAGTCTGGATATTGAATATCCTGTACCATTAGTTGTGCCAGAAAAACACGACATTAAAATTGATGTTGTTGCTGGTCAGGCAACTCAGGTGTCTGCTACTTTTGATATTATTTTGGTAGACAACGACTAAAATGTCCCTCGCAAAATACGAGATCAGGAACCGAAATGTTCTTGATCTTTTAGAAGAGTTCCGTTATACTTACCGCGAGCTCTATCAACCAGAGAAGACCAACCTTGTTTTGCGTTCAGATCAAGCGGGGATGGCTGATCATTATACGGGCGAAGATGAGATGCGTCGTATAATGAGTATGGGAGAACGACATCTGGGCGCTGCAGAAAACTCTGTTTGTCATCCTATCAAGGTCGAGTTTTATCGTGGAACGCATCCCGAAGAATATGCAAAGACATGGTCCCATCTTGACGGTAAGATGAAAACAGAACTTGGTTTAGAAACAAGTGCGTTGTCCACTCTCTATCCACCAAGCGGATTTATCGGGTGGCATAATAACGCGAATGCTTCTGCCTTCAATCTGATCTTCACTTGGTCGGAGAAAGGTGATGGTTGGTTCAAGTATGTTGATCCAGAAACGCAAGCAGTTATTACAGTTCAGGACGAACAAGGGTGGCAGTTAAAGGCTGGATACTTTGGTTCATATGGCACAGACCAAGTGGTGTATCATGCGGCGAGAACAAACTGTTATCGTATGACATTGAGTTACGTACTGGGACACAACAAAGATTATTGGCAAGATTGTATTGACTACATCACTAATTCGTGATATACTATACGTTTTGCCACCACGAGTTTTTACATGATTAATATTGAAGGTATTTTGAAAGAGTGGGACGAAGACTCTCACATTCCGATTCACCAGTTAGACGAAACATCAAGGAGAACACCTAACTTACATGCGAAATATCTAGAGTACCTTACCATTAGTAAGTTGTCGTTACAGAGAGCAGAAACTTCGCAGAAGACTTTGCTCAAGGACAAGTGGCTATACTATAACGGTAAGATGGATCAGAAAGAGATCATGGAGAAAGGTTGGGAACCCGATCCATTTAATGGTCTTAAAATTCTGAAAGGGGAAATGGACTACTACTACGACGCTGATCCAGAGATACAGAAGTCAGTAGAGAGAATATCCATGTTAAAGATACAGATAGATACTTTAACGGATATATTAAATGTTTTAAAGTGGAGACATTCTACGATCAAGAATATGATCGATTATAGAAAGTTTGAATCTGGTGGATAACAAGATACGTATTCGGATGAAAGACTACTCCCATTTTATGGTAGAGGCTCATCCGGCACAAGAAAACGAACTGAGAGAGTACTTCTCTTTCTTCGTGCCTGGCTACAAATACATGCCAGCATATAAATCCCGACATTGGGACGGTAAGGTAAAACTTTACAACATCGTGTCGAAACAAATGAACGTAGGGTTATACCAACATCTGCGCCGTTTTTGTGCGGACAGATTTTACCAGTTAGAGATACTTGAACATGAAACGTATGGAATTCCGTCGTTTAGAGAAGACATCGATCATCCTGCTTTGGTCGAGTTTTTATCTCTTCTTGATGCACCCTTCAAGCCAAGAGACTATCAGTACAAAGCTATTTCACACGGCGTTGAGCACCGACGCTGTGTTCTTCTTAGTCCTACTGGTAGCGGTAAATCATTTATCATATATAATCTTCTTCGGTACTGTTTTGAGGTCACTAATGAAAAAATTCTGGTAGTTGTACCGACTACCTCTCTTGTAGAACAAATGTACAAGGACTTCTCAGATTACGGATATGATGTGGATGAGTTCTGTCATCGTATCTACTCCGGTAAAGAAAAGAATACCGACAAGCGCATCATCATCTCTACATGGCAATCTATCTATAAGTTCGGCAAAGAATGGTTCGAACAGTTCGGGACTGTCTTTGGTGATGAAGTGCATCTATTTAAAGCAAAGTCTCTCACTACCATGATGGACAAATGCATCAACGCCAAATACAGATTTGGTCTCACTGGTACCCTTGACGGTACCGAAACAAACAAACTGGTCTTAGAAGGACTATTTGGTCCAACACTCACTGTTACCCGCACGGTGGAACTGCAAAAGTCAAAAGAACTGGCAGAGTTGGACATCTCAATCTTGTTGTTAAGATACCACAACGATATCTGTCACATGATGAAAGACAAAAGTTATCAAGAAGAACTTGATTACATTGTCACATACGAACCGCGCAATAAGTTTATCAGCAAAGTTGCGTTGGATCAAACAGGGAATACCCTAGTAATGTTTCAATTTGTAGAGAAACATGGAAAGGTATTATACGATATGATCAGAAAGTTGGCTGCTGAAGACCGTAAAGTATTTTACGTATCTGGGGAAGTGGACGCTACTGATCGCGAACAAATACGAGGAATCGTAGAAAAAGAAAATGACGCTATTATTGTCGCTTCTCTTGGCACTTTCAGCACTGGCATCAACATCCGCAACCTTCATAATATTATATTTGCGACACCATCCAAATCTCAAGTTAAAGTTCTCCAATCAATTGGTCGTGGCCTTCGTCAGTCTGACGACGGTAGGAGTACTAGGCTTATTGATATCGCTGATGATCTCCATGTCAAATCTCATAAGAATTTTACCCTGAAGCATAGCGCTGAAAGAATCAAGATATATACTAAAGAAGGATTTGATTATAAAATCTATCCTATTAACCTTAAACCCATAAGAGTAGAAGAATATGGAGATGAAATCTTCGATTAAACATTTGAAATTAGTGACGGGTGATGAACTTATTTGTGAGTTAATTAGTGAGATGAAAGAATCTTTCATAGTGCGTAATGCACTAAGTCTCACTGCCAAAACAATGAATGATGGATCTAAGTTTTTTGCTTTTAAAACATATATGGTGTATCAAGACTCACCGATGAATGTGATAATGGTATTTACAGATAAAGTAATGTCTATTGCTGTCCCTACTGAAGAAATGATAACTCAGTATGGAAGCGCCTTAAAGGAAATGGCCGAATACATAGAAGAGGATGAGGATCAACAGTTAGAAGATGACTTTGGTGATTCTTTGTCTTTGGATGATTTCCTTGATGAAATGAATTTGAATTTGTCTGAAGAAGGCATTGATTCGGACACCACAGGGATGACAATTAATTAGTATATTATCCTCCCTCGACAACAGAGATATTATACACTATAAAATGCGATCTGTCAAGTGCATTGACAAACAGTGTAGATTATAGTATAATGTTACCTTAATTAATCGAGTTGTATATTATGAAACCAAAAGAAAAACCACATTACGTAAGTAATAGAGATTTCTCAAATGCAGTGGTGGAGTACTGCACTGAAGTCCGAGAAGCCAAGTCTAGTGAAAAATCTGTACCTGTTGTTCCGGATTATATCGCATCTTGTTTTCTTAAGATTGCAGAAGGTCTCTCTCACAAGGGCAACTTTGTACGATATACTTATCGTGAAGAGATGGTTATGGACGCTGTTGAGAATATGCTCAAAGCGATCGAGAACTATAATATAGAGGCTGCAACTCGTAGTGGCAAACCAAATGCGTTCGCTTACTTTACGCAGATCTCTTGGTTCGCGTTTCTTCGTAGAATAGAGAAAGAGAAAAAACAACAGAACATCAAACTCAAGTATATCGCCGAAGCGGATGTTATGGACTTCTTGGCTGAATCACTTGAGGAAGATGGGTATACAGCTCAACAAGCATCTCCTTTCATTGACTCTTTGCGTATGCGCATTGACGCGGTAAAGTCTGCAGATC
>Ga0208917_1000602_pt1 | contig 18168 bp, 24 predicted proteins | sample DEB08_DNA_10_FD_185500 | JGI IMG/M metagenome (GOLD analysis project Ga0208917, IMG submission 185500) | Aqueous microbial communities from the Delaware River and Bay under freshwater to marine salinity gradient to study organic matter... | ecosystem: Environmental > Aquatic > Marine > Coastal ...
GCTAATCAAGTTCTCACCGCATTTGGTAATGGCTCTTTCTATTTTGCAGATGCGGCAACTGAACTAAAAGAATTGACTGATGTCGATTCAACAGCAACCGCTAATCAAGTTCTCACTGCAGATGGAGCGGGTAATTTTTTCTTTGCAAACAATGATGCTGAAGGAGCATCTACACTAACAGATTTAGGTATTGCTGATGGTGAAGCAGACCAAGTTCTAACAACTGATGGAAATGGTAGTTTCTTCTTTGGTCATACACTTTCTGTTCTAAATCAAGATCTCATCAGTGGTGGAGAAATCACACAACTACGTGATTGTAGAACTGTGATAGACCTCGGAACTGTTGATACTAGATTGGGTTATGCTGCACCAGAAGGAAGTAAAACGGTCTTGCTGGCAAATGATTCTACAATTGTTTCTTCTTCTAGTGTAAGTATAATTAGTGAAGAAAATTCTATAGTTAAACTTAACAATATTCACCTATTGAGTGATGTTAATTTTGATGCTATAGCAAACAATAGTATTTCTGGAAACAAGATTTATGGTGGATTATTAAGTGCAGATACTGCGAATATTGGTAACAATGCGTTTGTTGTGGATAGTAGTGGGAATGTGGGGATTGGACCAGGTTCTCCCGCTGGCAAATTACATACACAATTAGATACTTCATTTAGCTGGGGTGGCATCTGGACTGCTGGGTCTGCGGTTTTTGGAGGTGCAGGGATTTTAGCTGGAGGCATTGGCATTTCATACAATGATACTGATGGCGGTCAAATTGGTGCGATCAAGCCAGCTGTTGCTTGGAAGCCTATAAGATTTAATAGCAGTGAATTAATATTTAATACAGCTGGTGCTACAGAACGAATGCGTATCGACTCCGATGGCCGTGTCACGATGCCGTATCAACCTAGTTTTATAGCGTGGAGGTCTGGCTCAAATCAAAGTTTTGATACTTCAATTTTCGGCTTACAAGTTGTATTTAACTCAACCTACATTAATGTAGGAAATCATTTTAACACATCAACAGGCTTATTCACCGCTCCTGTTGATGGTCTATATTCGTTTTCTGGTTCTGTTTATACAAATGGAAGTATTAGCCAGATGTGGTTAGTTGTTAATGGTAATAGAGCAGATGCTACAGATTATGTTCAACCGTCAAGTGGCATTTTTTGTATGTTAGGAGCAACAACTATTCATCTTATAGCAGGAGATACTGTTGGATTACATCCATATGCGGGGAATGCAACTATAGATATTATACAAAACAACAACCATTCTTGGTTTAAAGGACACCTATTAGGATAATTAAGAAGAAAAGATTATGCCATCAATTACAATTAAGTTAACATACATTCAAAAATATAATTTATTATACATAAGGAAAAATGAAGTTACTGGTAATGCTAATTAATTAAAATATTTAAATAATTATTAATAATAATGGAGAAAATAATGGCAGAAAAATTAACATTGAAAAATACAGTTTTTGAAAACACAAACTTTTTTAAAGCATTGAACAAAGTGATTAGCAATGAAAAAATATCAATTGCCGATGCATACAGAATAAATAAGATCATAAAACAATTTAAGGAATACGAAAAGGAATATCAAGAAGTGAAGGTTCAGGCGCTTCAAAAATACGGAGATGCTGACCCAGAACAAGAAGGATACTACATCATTCCACCAGAAAACAAAGCCGCATTTCAAGCTGAAATTTCAGAAGTGCTGGCAATTGAACATGACTTTGGAATTGACAAACCACAATTTCCAAATGCAATCAAGGAAGGTGTAACAGTTGCCGATATCAATGAACTTGAACTTGTATTTGATTTCTCTAACTTTGAGTAAATAACAAACTAAATGCCAGAAGTTATACGTTTCGCAAAAGGAACAGCATCAGAACATTTGAACTTTACCGGTGAGAATGGTGAAATCACATTGATTTGTGATGATACACCAAATCGTAAAGTTACAGGTGTGATACGTTTGCATGATGGACAAACTGTCGGTGGTATTCCCTTTGGTGGAAGTCAATTGCTCAATGATTTGCATGATGTGAATGCCGCCAACACGATAGAATTTCAAGTGATGACTGTTGATGCAAATGGACAATTTTACTTTGCGAACACCGTTGAGACAATAGCGGATGGAACAATTTCTGGTGATAAGATTTATGGTGGAACAATCTCAACAAGTGCGGCGGTTTTTGAAGGTTCTTCCGCAAATGCAATTGTACGCATCACACAAACAGGTACTGGCAATGGGTTAGTTGTTGAAGATTCAGCAAATCCAGACAGTACGCCTTTTGTTGTGGATGCTAGCGGAAAGGTTGGGATTGGGACGAGTAGTCCTGCTGACCCTTTAGATGTAAGAAGTACTGGTACAGCTTACGGCACTGGCTACATTGTGACTAGAGCAATGGATTCAGCAGGTATCAAAGGCGTATTCTTAGGTTATGACGCTGACGAAAATGGCGGTACTATTGGCGGAGCAAACTTTCTAACGTTTCAAACGTATTACGGAGGATGGGACGAACGAATGCGTATCGACTCCAGTGGGAATGTTGGAATTGGGACGGATTCACCAACCAATAATACTATTTTGCATATAAAAGATACTGACGCACAAATAAAACTTGAATCAACTAATGGCTTAAATGCTGGGTTTATAGACTTTGACGGTAATAGTCTACAATTAAGCACCAATCGTAATATGATCGATGGTGTGTTTTCTAACACAGGAAAGAGTAACGCAGCAATCACACTATACGGAGTATCTGGTGGCTCTCAGATTAAAATGTATACTGCATCAGGCGATAATACTGTTGGCGTAGAAAGACTGAACATTGACTCTAGCGGTACATTTACGATAAAACATAGTAATGGTTCTTCCGTGTTTAGTTTTCAAAATGAAGTATCTTCTGGAGCTTATCTATTTCGTTCATATCAAGAAATACAAACTTTTTATATTCCTGATCCAGCCGTAAATACTTGGTATAGTATAGGACTACCAATGGGAACTTACACTCATTCTGGAGGATTTTTAATTTTAAATCATTCAAGAAATGATGGAGATGCTGGTAATCAAGCAGCTATTTTTTACAATACAGGATCATCTGGGTTATATGCTGGAGCAACTAATACATGGAGTAGATTAAATGGAGCAACTAATTTAGAAGTTCAAACAACATCCTCCGGAATAAATGTCAGGTCAACAGGTGGAATAACAAACGGTACAACAAATAGACCATTTCACGGTATTTACTTAGGAAGTGCGAGATAATATGTATCTACAAATATATTATAAAACTTTAAATAAACTTACAAATTATGGCGAATATCGTCTTTCTGATGATTGGGAAAATGGATATGACAGTATCATATGGTTGGATGTAAATAAAGAATTACCTTCAAAAGAAGTATTCGATGCAGAAGTAGAAATTGTATTAAAAAGTACATGTTTAGAACTCATCAGAGAAAAAAGAAATGAATTATTAAAAGATTCTGATTGGAGAATCAATGACGATTATCCATATGCTGACAAAGAGTTATGGAAAGAATACAGAACAAATTTAAGAGAATTTCCAAATAAAATAGAAAATGGTGATTTACCAACACCTTCTCTAGATGAAAATGGTAATTTAATTAATGTTAATTGGCCAGAGAAACCAGAATAAACCTTTTATTCAAAATATTAAAATTAGAATTCAATAAAAATGTCAAACGGTTTAAGACTTTTACGTGGCACAAGAACACAACATACAGCAAACAGCAGCATTTTCAAAAATGGTGAAATCACCGCTGTTACAACTGCAAATGGTGTTTCCACAGGCGAACTCAGAATTCACAATGAAAACTTTCTTGGTGGAATTCCAGTTGGCAACATGGCGCTCACACAAACCGTGTTGGAAGGTGGAAGAATCACACATCTACGTGAAGCAAGAACCATTGTTGATCTTGGCACAATACAAACCAGAGACATCATTCTTCAAAAAGGAAGAGACCAGATTGTAGTTCCAGCAAACAATGTAGGAATCTACAAGAGTGATGAAATCACACCAATTCTTGAAGAAACCAATGACATAGCCACACTCAAGAACATCACACTTGATTTGAGTGGGCAAACGAATGCAATTCTTGTACCAAAAGGAACAACTGCAGAAAGACCATCCAGTCCTGTCACTGGAATGATAAGATACAACACACAACTTGAACAATATGAACTTTATGATAGTGTTTACGGCTGGGTCAAGATTGGAGATCAACCACCAGAAATCACAAGCATCTCACCAACACACATCAGCACAACTGAAGTTGCCAACACACAATCAATCACTATCACAGGAAATGGATTTGATTCTGGAACATATGTGAGACTTGTGCCCGGAAATGGAAACGCAGACATTGTACCGGTAAGCACAACTCTTGTAAGTGGAACAGAACTTTCTATCACAGTGAACACCAGTGATTTGGATTCTGCAGAAGAACCATATAATGTGCGTGTAGTGAAGGCAAGTGGACTCAGCACAATAGCACAAGATATTTTATATGTTGACAACAAGCCGGTTTGGTCTATAACTCCAAATGAGACAATCAAAACAGTTCATGCAATCTTTAGAAGTGCTGTAAACATTCAATTGCCTACAGCAGTAGACCCAGACGGAGATGTTGTCACCTATGCAGCAACAAATCTTCCAAGTGGACTCACAGCAAATTCAACTACTGGATTGATAAGTGGTAGTTTGGCTGATGTCAGCAGTGATACAACATACAGCCCAACAGTGAAAGCACTTAGCACAGGTTCAGACCCTGGAGCAACTCAGATTGAAACAACAAGAACAGTCAACATTGTGCAGAAAGCTGGGATTGGAAATAGCTTGCGGTTTGATGATGGTAGCTATTTGAGTAGGACTCCTACCACCGCAGGTAATCGTAAGACTTGGACTTGGAGTGGGTGGGTTAAGCGTGGGAATTTAGGAAGCGTTCAAGGGATTTTTGAGGCTAATCACACAAAAGATGACAATACTACTTTAGTATTTGAAACAGCAGATACACTCTTGTTTACTGATAGACCCTCAGATGTCAGAAACATAGATTTAAGGACTACGCAAGTTTTTAGAGATGTTGGTACTTGGTATCATATTGTGGTTGCTGTTGATACAACTCAATCTACTTCAACCAATAGAGTAAAGTTATATGTAAATGGTTCTCAAGTTACATCATTTAGTACATCAAGTTACCCTTCTCCAAGCTATGATACTGCATACTGGAACAACACAAACAGTCATAGGATAGGTTATCAGCAGGGTAACTCTTCAAATTACTTTGAAGGCTACCAAGCAAACATCCACTTCATAGACGGACAAGCATTGTCTGCCAGCGATTTTGGAGAATCTGTAAATGGTATTTGGGTACCGAAAACATATTTGGGTACTTATGGAACAAACGGATTTTGGTTACGATTTGATGATAGTTCTCAGATTGGTAAAGACAGTAGTGGACGTGGCAATCACTGGACAGCAATTTAAAAGGAGTAAATAATGGCTTTTTCCGCAGAAGATATTGTGCCCGACAGTCCAACGAATAATTTTTGTACGTTGAATGCTTTATATGAAGGAGAAGGAGGAGGGTCAGGTACTTTGTCTGAAGGTAATTTAAAATGGGCAACTACCAGTGGTCATAGAAGAGCGGTGGCTAACATCGCACATGGTTCAAAATTTTATGTAGAATATGTTTGTAATGCAAATGGTGGGCCTAATAATGTACATATGTTGGGATTTGTTCAAATTAGTAATCCTACTGGAACTGTAAATAGCATGGATTTATATTTTAATAATTATACAAATGGGTCCCATACAAATAGAGTAAATGGCTCTAATACTACTGTGGTGGTTCCAGCTGAATATGTTTATACAGGTGATGTAATTGGATTATGTATTGACCCTGAAACTGGTTATGGATGGTATTCTATAAATGGAGATTGGAAACAAAACGGTAATCCAAGCACAGGAACAAATCCTGTATTTGTAAATATTCCTTCTAAAGATTGGACAGTTTATAATTATAATGCTAACAACACAGGTACTTACAACTTCGGCCAAGACCCCACCTTTGCTGGAAGCAAATCCCCAAGCACCACCTACACTGACGCTAACGGAATTGGCGCATTCTATTACCAACCGCCAACTGGCGCACTCGCACTTTGTACTGCCAACCTGCCTGACTTTACCCCAACCGTTGTTAATGATACTCCGCAGGATTACTTCAAGACTGTGTTGTATACTGGACAGACGGCAGATTCTACATTTGTTGATAATGGTGATAACACTTGGTCTAAAACGGGTGTTGGATTTCAGCCAGATTTAATTTGGGCAAAAAGTCGCTCTGCAGCTACGTCACATGCGTTAGCAGACTCAGTTCGTGGTCCTCGAAAAATTCTATCATCAAATAGTACTGCTGATGAATATTCAGAAACATCTGGAAAAACCTTATTAAGTTTTGATTCAGATGGATTTACTGTAGGAATAGATGGGAACTATACAGCATTTACAGCAAGTGGAAGTTCTATTGTCGCATGGTGCTTCCGTGCAGGAGGGCCGCCTAGTGGATCAACATCAACAACTGGATCTGCTAAACGAATAAATACAAGTGGCACACAAGACGATACCAGTTGTAGTGCATTAGCCACTGCAGCTACAAATGCTGGTGCTAGTAATGTAATTACACCTACTTTAATGAGCATCAATCAAGCTGCAGGGTTTAGTATTGTTAAGTATACGGGTACAGGTGATGTTGCTTCTGTTCCACACGGGCTTAGTTCTGCTCCAGAAGTTATTTTGGCGAAAGATCTTGATGCAACACAACAATGGCATTGTGGTTTTACTGAGATAGGATGGGGGAGTCACATTCATTTAGACTTGCCGAATGCTCCAACTGGTTCTTCTGCGTGGAACAGTACCGCTCCTGCTTCTTTTTTCTTTTCATTGGGAGGAAATAGTGGAACTAATGCAAATGGAAATGACTTCATCGCCTACTGCTGGCACAGCGTAGAAGGTTACAGCAAGTTTGGCAGTTACACCGGAAACGGGTCACCCGATGGGCCGTTTGTGTACTGTGGATTCCGTCCTGCGTTTGTGATGGTGAAGAATACTTCTTCGACAGGTAGTTGGACGATTAAAGACACTTCAAGAGATACCTTCAACCCAAGCGGTTACACTCTTTTAGCTGACACTGCTGACGATGATTTTGGCCCCGGAAATACTAACATTGATATACTTTCAAATGGATGGAAGTGTAGAAGTAGTAGCACATATATTAACACAACCAACAACAATTACATCTTTATGGCCTTTGCCGAACAACCATTTAAATACGCTAACGCACGTTAATAGAGAACACTATGCCAGAAATTGTAAAACTTTCTAGAGGCACACATACCGAACATGAAACATTTACCGGTGAAAAAGGTGAAGTTACTCTGATCACTGCAGGTGGTTTAACAGACCAACCAACTGGTGAAGTGCGTGTTCATGATGGATATACTGCTGGTGGAAAAATACTTGTAGCAGCGGCAGCCAATCCATCTACCATTGATTATACGCTAAATATACATGATGGATTTAATCTGGCACTTGTTGGTCCTGTGAACATCGGGGCAAATGGAACAATCAATATTACTGGAAATTTGAACATCATTTAAACATGGCTCAATTATTAATTAAAGGCACAAAAGTAGCTGAAGTAGTTGGTGACACTACCAGTCTCATAGCAAACACATTATATCATCCAAGTGGTACACAAATCATTACAGATGATGATGGAGCAGTAGGACTTACAAATGTGAGTTTGCATAGCATCAATTTTGACAATGTTGCTAACAATTCTATTTCTGGTGATAAGATTCATGGCGGAACAATTAGTGGTTCTTTACTACATACAGATGTAACATTTGCTGATGTAAATAGTTCTATCGCTAATGATTCCATTTCTGGAGATAAGATTCATGGCGGAACAATTAGTGGTTTTCAGAGTACTGGTATTACAGATAATGCAAATAGTACTGCATTAACTATTTCTTCGGACGAGGGTGGTTATCACAATGTTAGTCTGACAAATATACGTAAAATGGAAATGATTGGACCGAACGCATCATTGCATATGCAGGGAACTTCTTCAGGATATGTAGAAGGTTCTGTATGTTTTTTAAATTCACAACCAAGCTCAAGTACTAAAAGGGGCGCAGGTATCTTTTCATATACAGAAGATAATGGCACAAATATAGAATGGTTTTTAGGAAGACCGTATTCAAGTAATGATAATATTGTTTTTGCTAGAAGAGTAATTACTGATCCATCAACTATTTATGGAGAAACTGCACAACTTACTCATGCATTAGTTAAAATAGATAGTGGGGGATTTGTCACAGCAGGAAATACTCAAAGAGAAGGGTATTTCACACCTTCAACTTCTGGAACAACTAAAATTTCCCAATGGTGTAAATTAGCAACTTTACGTCACCGTATGCCGTATATGATGACGATATATATCACTGGTGGTTCTTATTCGCCAGGCAGTAAAACAGTTATATTTCAAAAAAGTTATACTAATAATATTTATGCTACAACACTAGCAACATTTTCCGATGGCTCTATGTTTACTCAAATACGTTCAAATTCCACATCAACAGGTAGTGGTACATATGATTTGGAGGTATATGCGATTAATTTATGGAATTCTAGTGGTGGTGTAAGACAAGGTTTTAACTTTCTAATACAACCATTGCATAATGCTTACAATATTAATAATGACGTTATAATAATAGGCTCTGGTGACAATCCATCATCATTAGGATACTTAGCAACAGTAACAATATAAATTTATATGAATAATGATAGCACATTAAAACATAACATTGATTATGAAAATGAGATTATACTTGAACCGGATTATCAAACTCAAAGAAGAAGCGAATATCCAAACTTAGGCGAACAATTTGATATGTTATTTCATGAAATAGAATCTAATGGTACAATTAATAATACTGGTGAATGGTTTACTAAATTAAAAGAAATTAAACAAAAGTATCCCAAATCAGAATAAACTATGCCAACATTAGAACTCAACGGAAAACCATTTGCAGAACAAACAGGAACAGGGGAACCAGTACTCAAAGGGAATATAAACTTTGAAGGACCTATTCGTATCAACAATCAAGAAGTTCTTTCTGCAAATGGTTCTGGAGTTGCCGTATCTAATCTATCTAAATTAAGTTTGACACCAAGTTCTGCGCCAAGTTCACCAACTCAGGGTGATATTTATTTGGATAGTAGTGATGGTCAATTAAAGATTTATAATGGAACCTTCTGGAAAAATATTACAAGTGGATCTGGAATAGTCGGAACTGGTGGCACTATTACTGAGACAACTGATAGTGGAGTAAATTATAGAGTACATACATTTACAACCAGCGGAACTTTTACAGTCACATCAGGTTCAGGAGAAGTTGAATATCTTATTGTTGCTGGTGGTGGCGGTGGTGGTCACGCAGGTGATCGTGGAGCAGGGGGTGGCGGAGCAGGGGGTTACATATCTAGCTCTACTTCTGTTTCACCCCAACAATATACTATTTTAGTTGGCGGCGGCGGTATTGCTGGTGGTAGTAGTGGTGCAAGTTATACGCAAGGTGGCAATGGTTTTCCTAGTTCAGCATTTAGTCAAACTGCTGTAGGTGGTGGTGGCGCTGGCTCGGAATCAGATAAAGATGGTAAGAGTGGTGGCTCGGGCGGCGGAGCAGGAAGTTCTAGTAGTGCTGGTAATTATGGTTCTCCAACTTCAGGTCAAGGTAACAGAGGCGGTAGCGCATATGCAGGTACCTCTAATGCTTCAGGAGGAGGCGGCGGCGGTGCTGGTGGCTCTGGTCAAGATGCTGGTTCTTACTCCGCAGGTGCTGGCGGTCCTGGTTCTGATTGGCAATCTCTAGGCACTTACTACGCTGGTGGCGGCGGTGGTGCTGGTGGAGGCGGTCAAGGTACAAACCAAGCATCTGGAGGCACTGGTGGCGGTGGTGCTGGTAGCTCTACTAATAGTGTTGCAGCGAGTTCAGGCGCTGTGAATACTGGTGGCGGAGGAGGCGGACACTCATGGAATGGCACCGCAGGTGAGGGCGGCTCTGGTATCGTAATCATTCGTTATCAAATTTAATAGGAATAAATCATGGCTCATTTTGCAAAAGTACAAAACGGCATAGTAACTCAAGTGATTGTAGCCGAACCTGAATTTTTCCAAACATTTGTAGATACAAGTCCGGGTGAATGGATTCAAACTAGCTACAATACCAGAGGTGGAATTCATTACAAGCCAGACACCAATGAACCAAGTGATGATCAATCCAAAGCATTGAGAAAGAATTATGCTGGAACAGGATTCACCTATGACAAAACAAAAGATGCCTTCATTCCACCACAACCATATCCAAGTTGGACACTAAATGAAGAAACCTGTCTCTGGAATTCACCTGTTCCATATCCTGATGATGGTCAGATATATAACTGGAATGAAGAAACACAAACATGGAACTTATTGGAAAATAACTAATGTCAGGAACACTTAGACTCAACGATACAACATTTGCAACAGAGACAAACGGCAACATCACCACAAATGTTTCCGAATTAAAAATCAATGATCAAACTGTGATTGATAGCAACAAATCATTGAATGTTTCTGATGTGAAAGTTGGTGGAAATACGGTCATTGATAGCAATCGAAAAATGACAGGTGTAGATATTGTTCCAACTACAAATTTCACTTTTAGAAACAAGATCATCAATGGTAATCTAAAATCAGCAAGAGTTATCAATCAACGTGGAGCATCTTCTATTGCTCCTGAAGGAGCAACTGGTTACACTTATGACCGATGGTATTATGATGATGGTTCTAAATATTTGTATCAGGGAATAGAAGATTTAAATGTGAACAATGGAACATATGTGATTAGTTGGGTAGGTGATGATTTGATTGCTCATTGGGCATTGGAAGATGATAATGATACTACACCACCTTATACTGCTGGTCCAGATTCTGCTTTAACTTGGAATTCGGTTTCTAAGAATTCTACTTTTACGATTAACGAAAGTCCTGAGCATGGAAAACATCTCTGGATTCGATTTAGTTTAGATACTGGTGGTGATTTTGCGAATTTAGATAAAGTAATGGTGGAAGAAGGCACAGTCGCAACCCCATTTGAGCATCGGCCCTATGGGTTAGAGTTAGCGTTGTGTCAGAGGTATTACCAAAACTTATTGCCAGATCTAGATATGCCTGTAGTAAGAGAGGGCACAAATGATGTGTTGAGACGTGCAACGGTTCCCTTAAAGGTTACTATGCGTTCCTCGCCAACAGCAGTTATTACAAACAATACAGCGTTTGGAACATATTCTGTAGCTTCAACTTCTGTTGACGCCATTAGATGTAGTTGCAGTACGGATACCCCGCCAAGTGTTGCTAGAGTTACTGGATTAACAGCGGATGCGGAGTTATAACAATGAATGAAATGAATATTGAATCAGCAGTTTACTCTGTAGATGACATCTCTGGTGAAAACTCAGGTATCACCGCAGTCATTGACGGTGTAACTATGAGTGTCCCACTAGACCCTGCAAATCGTCACTACGCAGAAATTATGAGTCAAGTGAAAGCAGGAACACTGGTAATTCAACCAGCAGATGAACCAGAACAATCAACGGAAAACTAACACATGGCAAACGGCATCAAGCTTCTTAGAGGAACACTTTTAGAACATATCAACTACACAGATTTTGAAAACGGTGAACTCACCGCAATCACAGATGATGCAGGTGCAAGCACAGGTGAATTGAGAATGCACAATGGAGATGGTAGTGCCGGCAAGCGCATAAATAATACAGAGATACCTGTCAAAGATAGTGCAGGAAATGATGTTATCAGTGAATCAAATGGAACAGTTTCAATCAATGCGTCTAACTATTCAGGTATTGAATACAAAATGGTATCAGGACTTTCACCAACAGTTGCATCAATTGCTTTAGGAGGATGAATCTAAATGGCCGAAGCATTTAAAAGAAATTCAGTTACGGCTCAAACATCACAAACTGCAGTCTTATCAACTGTTGCAGCAAACACACAAGTTGTAATCATAGGATTGCTGGCATCAAACAAAGACATTGATTTGCATGAAATCACTGTTGAAATTCATGATGGTGCAAACACATACAGTTATATCACTGGTGCTCCACTTCCTGTGAACAGTTCACTCGCACTTATAGAAAACAAAATCGTTCTCATGGCTGGAGATAGTTTATTAGTCACTGCAGATGCAAACAATTCAGTAGATGTGGAGATGTCTTGATGGGTTACATTGGTAGATATACAGCACCAAATATTGTTGATTTAGAATCTCCTGTTTCTGTAGATGGTACAACTATCATAGAAAATGGTGTGTTGAAGAATGTAGGAATTGATGGCATCAAACTCAAATCCTCTGGAGATTCGATCACAAAAAGTGATGGGACTACTGCGGTATTGAGTGAATCTTCCGGAACTGTTACAGTTGATGCAGATGTGTCAACCATTGGTAATGCTACAATCTCTGGTGGCAACATTTCTGGAACAGAAATTGATTTAAAAAGTTCTGGAACAACTATTTTTGCTAGTGATGGTACTACTGCGGTTTTGAATGAGAGTGGTGGGTTTGTGAGGTTGAATAATGCAATCATTGATTCAAATAATACTTTCCCAAATGGCAGTATTATACAAACTGCTGCAAAACAAATGAGAAATGGCAGTAGTTATTGGACTGGCACAATATCCTCAAACACCTACGCTGATCCAAATGCTTTAGGTGGTCTTAAATGTGTTTTTACTAGAGATTTTACCTCTGGCTCTACTATTGTTTGGCAGTTATTGGTTTCGCCTGGAAACGGTGTTGCGAATACTTATGGAACAGATATTAGGTTAAAACCGTTTTATAGGAATACTTCTAATAATTGGGCTGCTATTGACTCTGTGGTTTGGCCTACAGATGGACTAAATTTATTAAGTTGTTGTCTTCCAAGTTCATCCATTGGCTCATTGAAAGAAGTGGGGTTCGGTGTTATTTACCACTCTGGTAGTGGGACAATTAGTATAGCTCGGCATTATTCATTTTGTATGGTTTTAGGCTTTGAAATCAAATTCGACACAGACCCATTAGCATAATTAAGCAATGATAAAAACAAGATTTGAAATTTTAGTTGAACTTTATCCAGAAAATAGGTGGATTGTAAATAATGATGGGATTCAAAATTTAGACAATGTTGAAATAGATGAGAATAGAGTTAATGAAATTATTTCTATGGAACCTTTTCGGTTATTGCGACTAGAAAGAACAAGACTTTTAGATCAATCCGATTGGATGGCAGTAGCAGATAGAACAATGACCCAAGCGCAAATTGACTATCGACAAGCACTCAGAGATTTACCAGCAACCGCAGACCCACAACTAGACGAACAAGGCAATCTAACCAACGTAACGTGGCCGACTTATGAGTAATGCACGAACATTAGCAAGCACAATCAATTCCAGCAGTCAAATCGTTGTACCGAGTGGAGGAGTGAATTTTGGAACAGGTACAGATGGGTCTGGGACAGTTACTGGTGGGGTCCTAGATGACTATGAGGAGGGTTCATTTTCTCCTAGTCTAAGCGTTGGTGCTGCAAGTGGTACTGCTAGTGGGAGATATGTGAAAGTTGGAAATTTAGTCAGTATTTTTGTTTATATAGCAGGAATTACAGATATTACCAGTTCTAATGCCTTTCAATTGACACTCCCATTTACAGCAAGTAACGCACTCAATAGTTATAGTGGTTCTTTGATGTGCCGCTATCTTACATATGGTTCATCCAGTAAAGATGTAGTTACCTATATTGATGGAAATACCACAGCTTTAAGAATTTATCTTTTGAATAGTGGGGGTTCTTACACAGGTATTGGGTACAATGACTTTTCTAACACAAATATAGGTCTTAGGCTTAATATCAACCTTTATGTAGATTAATCAATGCTACTAACAAAACAAACCATAATCGACAAAATCGAAATTGTTGGTCAGTACAATCACATTCAAGTTAGAGAAGTAATACAGGAAGTTGCATGACCACCGCAGCAGAATTAGCATCCTACGCCAGTAGCTTTCCCAATTTCCGTAATCGGATTATCAATGGTGCAATGCAAGTGGCACAGAGAGGAACGAGTTTTACATATAATAGCTTTGGTGAAGCAGATTTCTGCGTTGATCGTTTTTGGTTTTATAATGCGGGTAGCGCAACATCTGGAACTATTGAGCAAAGCACTGATGTGCCAAGTGGGGAAGGCTTTGCGTATTCCTTATTCAATAACACAAATGTGCAGATGCCCTCTGGGACAAATGTCGAGTTAACAAAACAAGGGAACGCAGCACCATTTGTCGTTGGTAACAATTACACCTTTTCATTCTGGGTCAAAGGCTCAAGTGCGTCCTCAGGACTTACAGTGAGTATTGGTTGGCGTAACTCCCACGCAAACGGAACTAACGCCACACAAGCTATAGCAGCGTATCCAACATTCGATGTTACGACATCGTGGGAAAGAGTTGTAATACCGTTTACCTTAACCACATCACCCGTGTCCCAAAATAATGTATTGGATTTTGAATACAGTCACCCCGCAGGTGCAAAAATCACCGGAGTCCAGCTTGAAGAAGGCACAGTCGCAACCCCATTTGAGCATCGGCCCTATGGGACAGAGTTGAGTTTGTGTAAAAGATATTTTCAAGAAAAAATACTTTCATCAAGAACTTTTGGCGGTTCTCAATCTAACCACATAAAATGGAGATTTGATTTTGAACATGTAATGCGAAGCGCACCAGATTTAATAGTAAATGCAACATATGTAGCATCATATGCCCCATCTGGAAATGATTTAACTGTTTGGGGAATTGGGGCTAGCTCTGTTATATTGCCTTCATTGTTAGCAATAAGTGGGAATAAACAGTCATTTATTCTATATTTAGATGTACCCAATTCTGGTACAGGTAATATTTATGAACTGGGGTGTAGTGATGGACCTACAGCGACAAATCCTCCATCAGTATTAGCTACTGCTGAATTATAATTATAAAGAGTTATAAATGTATAAATTAATTAATCCAATATTAGGCGAATTAGATTCAACAACAGTTATTCGGTTATCTGATGGAGCATTTATTCCATTCGACCTGGCGAATACAAGTTACCAAGCATATCTTGCTTGGCTAGCAGAAGGCAACGAACCACTTCCAGCAGATGAACCAGAACAACCAACAGAATAAACTATGGGATATCTAGGAAAACAACCAGCTTTGCAAGCTAGTGAATATAGAGAAGAATTTAACATCACTAGCACAACAACAAACATCATCACAAGTGGATTTGTAAGAACAGGTAGTTCAAACTATCTTGAAGTGTATCGCAATGGTGTTCTGCTGGGCAAAGCGGACTACACACTACAGTCTGACTACAAAACAATTGTGCTGACAAATGCTGCGGTTGCTGGTGATATTGTTGTAGTGCTTGGTAGAAGAAATCTAACTCAAGGATTGAAAGTAGCTGAAAGAAGACATGAACATGTGATTCAAAATGGTGAAACAACAGTAACTTTTCCGTTTCCGCTCACTGCAGATATCACAGATGTTTATATCAATGGTGTGAAATTATGGTACGGAGATGGTTCTGGGGACGGCACAAACAGTGACTATGCTATCAATCCAGTGACAAGAGTGATTTCCTTTGGATTGAATCCAAGTGTTGGTGATACAGTTTCTATCGTTTCTAGAGAACCAACTTCAGTAAGTTCTACACCGTTGCCATTGATTGATAGCAATGGTGCAAGTGTGATAAGTGAAAATGGTGGAGTGATTTCATTGTCTGCGGATACGGCAAATGTTGGTAGCAATGCGTTGGTTGTGGATGCTAGTGGTAATGTGTTGGTTGGCAAGACTGCATCTGCTATTGGTACAGCAGGTTTTGAGGCGCTTGCTAGTGGCAACACTTTAGCTACAAGAGACAATGGTGTAGTGATGTCGCTTAACAGGCAAACCTCTGACGGTACTATCTTAGACCTCCGCAAAGACGGCACAACTGTGGGGAATATTGCAGCAAGATCAGGCGACTTATTGATTGGCACAGGTGCTGTTGGCTTGCGCTTTGACGATAATGTTGATGCTTATATACCATTTAATGTTACTACAAGTTTAGGGAGAGATAACGCTATTGACCTTGGTTATTCTACAGTTCGCTTCAATGATGCTTATGTTACTAATGGAGTCACTACTGGTTCGGATGCTAATGAAAAAACTGAGATTACAACTTCAGAATTAGGTCTTGATTTCATTAACAAAATAAATCCAGTTAGCTACAAGTTTATTGGACGTTATCGTACCCATTACGGGATGATTTCCCAAGAAATTGAAACTTTGTTAAGTGATGTTGGCAAAACATCAATGGACTTTGCTGGCTTTATTAAATCTCCATTAACTGATGAAGATGGTAACGAAACAGGTGAGTATAGATACGGACTTAGATATACCGAATTTATCAGCCCAATGATTAAAGCAATCCAAGAACAACAAACCCTCATCGAATCCCAACAGTCACAAATTGACGCACTTACTGCACGAATCGAAACTTTAGAATCGAACACAACACCATAACATAAATACAACATACAAAAACTCTAGCAAAGGATATTAAAATGGCACTTGAAAAAAGAACAGTCACTGACAAAGTAGAGGTTGTAGGTGAGTACAGTCATGTACAAGTCAGAGAAGCAATTCAGATCGTAGAAGATGGCAATGTTATCTCACAATCTTATCATAGATATGTTGTTTCTCCTGGTGAAGATGTATCAACAAGAGATGCAAAAGTTCAAGCAATTTGTGCTGCAGTACACACAACAGAAGTTGTAGCCGCATATCAACAACATTTGAGTGAGCAAGAAGTAACTGCATGAGTGGAAGACTCTACCTAGATGAAATTTATAGCAAAAGCGGACAGACTAAAGTATTAGATACAACTAGTTTTGATGCTAACAACAATTTTGAAGCCAGCAACACTGGATTCAATTTGAACTATCAGAGTGCAAATGCTGCATTGAACGTAGTGCAATCTGGTACTGGTGATGCATTGCGTGTGAACAGCAATGCGTTGGTTGTGGATAGTAGTGGGAATGTTGGGATTGGAACGAGTCCTAGTACAAAATTAGAAGTTTCTGGAATATCATCATTAGGAGTGAATGAAAATGATTATATAAATGCTAGAGGTGGAAATGGCACTGCTAGAGTTGAAGCAGTTGGCACTAATACCAACGTAAACTTATCACTTGCCACTAAAGGGTCAGGATCATTTTATTTTTGGTCAGGCGGGTACGGTGGCGCAGAACGAATGCGCATCGACCCCAGTGGGATGGTTTCTGTTGGAGCTTATTCACTTGGATATACTGCAGTGGGAGTGAGATTAAAGCCAGAAGGTGCATCTCATTTTGCACATAACACTTCAGGTTCAACCAATATGTTGATGTCAGCACCAGTTAGCGGTTATCAAATTGCATTTTATCGGCAAGATACTGGCGGAGGTATGGGATCTATTACCAACGGATCTTCAAGTACTGTTAATTACAATACAAGTTCAGACTACCGTCTCAAAGAAAACATCACAGAAATTACAGATGGCATTAACAGAGTTAAACAACTCAATCCATCTAGATTTAATTTTATAGATGACCCAAATAATACTGTTGACGGTTTTATTGCCCATGAAGTACAAGATATTATTCCAGAGGCAATCACTGGTGAAAAAGATGCAGTTAATGAAGACGGCAGTATCATTCCTCAAGGCATAGATCAATCCAAATTAGTTCCACTTCTAACAGCAGCACTACAAGAATCCATTGCACTTATCGAATCCCAACAGTCACAAATTGACAGACTAACTACAAGGATAGAAGCACTAGAATCGAACACAACACCATAACATAAATACATTATATTATTAACCCGTGTTTTAAAAACTGAATATTAATTTTTGTGTGAGCGAACATGCCAGAAGTTTCAAAAAAATCCAAAGTACAATTAAGAAAAGA
>Ga0208917_1000604_pt1 | contig 18154 bp, 16 predicted proteins | sample DEB08_DNA_10_FD_185500 | JGI IMG/M metagenome (GOLD analysis project Ga0208917, IMG submission 185500) | Aqueous microbial communities from the Delaware River and Bay under freshwater to marine salinity gradient to study organic matter... | ecosystem: Environmental > Aquatic > Marine > Coastal ...
AATCAATTATCGGTTTCGCATCATTTGCAGTAATGACATTATTTGCAGTAGTTGATTTAGGAACAGGAATAGTCGGAAAAGATTTAGTTATAAATGATATGGTTTACAATTCATTTGTATTCATAACCCTTGGTTCTTTCGGTATCGCAGGTGCTGAAAAGATTATGGGTAAAAAATAATAAGTTATTAATTCTTAATAATCAAGGAGTAAAACAAAATGGCTGAAAATCAGTATGGTTTTCCTACTGAAGTTCTATCTTTACCATCAAAGGGATTATTGTATCCCGAAGATAGTCCTTTGCGTAGTGGAACAATCGATGTCAAGTATATGACAGCAAAAGAAGAAGACATATTAACATCTCAAAACCTTATTTCACAAGGTGTGGTGATTGAACGATTATTACAAAGTGTAATAGCAGACCCAAAAGTTAAATTAGATGATTTACTAATCGGTGATAAAAATGCACTAATGGTCGGAACTCGTATTTTAGGATACGGAAAAGATTATGATGTAATGATAATCGACCCAGAAACAAATCAAGAAGTAGAAACCACTATTGATTTAACCACATTAGACCACAAGAAAGTTGATGAATCTTTATTACAAAACGGAAACAATTTTGAATTTGAATTACCTAATTCAAAAAGAAAAGTTGGATTCAAATTATTAACTCACAAAGATGAATCAGAAATCAACAAAATATTGAAATCTTTGGAAAAAGCAGAACAAATCACAGGTGTATCAAGTGAAGTCACGACAAGATTAAAATATCAGATTCAATCTATTGACGGAGAAACAGAACAAAAAACAATTGATAATTTTGTAGACAATGAGTTTTTAGCATTAGACGCAAGAGAATATCGTAAGTTTGTTCAATCAATTACACCAGATATGGATTTAAGATTCAATTATACAACTGGGAACGGAAATGTAGTTAAGGTCGGAGTTCCTTTAGGGTTAGACTTTTTTTGGCCAGCCGCCAGAGAATAGGGCGGCAATCCACGAAGAACTCTTCAACATAGTTTATTACGGACAGGGATTCACTCACTCCGAAATCTATAATATGCCATTACCACTTCGTAGGTTTTACGCAAACAAACTCGTCAAAACCAAAGAAACAGAAAACAAACAATACGAAGATGCGATGAAACAAAATCAAGACCCAAGATTGATGAAAAGTTAGGTTTGATGATATTTATTACTGAATAAATGGAATTAATCTATGGCAAATTTTAAAGTAAAAGACAAAAAAATCATACCAGAATTCGTCGGTTCATTGATGAAAGCGATTGCTCGTGGTGGTGCTACAAAAACCATTAGACAATTGGAAAAAGACCCAACAATCAAACAATCAATCGCTAAGATTCAAAAAATCGATAGGGACTTACAAGATTATATCAAAACACAATCAAAACAAGACCCAGAATTTAAAAAAACATTTGATTACTTTAAGAAAAACTATTAAAATTTATTCAGTTTTTTAATTTTCACAATTAGTACAATCAATATATGGCAAAAAGTAAATCAGAACAAAATCAAGAAAAGTTAAATAATCTTTTAACACAAGAGCTTGACAAAAGAAAGGAAACAAGGGATATTCTTAAAGAGCAACTTGGATTAGAAGATGACTTGGCAACATTATATGCAAAAAATGTAAATGCCAATAAAGCACAAGCAAAACTCGTCGGTGAAACTCTTGATAAAGCAAAAGAAGTTTTAGATAACAACAAGTCCATTACAGAAGAAAACTTTCAACAAGTTGATTTATCTAAATTAGAAAGAGATTTAATGCGTGAGGGTGTTCAAGACACCGGTCAAATCATAGCAAAATTAAAAGCAAAACAAAATATTCAAAAAGAAACCAATCGTATTGTTAATCTACAAGCCAACCAATATAAAAGTATTGGGGATTCAATAGACGGATTCGTTCAAAAAATACCAGGAATTGGTGGTGTACTATCTGATGTATTGGGAACAAACGAACTCGGTAAAGAAATGTCCGATTCATTTAGAACATCAATAGAAAAGGTATTTACCGGTGGTGGATTTGGTGATAATGTTTCACAAGGTATGGTTGAGGGTGCTACATCAGGAGCAGTTGAGGGTGCTATATCTAAAGGATTCTTCAAGGGTTCTAAAATGGGTTCAATATTAGGTTTAGCAGGACTTGGAGCATTAGTATCAATTGGTTTCCAACAAGGATTAGAATCTCTTGGCCCAATCAACACTATTAAAAGAACATTTTTTGGTGGAGCATTTGACGGATTAAAAGAAGCATTTGGAAATGTTAATAAAGCTTCATTTGCCAATTTATTCTCCATTAAAAGATTAGGATTTTTGTTCGGTATATCAGCAGATGAAAGTGCAAAAATATTACAAGCACAAACAGAAATCTCCGGTGTATCAGACAAACAAGCAAGAGCAATCCAAACTCAAATCAGTAGATTTGCTGCACTTCGTGGGGTATTACCAAAAGATGTAATATCAGATTTAGCAAACAACACCGAATTATTTGCTAAGTTTGCACAAGACGGGGGTAGAAACTTAGGATTAGCAGCAGTTCAAGCAAAACAATTAGGATTAGGATTAAGTACTGTTGGAAACATAGCAGAAAATATATTAGACTTCCAGTCATCAATAGAATCAGAACTACAAGCATCACTATTGATTGGTAGACAACTAAATCTTAACCGAGCAAGAGAATTAGCATTAGCAGGAGATTTAGCAGGTTTACAACAAGAAGTAGTTCGTTTAGTTGGTTCGGAACAAGAATTAAATAAATTAAATGTAATTCAAAGAAAGTCATTAGCATCTGCTCTTGGAATTACCGTAGCAGAACTTGGACGATTAGCAGGTGGTGAAGTTGAATTACAATCAACTGAAGTTCAACAAAATACACAAGCTATTAAAATTTTAACACAAGCTTTAGCATTAAGAACAGCAGCTGCAGCAGCGCCAGTGGCTGGTAGATTGATTTCAAATGTTGCCGGAACAGCCACTGCTGGAGCAGCACTAAGAGCTGGTGGAGCAGGACTACTAAGGTTAGTTCCACAAGTTGCTGGTATCGCAATAGCACTTCAAGGTTTGAATATGTTAATGAATAGAATTGCAGGTTCAAATGACCAGATAGCTGGAAATACCAAGACAACAGATAACTTTACACCATTTACATCAACAGAGGCATTAGCAAATTAATATGGCACTAATAGATTTAAAAACAAACTTAGCAGAGGGAATTGGTGGAACCAATACTGATGACGGAACATTCAAAGTCAAACAAGGTGATAATACTGAACGAACATCAGAATTAACAAAACTACCAAGACCAGAAATCGACACCGATACTTTACCACCAGAAATTAAAGGAAGAGAACAAGCACTTCAAGCAGTTAAAGATGTCGGTGTAGAGAAAACTGCGTTATTCGTTGGAAAACAAATTGGACTACATAAATTAAATGCAAACGAAGACACAAGAAACTATGACCCTACATCATTAGTTAAGAATTTAGGAGTTAAAACTGATAACATAGTTGGTGGTGATATACAAGACGGAAGTGAAGTCGTAAATCAAGGTATAAAATTTGATAAACCATCAACATCTATATTTCTTGGAGTTAATAGATTTAATGATAAAAATAAAAGACCAAGTAGAAGATTAGGTGTAGTGATTGATGACAAAAAAAGTTATGGGTTATCATCAAAAATGTACTATGAAGATAACAAAGAAGAAATATTCAACTCTGGGTTTCCAAGAGACTTTATTAAATTTTACATCAATGACCCAATAGGAAAAAGACTTATAAACTTTCCAGCATACTTAAACGATATAACAGATAATTCATCAGGAGAATATAATCCAACAAGATACATCGGTAGAGCAGACCAAGTGTATGTTTATTCTGGGTATTCAAGAAACATTAGTTTTGGATTTAAAGTAGCAGCTTTGACTCGTGGTGATATACCATTGATGTGGAAAAAAATTGAAGCAATTAAATCATTAACATTACCAGCATATCAAGACAATGTAATTCAAAATGATAACGAACCAAGACCAGTCGCACCATTTGTAGAGTTAACGATTGGGGATTTATATAAAGACCAACCAGGATACTTTAGTTCAGTAAACATAACTATACCGCAAAATTCTAATTGGGAAACTGAAGACGGATATCAGTTAACGCACTTGTGTGATGTATCGGTTGAATTTACATTTATTGGAAAGAAACTTCCAAATCTATTAGGAAAACAATTTGATATTGACGGAGTAGATTTTGATATAATTGAAAAAGGTCAAGCAGAAGCATTAAAAAAATCTACTGAAGAAATCATTTCTGAAAGAAAACGAGAAAATTTAATAAAAATTCAGAACAATATACCAGAAACCTATAAAACAAGTAATTTAAATTTAACTGCAGATGGTAATGACGCTCTTCAAAGAGATTTAAGAAGACAACTTAGAGAAGATGAAACCAGAACAGCATTTAATGACATATCAATACCATTTAGTTCAAGAGGATAATTATGGCAAGATACAACGACACAATTATTAGAAAAGATAAAAACAAACAACAATATTTATCCACAGAGGAATATCCAACTTTTCCTAAAAAAGATACCGATTTGTTGATTAGGGCAAAATTTGGACAAAGATTAGATACACTTGCAAATCAATATTATGGTTCACCAGATTTATGGTGGATAATTGCACGAGCAAATCCAGAGTGTTTTGACGGAGGATTATTTTTAAAAGTTGGTAAAGAATACAGAATACCAACAGATTTATCTGAAACAGGAGAAGAATTTATCACCGGTGGTGGTCAAGTCGGAAGTGTATCTGGAGGATACTAATGAGTTTTTTCAGAACTTACATTGATGAACCAATTCAAAAAGAACTATTCAATAGAATAGATTCTTTAAATTTTCAAAAGACACCAGAAGGTATATTAGATTCAGTTCAGTCATCAGTTCAACATCAATTTGTTAAATCTTGTTGGGCAAGAGCATCCGTAGTGTTAGGGAAGGGTGAAGTTATTTCATTAAATTCAAATCTTGATAAAAATAATAATCCAATTAATGAACCACTAAATATAAAAAATGGAAACCCATATCGTGGTAAACCAGGTATCACATCAATATCAACTTCTTTCAAAGAATACTTTATGAAACAAGGAACAATTAATTTTGTAGTTCCAGACCCAAAAGAATTTGATGAATTTAAAGATAATTTTTTAAAGTTTGGAAGATATATGTTGGTTGAATTTGGTTGGTCATTACCTTATAATTTAGAACTACCAGCGTTAGATGGAGACACCATACTAAAAATATCAAAAGATATACAAAAAAGAATCTTAGTGGGTAAGGGAAATTATAATGCATTGGTTGGTGTTGTAACAAATTACAATTTTAGTCAAACTAAAGAGGGAACATATGAGGGAACCATAGAGATAAGTAGTATGGGTAGAAATATATTCGGTCAAAAATCAATGTCAGACGGAAAAGTAGAAAATTTAGTCGGTTATGTAAATCAAACATTAGCTCAGGTGAAAGATGAAAACTTAGAATTAAAAGAAAAACAAAAAAGACTATTTAGAAAGTTAGAAGAAACTTTCGTAACTTTTAATCAAGTGATTAAAGCACTTCCTGATGTTGTTGAGAATTATGCAAAAGACATAGGTAAAGGTAGTTATGAAAGAGGAACTAAAAAAGTTTTAAAAAATGGAGCAGGTGTCACTACATATCAAAAAAATGGAACTTATTTTGTAGAGAACTCAGAAAATCTTAAAGTGGTTGGTCAAGAAATAAGTACGGGTATAGTTACATATGATAACGATAAAAGTGATGATAGATTAGCACTTGTTAGTTGGGGTTGGTTTGAAGATTTTATATTAAATAGTTTTTTCTCGTTCGTTACACCAGACGAAACATTTAAAACAGAATTTTTAAGTTGTACAGGTAATGTAGATGAAAATACTCTACAAAATACTATTTGTAACAATTCAAATGAATTGTATTCATTAGGATTTGATTCTATCATTTTACCAGGACAAACCAAAAAGTTTGACGAAGTTACTGCAAGTGAAAGAGGTAGAAATCAATTTTTATTAAAAGAACTAATCAACGATACAAATGATAGATTACCACAATTTGAAACTCAAGTGGAAGGAAAATATAGAGGACAAATACGAAATATGTATTTTAATGTAAATTACTTAATGGAAAGTTTCAAAGAATCTAAGAACATTGAGTTATCCATTCAAGAGTTTTGGCAAAAAGTATCCAATGATTATGGTGGATTTTGGAGATTTTCTATTGTTGAAAACGAAACATCTGACGGAAGAATAATGGTTACCGATATGAATGTAGGAAAAATAGACGATACTAATGTTCAAGAACAATTGTCATCTAAACAAGACCCTACTAAAATATTTAAATTTCCAGTTTACTCTAAAGATTCTATTGTATCGGAACAAACATTAACAACATCTAATACATCAGAAATGGCAACATTAGCAGTATATGGTTCAAATGTAGATTTAAGTAAAACAAGTGCAGACGATGGGAAAGGATACACCGCATTAGCTATGAGAGCGTTGTCTATGTTGGATAATACTTTTGAACCAGGAGAAAAAAAAGAAACAAAAGAAAAGAATTTAGAAAGTAAAAAATATGATAATATATTGAACAACATTTCAAGTCCAGTCTTGGGTAATTTTACCAAACAAGATGGTAAATATATTGGTTCATCAGCAGAATATGACAAAGAAGGAAAAATTATAGAAGGAACAAAAAGAGTAGATAGGGGCATTTCATTTAAAAACACTCGTGAATTAATAAAAGATGATAAAAATATAGTTCAAGATTTAATAGATAGTGTTTCTAAAAAGTTTAATTCTTTCTTAGGTAAAATTGGCGATAAACTTGAAGAAAGAGAGGAAGTCAGAAGAGAACTTGAAGCAGAAGCACAGGCAGAGTTGAGAAGTAGTTTTTATTGGTTTAGTCCAGAAGATAAAACTGTACAAATATATTCAAGTGCAAGATTAACTATGATAAATGAATTTAAAAGAACAATGTTATATAGAATAAATAAAGCACCAGGTGTAGAATCAAATTTTAGTTCAGTTCTACCCGCAGTTCCACTACAAGTATCATTAACTTTACAAGGTATAGGTGGAATCAAAGTAGGAGATTTATTTTATTTAAACTACCTACCAAAGAAATATAAAGACTTTTGTCATTTTATGGTGGTGAATGTTGAACACGAAATCAGTACAACTGGTTGGACAACTAAATTAGATTCAAGAATGATAGTTGATGTTCCAAAATTAATTGATGCTGGTTATGGTGGAGACCAAAGAGATGTAATTTCTGAAATATTAGTAAAGGAATCTATTGATAAAGAAAAAAATAGAGTTTTAAAAGAAGCAAGTAATGAGGCATTAGAAACAAATATAAACAATACTGGATACCTTTCGGATAATGAAAAATACTTTTGGTCAAGATACCTAACTGGAAAGGGTTTTGACGGAGACGCATAAATAAATTATATTTTGATTAATTAAATCAATACTTATTGTAAATGGTTATAGTAAATACAGATATTCTATTCAACCAATTAAAACAACACATACAATCAAAACCATTTGTATTATTGCAAATGTATTCAGATGTTCAACAACATCCACAAGAAAATCGTATTAGTTGTTATTGGGTTGATTTTCAATTTGAACAATACATTGTGCCGGTTCATCATACGGAACAATTTAGAGATAATCTACCAATGATAGAAACCGACCAAACCATTTATGTTCAAGACTTAAAACAATACAATCACAACACATTGGTATTCGGTAAAGACATAAGAGACTTAAATTGGGCATACTATCAACAAACCAATCAACCATATGATTCAGAACAACACTTAACCAACGCACATCATCATCAATACAGATTAAACTATGATAAACAAAACATCAATGATGTCGTTCCTTTGGTGAAACACGCAGAATACTTTCAACCAATATCAAAACAATTATATAAAGAATATCAACAACACGACCAAACCATACTGGAAACACTATACCGAATAGAACGAAACGGATTAAAGACTTATGAAAAAATCATATACTCGGAATACAATCCATTTACTTCAACCGGAAGACCAAGTAATCGTTTCGGTGGATTAAACTTCGCAGCCCTGAATAAATCAGACGGAAGTAGAAAACAATTCATCAGTAGGTTTAATAATGGAGTTTTGGTGGAAATGGACTTTGATGCCTATCACTTAAGATTAATCGGAGAAATCATCGGTTATGATTTTCCAAACACATCAGTTCACGAACATATGGCAAAACTATATGGATTACCTTATGATGAAGCAAAAGCTTTATCATTTAAATATTTATACGGAGGAATCACAGATGATGTGTCGGACAATCCATTTTTCTCAAAAGTAAATGATTATATTAAATTACTTTGGAACGACTTTCAAAACAATGATTTTGTTCAGTCTTATATTTATAATAGAAAGATATATAGGAAAAATCTACACGATATGAATCCAAATAAGTTGTTTAATTATATGATACAATTAATGGAAACAGAAAACAATATCAAGATTTTAAATAAGTTAAATCCTAAATTACAACAATTCAATAGTAAATTGATATTGTATAATTATGATGCTTTTTTATTTGATTTTGATACAAAAGACGGGTTAGATTTTTTAAATATGGTAAAACAAACAATTGAAAGTGGTGGTAAATATCCAGTCAAGATTAGTCGAGGAGTAAACTATCACGATATGGACGACATAACGGAGAAGTTCAAATGAAATTAAAAGATATAGTTTTAGAATTAGGTAAGGTTCAAACCGATAAAGATAACCCACCTTTCAAAACACCACAGCAAATAGAACAAGAGGGAATAGCAAACCCAGTAAATCAAAAATATGATTTCAAAAAACCAACGATGATTAGTATGTCAAAACAAGATATGGAAACCTTACATCAAGACGGAACATTAGAAAAAGACGGAATAACTATCGTATATGAAAAATAATTGGAAAAAAATACTCAACGAGTTAAGTTATAGAGTTTCTACTGGAATTCCAGATTTACGAAACGAACAACACTTAATGAAATTATGGGATATTTTAAAAGAAGAAAAATGGCCTATTGACGCTCGTGTGGAATTATTAAAGAACTTAAATGAATTAGAGTTTAAAGATAAAGCCGCACTACAAAAATACGCATCCAAACACAAAATAAAACCAGACACTAAAGTTACAATAGGTGGTCAAGAAACAACCGCCGGTGAAGAATTACCAGACCTAAAAGGTGATGAGCAGGGTGAAGAAGAATCAACTGATGATAAATTTGATAAAGAAAAAGTAGACAAGATACAAAAAGAATTATATGGTGAAGACGGAAAAGGCCCACTATTACAAGAATCAGAAACAACACAACAAGCTTTAGATAAAGGATACAAAAGAGACGCACCTTGGGTAGCGCCAGGAAATGCAGGTTCTAATTTTAATGAGAATATTTCTAACGAAGGTTCGTTAATTTTAAATGAACATTCAGACTTAACTGAAGATGAACTTACAGAAATTCTATATAGAAAAACTCTCGGAACAGCTTTAGGTAATCAACAGAAAAAAACTAATGTTGAAAGTCCAAATAAAAAAGATAAAGGTTCTATTCCAGACGAACTACAAGGTAAAGAAAATGCGGATAAACGAAGTTTATATAATTCTGCCAGAATAGCAGCTCGTTCAGCAAAGTCTAAAAATGATAGAGCAAAATTAGGTAAACAAAAAGCAATTGACCAGGTTGGGTTTGGTGAAAACACCACACAAGATGTTTTCGGTGGAACTGAAAGTGATTTAAATAGATTAGAAAATAAAATAAAAGACTCAACAGGTGATATATTTGTTTACGATAAAGAAACTGATAAAGTATACAATATACCTAAAGATGTTATGGTAGATTGGGTTAAATCAAGTGGTGGTGGTGAAAACGCATCCGATACAGCAGTATTAACGGAAGATGATAATGGTAATATTATTTATGATGGCTGGTCAGATAAAAAAGGATTTAACGATATTCAAGCTAACGGAACCCTTTATAGTGATTTTACCAAAAAATCAAAAATAGCTGATAAGTTAGTTAAAACAGGAAATCTTGATGAAAAAACAGCTAACCAAGTAAAGAACATAATTAAGGAATCACAAGATGAAACTGAAAGATTAGAAAAACAATATAAAAAAACAGGTGTTCAATTAGCTAAACACTTTGACTCACTTGAGGGTGAAGATAGAGAAAGAGCTATCAAACATTTAGAAGAACAAAACCAATCATATGAAGAAAAGGGAACTAAAAATCATATCAAAGATGCTATGAAACACTACGGTGTTGATAATTATGATGACTTACTAAAAGAAATGTCAAAAGAAGGTGAAAGTATGTCATCTAATAGAATTAAAATAGCTTCCAGGATAGGTAAAGAAGAAAGAGATTACTTAAAAAGTAATAATCAAGACATACCAGAGAGTTTACGAACAAGGGGTATTATTTCAGACTTGAGAGAACAAGCATTAAACTTACAAAGAAAAACCACAGAACAATTAAAGAAAATCAAAGGAAAAACCAAATCAGGAAAAGAAAAGCCAGTTAGTGATTTGATAGGTTTCCAGGAAGTAACTGATGATTTACATTTAGACAAAATAGATACACCAAAAGACGATAAAGATTATGATTCATTATTGAAAAGAAACACCGAGTTGGCAATGGCTGGTGTTGATGTAACAGCAAAAGACATAAAAAAATGTTTGGGTGTGAAAAATACATCAGACGCTCAAGATAATTTTGAGGTATTGACTGAAGAACGATTTACAAAAGATAGGGAAACAAATAAGTATACAACTGGTAAAGTTGTGGAGATTTTTGCGATTGACAAAGGTACAAAAGAGAAAAAATTTATCGGTGTAAAAACCTATCGTGGTAAAGACGGTCCAGATAGTCCAACATCTACAACAACTCAATGGTCACCAAATATGCAAAAATGCTTTGACGGGGGTAAGTCATAATGAAAACTCAATTACTATGCACCTTTACTTCCAAACCAAGATTAAACGATACCTTGGATATTATCATCACTTGTAATGATGTATTGTATGAAAAAGTATATGTGTTTCAAAATGAAAAAGACTTAGGACAATTAATCTGCACATACAACATAGAATACAAATACGACTACGAAGAAAGCATTATCGATACTATATCTTTACACAGAAAAAAACAAAGTAATACATTGTATACAATCAATGCACTAAACGAAGTCATCAGAGAAAAGAACGGAGGAGTTCTTGACAAATCTTATATGGTGGATTGGAATGAGTTTTCCAATACACTATTACTCACAAACGAAATGGGATTACAAAAAATCCCTACCAAAATCTACCAAATCGTAGATACAACTTCTTGGAAAAAATAAAAAAAACACTTGACATTGTCAAAAAGTCTTATTATATTAAGGTGTAAGTTTTTTGATAATTGATGTAGGAAAAAAAAGTTAAAAAAACACTTGACTTTTTCATTTTTTGTTCTTATATTATTATGTAAGTTTTTTGACAATTAGGTAGTAAATTCATCACGGAAATCTTATCGTGTCCAGACGGGCGATGATATCGGCGGTAAGACAGGTGGTTAGGTAAACAAAACAAACAGAATCACTTTGGAAACTTAGTGTGGTTTGTTCCGATATGCCGGAAGGGTAGACATCAAATCAGATACTTGTTTTAGAAATATTACTTGGGGTTTGTTGCCGACCGGGTGTCAAGGGGTGATGAGAGAACGCGAAGATTCGATTTAGATGAAAAGGTTCGTTACTACCGAAGATTTTAATTTTTTATTTTATTTTAATTTAACGAAAGGAGTTTCAACTATGATACTAAAAGTAGTTGGACAAGTAAAAGGACATAAGGAAAAGATGACAATGACTCTTGATGTGGAAGCGCTCAGGAATTCTTTACTTAAAAACAAAACATTGACATCTAAGAAAATCAAAACAATGGCTAATAAATCTACCAGACTTGCAAATACAAAGAAGTGGGGAGATTTTAAAGAGTTCTTTGAAAAGAAAGCTGAAATACAAAACAGCGTTTCTGAAGTTCGTTCTTGGTCTGAAAGAACTTCTTAGAAAAAAAATAAAAAAATCCCAAAAAAAATACATTTTGGGATTTTAAGTATATATATATAAATGTATACTTAATTAGTAAGTATTAGTTTTTTGACAATTTGGAATTGGAAAGTAGAAATATCGACGGATATTTCTATGGGATTGGCAGAATAATGGGTAGACATTTGAAGCCCATATCGCAATCTAAGACAAAGTTGTGGTGACTTGATAATTGGTAGATATTCTAATTATCTATATCGACAGATATTGTCTAATGTATTTCCGTAAAAAACATAAGATGATTCTTATGACTCTATTGTAGGTAAGGGTAAAACTGAAATCCTACTTAATGGCTGAACAATCTACACTTGGAGAGATAAAGCATTTATATAGAAGTTGTATTCACATCAATGAGGAATAACCACCTTGAGATGAACTATCGTAACTGATAGATATAAAGTATAGAGTTAGTAAAATCCAAGACGGAAATTGTGAGTAATCATTAATCTCACATCCCCAACATATTCCAAAAATTTAAAGAGAGAGCCACGATTTTTAGTTTCCACCTTTTATTACAGACTTAAAAACACGGCTCTCTTTTTTTTTTAAAAAAAATCGATTTTTATATATGAACATACTATTTATATATGTAAATAAAGGTTTCACCAAAAGTGAAAAATAACAAATGAAAAATACTAAATAGGAGATACAAAATGGACTTAAACGCAATTCGCAAACGTCTCGGTCAATTACAGACCACAAACAATCGCACATCAAGTTTATGGAAACCACAACCAGGTAAAACCCAAATTCGTGTAGTGCCTTATGAATTTAATAAAGACAATCCTTTTATTGAATTATTCTTCCACTATAATCTGAACAATCGTTCTTATTTATCACCAATCAGTTTTGGTCGTCCAGACCCAATTGAAGAGTTCGCACAAAAACTCAAAGCAAGTGGTAATAAAGAAGATTATCAATTATCTAAGAAATTGGAAGCAAAGATGAGAACCTTTGCACCAGTTATCGTTAGAGGTGAAGAATCACAAGGTGTTAGATTTTGGGGATTTGGTAAAACCGTTTACCAAGAACTTCTTTCAATCATCGCAGACCCAGATTATGGGGACATTACAGACCCAGTAAATGGTCGTGATGTAGTTGTTGAATTTATTTCAGCAGAGGAAAGTGGTGCGAGTTTCCCTACAACAAAGATTAGAGTAAAACCTAATCAAACACCTATTTCAGATGACCCAACTATACTTGAAAAAGTAAAGTCATCTCAAAAGGATATTCGTGACATCTATCAAGAACAATCTTATGATGACTTGACTAATGTATTGAATGAATGGTTAAACCCAAGTGAAGATTCTTCAACAGAATCAACACCACAACAAGCAACTGAAACTTCTACTATGGAACAAAACAAAGTAAAAGATACATCAGAAGCTTTTGACGAACTATTCAATTCATAAATTAGGAGACTACTATGTCAGTAAATGATGTATTGGCTAATACATTAGCCGAATCTTTGAATAAAAAATTCAAAGACACGAACAAAGTAGCATATTTCTTAGACGGAAGCGATGCCACACCAACAGATATTAAGGACTTCATCTCAACAGGTAGTTCTACATTGGACTTGGCTATATCTAATAGACCAAATGGTGGTATCGCAGTCGGTCGTATAACAGAAATTAATGGTTTAGAAAGTAGTGGTAAATCATTACTCGGAGCTCACATACTTGCAGAAACTCAAAAGAAAGGTGGAGTAGCAGTTTATATTGATACTGAAACTTCAGTCAGTCAAGAGTTTATGGAAGTAATCGGTTTAGACCTGAATAAAATGTTATACTTACATTTAGAAACCGTAGAAGAAATATTCGAAGCTATCGAAGAAATCGTAACCAAAGTTAGAGAATCAGATAAAGATAGATGTGTTACAATCTTGGTTGATTCATTAGCAGCAGCTTCAACAAAAGTTGAAATGGATGCCGACTTCGATAAAGACGGATACGCTACATCAAAAGCAATTATCATATCAAAAGCAATGAGAAAAATCACTCAACTTATCGGTAGAGAAAGTGTTGCATTGGTATTTACTAATCAATTAAGACAAAAACTCGGAGTAATGTTTGGAGACCCTTGGACAACATCAGGTGGTAAAGCATTACCATTTCACGCTTCAACTCGTATTAGATTAAAAAATATGGGACAAATCAAAGATACAGGTAAAAATGTATTGGGTATGAAGTGTAGAGCTCAGATTGTCAAAAATAGATTAGGGCCACCACTACGACACGCAGACTACGATATGTATTTTGATAGAGGTATCGACAATTATGGTGGTTGGTTAAGTGTAATGAAAGAACACAAACTTGTAAAGGTGGGAGGTTCTTGGTATACACTTGAAGACCACAACGGAGAAGAAATTAAATTCCAATCAAAAGATTGGGAAGAAATCATCTCAACAAATGATGAACTAAGAGAATATATATATCAGTTGATTTGTGAAAAATCCATACTGCAATATAAAGAAAAACGAGGCATAGATGATGTTGAGTTTACGGACGAGGTAATTGGTGACTAACCAAAGACATTTGTCTATCTTAGATGAAATCAAAAAATCTGGCGGCGATTTAGGTATTGGTAAACCTAATGACTCGGTTATGTTGATTGACGGCATGAATTTATTCATACGAGTATTTTCAGCCATACCAACTACCAATGAGGACGGGATTCACATTGGTGGAATAGTTGGTTTTTTAAGGTCATTAGCGTTCAATATAAATATGATTAGACCTACTCGAACCATTATCGTGTTTGATGGTAAAGGTGGGTCTAACCGCCGTAGAAAGATATTCCCAGAATACAAAATGGGACGAAAGATGTCGTATCGTTTAAATCGTGCTCACGACTTCTTAACAAGAGAAGAAGAGCAAAAAATGATGATACGACAACTTAATCGTGTGGTGGAATACTTAGAGTGTTTACCACTATCGATTATGAATATGGAAAATTGTGAGGCAGATGATGTGATTGGTTATTTGTCTAAACATATTTACAAACAAAATAAAACTACAATCGTTTCAACAGATAAAGACTTTCTGCAATTGGTTGACGAAACCACAAGGGTGTATTCACCTACCAAGAAAAAAATGTATGACGAAACCAAAGTATTTGACGAGTACGGAATACACCCAAAGAATTTTTTATTATTTAGAATGTTTGACGGAGACAAGTCAGACGGAATACCAGGAGTAAATGGTATTGGAAAGAAAACTCTAATCAAGTTATTTCCATTTATGGAAACAGAAGAAAAGTATTCATTGGACGATATATACAGAAGTGCAGAAACACAAAAGAATCCTTTGTGTGAACGAGTATTACAATCAAAAGATTTATTAGATATGAATAAACGACTAATGGACTTAGAAGACGGAATCATATCAGGACAACAAAAATTAAAAATTAAAGAAATAGTTGAACGACCAATACAACGACTAATCAAACATAGATTTCAGAAGATGTTCTTAGAGGATAAAATGTATCAAGCATTACCAAATCTAAATAGTTGGTTGGCAACCACATTTAACAAAATGAACCATATAGCAGAGGAGACGCATGAATAGACAATTAATTCACGGAGATAGTGCTAAAGAATTAAAAAAGTTTGATGATAATTCAGTAGATTTATTATGCACAGACCCGCCCTACGGTTATGGATTTATGGGTAGAGATTGGGATAAGGTTTTACCAGACATTAAAATATTTGAAGAGTGTTTCAGAGTATTGAAACCAGGTGCATTAGCATTTGTGATGTCGGCACCAAGAAGTGATGTTCAATATCGTATGGCAGAAATGTTAGAAAGGGTTGGATTTAGAATTGACTACACACCAATCTATTGGACATACGCAAGTGGGTTTCCAAAAGCAATGAATATGGGTAAGATGTTGGATAAAGTTGGTAGAGATAAAAAGGAACTTGACGGAAGTTATGGTGGATTCCAACCAAAACCAGCAGTTGAAGTTGTGATTGTCGCAATGAAACCAATAGAAGAAAAAGGATTATTAGCACAAGCACAGAAAAACGGAAAAGCAGTTTCTTGGTTTGATGATTGTAGAATACCATTTGATGAGGGAGATGATTACGATAGTTATGTTGATAAACAAAAATCATTTAAAGGTTCTGAAACAATCGGAACTACCATTAAAGGTAATGAACATTTTTTAGGTGGAGACATTGAACAACTTGACCCTTCAGAAAACTTCGTTGATGAAAGTGCAGGAAGATTTCCAGCCAATATGTTGGTAAGTGATAAAGTATTAGATGATTATTCAAGATACTTTAGTTTAGATGAGTGGTTTAGTAAAAATCTAAAATCATTACCAGAACCAGTTCAGAAAACATTTCCATTTATGATTGTTCCAAAAGCCAGTAAAGCAGAAAAGAACAACGGATTAGATAACTTTGATACTAAACAAACTACCGGCGGTGGTGGTGGAGTTGGAGATTATATTGATGATGTAAATTCAGCATCAGGAAAGTTTGGTAGTGAAAAAGCACCAAGTCGTAATATACACCCGACCGTAAAACCATTGACATTGATGAATTATTTAGTAGTGTTGGGTAGTCGTAAAGGAGATGTAGTGTTGGAGCCTTTCGCAGGAAGTGGAACTACGGCACTGGCTTGTGTATCACAAGAAAGAGATTACATCGCAATAGAACGAGAAGAAGAATATTACGAGATAGCAAAAGCTCGTTTAGATAAAGTAGAACAACCATTAAAAATGTGGGAAAAATTTAGTGGGTAGAAAACGAAAATATCATACTGAAAAAGAAAGACGAGAAGCTCAAAGAAAGTGGCAAATGGAACACTATCAACGCAACAAAGAAGAAATAAAAGAGAAAGCTCGTCAACGATATCGTCAAAAGAAGAAAAATGAATTATATGAAAAAAAAGCATCATCTTTGTATGGAGAACTTGATATTTAATATTAAAGGTTATGAGTAAAAACGAATCACTAATACAATACGGAACATCTTTCCAATCAAAAATCATCGCATCATTGTTGTTAAACAATAAGTTTATAAAAACCGTGTATGATATATTGGAAACAAGTTATTTTGATGCCGATAGTAATAAATTTCTAATCAAAGAAATCAAAAAGTATTTCGACCACTACAAAATCCCACCAACAATGGAAGCTCTAAAAGTTATCATTGATGACTTGGATAACGATACATTAAAAACATCAGTAGTGGATTCATTAAGAAATGCTTGGAACCATAGAGAATCACCAGACTTACAATTCGTTCAAGAAAAAACCATAGAGTTTTGTCGTAATCAAATTATTAAAGCAGCAATTATGGAATCAGTAGAGTTGTTGGATACCCAACAATATGATAAAATCAAAGGTGTGATTGATACTGCGATGACCGCTGGTATCGAAAGAGATATCGGACACGAATACATTACAGGTTTGGAAGAACGACTAACACAACAATCAAGAAAGTGTGTTCCTACGAAATGGGATAGTGTCAATGAGTTAATGGACGGAGGATTAGCCGGTGGAGAACTTGGAGTAATAGTTGCACCAGCAGGTATTGGTAAATCTTGGACACTACAAGCAATCGGAGCAGACGCAGTTCGTCAAGGTAAAACCGTAATACATTATACATTAGAATTAAATGCACAATATGTTGGATTAAGATATGATACCATTGTATCAGGACAACCAACAGCAAATTTACAATACCACAAAGAAGAGGTATTGAAAAAGATTAATCAATTAAAGGGTGAGTTGGTAATTAAATATTATCCAACAAGAACCGCATCAATCAATACAATTACAGCTCACTTACAACAATGTGAACTACAAGGTATAAAACCAGATATGGTATTGGTTGACTATGCAGATATTATGAAGTCTACACAGAACTTTAGTGAAAAAAGACACGCAATAGGATTAATATAT
>Ga0208917_1000608_pt1 | contig 18114 bp, 32 predicted proteins | sample DEB08_DNA_10_FD_185500 | JGI IMG/M metagenome (GOLD analysis project Ga0208917, IMG submission 185500) | Aqueous microbial communities from the Delaware River and Bay under freshwater to marine salinity gradient to study organic matter... | ecosystem: Environmental > Aquatic > Marine > Coastal ...
ACCGGCCACGACGATGGTGAATCGTGACCAGTGGGCGCACCCTCCGGCGAGGGTGCAGTACGTCGAGCGTGGGGTAGGTAATCAGCCCCAGAGTCAGGGGTCGTGCCCCATCACCGTTGCCGTTCGTCGCACTCTTCAGCGTCGGTGTCATCGCAGGGTTGCCGTTGCCCACCCTGCCGTCCGCTGGTGCTGTCTTTGTTTCTCGACGACGACACCGTGCTGAACACTCACTTGCCGCTCTCTCCCGTCCGTCGAACACTCTCGCCCCGTGCGACCGGCATCTCCGATCGCTCGTGACTCATGCTCCGCTCGGCCTTGCCCCCGAGGGGGAGGCCGTCGTCGTCGAGTCGTACGTATCTCTGTCAGTTGATGAAGTAGGTGGGCCGGATCGTCTCGCCCGTGACCTACCGGCCACCGTCGTCCCCGAGAGGGGCATGGCCGTTGTGAGTACCGTGGAGTCGTCGGCGTTGCCGGTGTTCGGGGTGGAGAGCCACCCGAGCGTGCCGTGTCGTCCTGTCGCCCCCACATTCGGGAGGGGCAGTACCAGCGCCCCCCGTCCCCCTGTCCTGTCTGATGCATCCTCAGGGAGAGCGTTCGTCGCTGGCCGGTGTCTGTGTCCGGCTCGCTGGCCGGTGATGGAGAGCAAGGTACGCCGAGAGAGAGGGAAAGCAAGCCTGTGGATAACTTTCCGGCCCCCGACCGGCCCCCCGAGATCCTGCATCTAGGACATAAGTACGTGTAGGGGGGAGAGAGTGCTGGGAGTGACACAGGATTCAGGGGAGTAGCGGTAGCAACTGTGTCAGTGATGGATGACACACAGTTTCCTACCATCACTCGCCAACGTGTGTCATTTGTCACAGCGGTAGGCCCAGCCGTCGGGCAGTGTGACATTTGTCACGTGATTCTGGCACTTGCCCCCATTGCCCCCTGTATGCCCCTCTGCTGAGAGTGGGGGCGATATGACGTGGTAGTGCAGGAGGGGGCGAGATCGGAGCACCAGCGCGATTTCCACAGGCAGGGGATAACCCCGGAAACCCTTGTGGCGTAAGGGTTTACCGACGGGTAACCAAGATTCGACATCCACAGGGTTTTCCCCAACATTGGAGGGGGTATGAACAATCACATCAGGGTTTCTCGGGGCGATTTCCACAGAACATATGTTCTTGTGGATAAAACGGTGTGAAAAATGTCACACAAATGCCCTTGACAAACATATGTTCGATCCGTTGTCCACAGGGGGTGTGGATAACCCGCCCCCCGGAAACCCTTGTAAATCAAGGGGGAGCACGACTTGACAGGGTTGTCAAGGGGTATTTATCCACAGGCAGAGACCCCCCCACCCTTAGATGTCCACAGGTTGTGGATAAAGGGGTAGATCACACCAGCGGAGGACTGTGACAATGGCCACATAGGCCCCTACAAAAATGCTGCCACTCGATAATTGGCCCCACATATAGGCCCGTATGAGAATTCGGCCCCGCCCTGAGTGCTGAAGTAGTAACTTAGTCCTCGTGCTCAGCAAGAACCAGTTCCAGCGTGTCTACCGAGGCATTGAAGCCGATACGGTTGGCGACATTGACCTTGACCGGTTGGGCCATCATTGGACCACTGACCGTCGGACAGCGCAGTCCTATGCCACGGTAGGTATGGAGTCTGGGCAACCTCGGGCGGGGGCCATTGTTGAGGCGCTCGTCCATAACCGGAACATCGTTCATCGCGGTACACCTGAGTGGGAGGCCCGTGGGGACGAACTGAACTACATGCCGGACTGGGATCAGGACGAAGTGCCGGTCATTCCCGGGCGACCGGTCCATGTTCAGTCAGTAGAGATGTGGGATGAGCATGACCGAGATGTTCAACCCCCTGCTTCAAAATTCACTCGGCGCGTAAAGGAGTACTGATGGACGATATGAAAGAAAAGACCATGTACGTGCTGGCCGTCGGAGTCATGCTGGCGATTCTCTTCGCCATTGTCGGTGACTATCTGGTCGCCGCTATTGAGACTCAGACGACCGGGGAGGCCGTTGAGGTTTCATCCGATGTGATGACGCTCGTGCAGACTGCTCTGGGTGGTGTCATTGGCATCATCGGTGGTTACTTCGGCGCTAAGGGCATGAAGAAAGACGACTGATGGCTGCTAAAGATTGCCTAGGTCCACAGTGTGACGCTTTTAAGGGTGTAGGGGGCTTGTTCGCTGGTACTCAGCAGGACTTGTTTGGGGGCGAAGGTACTCCAGTATTTGAAGGTAACAAGTACTCTCCGTCGTTTGGTCCTCCATCGCCAGTCAAGCAAGAAGCAGACGCCGGTACTAAAATGACACACACCTACGAACACATCAGTCACCCACGTGTCGGCCTTCTAGGCAACACAGTCACTCACGAGGTTGGCAAGTTGTACCACGGCGGCGGCGGCGAGATTATCGGAGAAATGATTAAACCCGGAGAAAACAACCTGTACGGTCGTGGTGCGTACGCAGCAGCGGGTACAAACGATACTCAATCCTTATTAGGACCGTACAGTTATGCCATGGAGAAAGCCAAAGAACAAGGTCGGTTATTTGGGTCTATTCGTGAAGTCACACCGGTTGGTCGTGCTGAGGTGGTATCCGATCCTGATCTTAAAGGTCAGGAGTACAGTCCAAAAATGGCCGAAAACCGCAGCGACGTATGGGTTAAAGATAAAGTCGGGTTGCGACCGGGGCGAGAAGTCGCGTTTCCTATTAACGAAGAAGTTCTTAGATTGTCAAAGATGGGTCGTCAGATAGAGGCCGCTAAGGATGAAGACCTCGACATAGGTCCTTCCGTTGTCTAGGTAGACGTTGAGCACGCCTGAACCTGACGCTCTTGCGTGGGAAAAGTACCCACAGTTTCATCAATGGTTCAACAAACTCTACTTATCGGAGAGACTCGGCTACAAATGTGGGCCTTGTGGGCTTGCTCCTAGTGAAAGTGGTTGGTATTGCGTACGTCCGGTGATGAATTTGGCCGGTATGGGCGTGGGAGCGCGGAAGCAATGGATCAACGCAGGCGATAATCGCTCCGTAGAACCCGGTTACTTCTGGTGCGAGTGGTTCGACGGACGGCAAATCAGCGCTACCTACCGCTGGAGAAGCGGTTGGATACCCATTTCTGCCTTTGAGGGGGTCCGTGACGTTGAAAATCTCAGTCGCTTCTCTTACTGGATGCGTACTGAGGCCCCAATTCTGCGTGGATTTGAGGAATTACACTCCGCAGAGGTGCTGAACGTCGAATTTATCGGTGATCGGATCGTAGAAATCCACTTTAGAGAGTCACCAGACCCGGACGCAGACCTCTTTATCCCAATTTGGGCCGACATGGACGTGCCAGATGACATGATTCCAAGTTTTGAGGACGCAGATGGGTATTTGCCGGTTCCACGGTTGGGTTTTGTCGTAAAGTAGGCGACATGGTGACTACCGGACAGTGGATTGAGCGCAACGGCCAGCGTATCTGGCTTGTCACTGTCCTGCCCAAAGACCAGCGGGGCGGCTGATGGCTGCTCAAGACAACCTCAACGGCGAGCAATTGAAGATGTTCATGACTCCCGCTGAGATCAAAGACTATGTCACTACGTCTGGTGATAGGAAGACCCTGCTCAACTACCGAACTCCGCACGCAGCCCCCACTCGTGTGGAGAGCATGGGCCAGTTATGGAAGCGTAAGTTGAAAGAGTCGAAGAAATCACGTGACAAGGGGCATGGCAGCGGCGTTTACGACGCTCTTAAAGAGGGTAAAAACATCCTTACTCCTCCGGGGGACACCGTAGAAATCCACCACCACAATGATGCTCGGTTTATTACGGATAAACACCACCGCATTGCGGCTCAGGCGGAACTCGATAGAAAGTCTGGCAACGAAACCTTTGTACCGGTCAGTCATTACAGCAACGTGATGCACGCCCCTAAGTTTAAAGAGGAACGCAAAGTAGGTCCGCCCAAGCCACAGACAGAATCGCAGCAAGAACAAGCAGCCGCTATTACCAAGCATTTCTTGTGAGGGGGTAGAACCGTGGCAACGCAAGACAACCTCAATGGTGAACAGTTAAAGATGTTCATGACCCCTGCTGAGATCCTGTCCACCAAGGCCCCACTTGAAGGGGACCGCCACACCACTTGGGGTAAAGACAAGTACGGCACGGATTGGGAACGTAAAGAGACCAATGAAGAAGTGTGGGAGCGCAAAGCATCAGAGGCACGCCTGTCGATGGAGGACTACCACAAGGCTCGTGGAAGTAACGCTAAAGGAACCGAATCTTCTTTTCTAGAACACCTAGATCGTGGCGAGTTTGATACCGGCCCCGAATACAAGACCGGTAATACCGCTGAATACGACAAGCGGTACGAGTCGTACCTAGACAATAAATACTTAGACTTCCGAAGCAAGCGACATACTCAAGGAAGCCTGATGGATTCCGTACGAGAGTCCGGTGTTCAACAACCGGTTCGGCTTGGTCCCACTCAGGTGACTGGGGGCCATCACCGCATCGCCGCTGCGCACAAGATCAACCCAGACATGCTGATACCCGTTCTGCACGAGACTATTGATCACCCCGTTCGGAACATCAAGCAGTATCCGTACACTTGAGCCATGGCTGCTAAAGAGTCGCTCGGCAAGCAGTGGTCTGACGAAGACCGCCAGCGCTTTGCTGATCGCAATGTTCTGAAGGCAAAGACGGTTCCTGCCAAGAAGAAACCCGCCCCCAAGAAGGAGGAATGGGATTGATCACTCTTGAGGATCTCTCTGATCCACCAGCAGCGATAGGAGACGGTGACTGGAATGATGAAGGCGTTGTCATCCTTAAGAACTTTCTTCCAGAAGAACTCCTTGTGGCTTATGAGGAATGTTGGATACGTGAGAACCGGGGACGCCCGATGGGATGGCCCGACCCTGTCCCGTATACCCGATACAAGGAACTGCGAGACCTGCTCCTATATCAACCGCTATGTGATGAAATCGAAGCGTTGATCGGAGAGCCGCCGGGTCTACACCTCAACCTCACCGGCTGGGTGTCCACTGAGCGCAACTGGCATCAGGACACCTACCTCAACCCCCCGTACGTCGGGGACGCTTACGCGGCTGTGTGGATCGCTCTGGACACCATCCACCCTGACTCTGGTCCCTTCCAATACATCCCCGGTTCCCAGCGGTGGCGCATCATCACGCAGGAGAAAGTCATGGCCCACCTCTCGCCAGAGGAGCGTGACCACAGGTGGCCCAAGTACTCCGAGAGACTGCTGACTCCCATCTTTGAGCAGATGATGGAAGAGGGGGGCATCGAACCCGTCTCTCACCTACCTGAGCGTGGCGACGTGCTGATCTGGAACGGCAGACTCCTTCATAGGGGTTCTCCCGCTAACGTACCCGGTATGGAGCGTCGTGCGTTGATCGCCCACTACAGTGGCATCCACCACAGACCGGACATGCCTGACGCAAAGAAGTCTCCGTGGGGCGGGTACTACTTCCCGCTACAAACTGACCTCTCTCTTTATTACGGAGAATAATGAACCTTCTAAACGCTGGCTGTGGGACGCACTACGCTCAGGACTGGATCAACGTCGATATTTGGGAAGACGACAACACCAAGCCCGACATCCTTGCGACGGCAGGTGAGCCGTACCCGTTCGACGATGATTACTTCGATGCCGTCTACCTCGGTCACGTCATCGAGCACATCGATTGGTCTGCCGTTCCGGCGTTCATCATGGACATGGTGCGTGTTGCCAAGCCGGGTGCCCCCATCCTGATCGTCGGCCCCGATGTGCTCAAGACCATCCAACTCTGGAAAGAGGGCAAGGAGCCGTGGCACATGGTGCTGTCCACCATGGAGCATCAGGACGTGAACTGGCAACCCGGGCGTGAGCACGAATGGTGGGACGGGGCCACCCATCACTGGAACTGCCACCATGAGCGCGTCGTCGACATGCTGGAGAATCTCGGACTTATGGACATCACAGACGTATACAACGAGATTCCCAACAACCCTTCCGGTAAGCAGTGGCACGACCCAGTGACGGGAATCACGTGGCCGGTGGTCGGTAAGCACCACTGGCAGATGGCGGTACTTGTCAGGGCAACCTGACGTTTACTAGAATTCGGTGTATGACGACGTACACCACCTCCACCTTCGGTAATGGCCGCGAGCACGATTTCCTGTTTGAGCACAACCTCGGCTCAGAAGACATCGACGTGGTCGCTTACGAGAATGACGGCCAACTGGTCATGATCAACTCCACCCCTATTACTAGGGATTCGGTTCGGGTTACTTTCTGGGGCGCTCCCCGTCCCGGTGAACTGACTCTGGAAGTTCGCGCTCTCTGAGCAATTACGCCTCCAACGCTTGGTAGCCATATGTTATGGTATGGCACAAACAAGCGCACAAACGGAGGCCGTAATGCAAGATAAGCAGCCAATGCGATCCCATGGGGGCTACGGAGACATGCCGTGCGGAAAGCGCGTGCCTCAACCCAAGAGCGCCCACCCGCAGTGGACCGGTACGGGTATCCGAGTTGACCGTGACTTTCCGGTTCTTCCTGAAGAGCCAAAGTACGTCGGGCCTGCCGAGTACGCCTCTGACCTTTCGGGGCGTGTGAGTCGTTGACAACCTCCAGCATCGGCTAATAAAATGCGCCGATGCTTGACGATGACCTGCTAACACTGGAGTCGTTTCTTAGCGATTACAGAGAGCGCGATTGGATCAAGAAAGCCGCGTGTCGGGGCATGGATACCGATCTGTTCTTTCCTGAACGTGGAGAATCTACCCGAGAAGCCAAGGCTGTCTGCGAAACCTGCACGGTAAGGCAAGAGTGCGGGGAGTATGGGTTTATGGAAAAGATCGGCATTTGGGGTGGTACTACTGAGTACTACCGACGCCGCATCCGAAGCCAGAATTACAAAGAGTTATCCACAGGCTGATTACCAAAGCACACCAGTAGCAATTTGCCATATTAGGTGTGATATACTAAGAACCTCGACAGTGCGCTCCCCACAGTATGGGGTGGGTAGATGTCTCCACCAGACACAGAGCGCATGTACAGGGAGGGGGGTTTCGGCCCCCCTCCCTTTCTCTTTGTATTAGATTACGCCCCATGCGTAATCGGCGTAAGAACAGCAGCCCTGAGATAGTCGTGGTCAGATGGCACGACGCTCATGCCGATTCTGCCGGTACGTGGGTCGAACTTTCTGACATCGACCCGGACCCCCTGCTAGTTACGTCGGTTGGGATACTTCTTCCCGCAACTACGAAACCCAAACACGTATCTATCGCCCAGAGTTACGCCGATGACCTGTGCGACCACGTCATCCATATACCAGAGAAGATGGTTGTCGACGTTACAGTCTTAGGCGTATTGGACAAGCCCGAGAAGTCCTCGTAGAATCTGCTGAGGCCCGTGTAGCCCAACGGCAGAGGCAGGGGACTTAAAATCCCTCAAGTGTGGGTTCGACCCCCACCACGGGTACGCCGCCAGATCCTAAGGGGACCGGTTGTCCCCAGTTGTCTTATCAACAACCGGATGAGGGTTCAACTCCTACTGGCGGTACTACCGCTCAGGAATGAACACCGTCTCCCCGACGAGGTCGGTGGCCTCCCGCATACCGTTCCACTGGTAGTAGCGCTTGAGATAAAGGTGAACCGGCTGGTTCTTGAACATGCGAGCGATCAGGTCACGGGTCTGCTCACCGTCTTCGACGGTCGTGGACCTACCGGCCTTGTTGGGAACCTCGATGCGAGTACCGGGTACCCACTGCTCGGGGTTGTACTTCAGCAAGATCGCGTAGCGAGACCCGTCCCCGTAGACCACCTCGGCCACACTCCGGGGAGTGTCCCCGTCCTGAAGGAGGAACGTACCGTGACTTCTGTGCTCAATCATGAGACCTTCTTTCTCCTTGTTCTGGAAACCGTAGGCGACCGTAGGGAGCCTACCCTCAGACGCTCGTGCGGAGCACGGGCTGTCTTATTGCCTCGCTTCGCTCGGCGGAGGCTCGCGCAAGCGCTCGCCTCGTTTCCAGACCTTTGGGAACCCCTTCTCCCTTGATCACCTTTTACAAGTTTCCAGTTTACTGGACCTGTCAAGTACCCCCCCCCCAAGAAAATGTAAAGGGGGCCGCTATTTCCTACTTGGGATGGTTGCGATCAGCCATAATAAGTACACCCGCCTTGAGGAGGTCCGCATGGAACAGTGTGAATGGTGCGGAGGGCCGATGGTCCCCGAACACGCGCACTACAAGTGCCGACAGTGCGGGCAGCGGGATAGTTGTTGCGACGGCGGGGAGTGCAGGCCCAATGAAAAAGACTGAGATGAACTACACGGTCACCCGAGGCGAGGTCTGGGAGCGCCTGATCATCGTCAAGGATCGCCGCACGCGGCGTAAGCGGGTTCCAGTCGAAGCAGCCGCCAGCGTCAAGATCGGTGACACTGCCTATCAAATCCCCGTGACGATTACTTCCGAGGGCGGCATCCTGCTGTCCATGACTCCCGCTAACACGGAGTGGCTGGCAGACGGCACCTACAATTGGGACCTCGTCGCCACGATTAGCCGCTCTGCCCTACTCACCTCGACGCCTCTGGCTGAGACCGTCGTCGTCTACGGCACCTTGACGGTGTCGACGTACGACAACATCACCCCGATGGAATCGGACGGCGTCACGACCGCACTGGAGACCGTCTGATGAACTGGCTCGGCATCCTCGCTACTGTCCTAGCCCCCGGTGGTCTGCTGGCCCTCCTCATTGAGAAGACGCGGAGAGAGAACAACCGTGACCACGACCGCAACTCCAAGATGCTACAGTCGATAGATAAGAAGGTCGACAAGATCGACACACGGCTCGATCACCACATCGAATGGCATTTGGATAAGGAATAGATGGAAGTCTTTCAGGACGCACAAGGTCGCTATCGAAACAAGCGAGGACAGTTCGCTAAAAGTTACAGCCGACAGTTCGCGGAGATCGAGGTCGGCGCTGTTTCCTCGGGTCGCGTTGAGGGCATCACCGAGTGGGAATATGTAGCATCGTCACGCATCGCCGCCGTGCGCTACGACTATGAAGAGATGAAGTTGTGCGTGAAGTTCATCAAACTCGGTAGGAATCTCGGCCTTGCCTACGTGTACGAGCAAGTTCCTGCCGTTATCTACATGCAGTTCGTACAGTCAGACTCACTTGGTAAGTACGTCAACTCGGTATTGAACAACTTTCCATATCACCCGGCTACCGAGGATGAGTTGGAACTGTACTTTGATGGCAACCGCTACTAAAGGAGCACAATATGTTGTGGCTAGCAATTGTTGCGGCCTGTGCAATTGGTGCCTATCTGTTATTCAGGGGCACTATGAACCGCATCCAGTACCTTCAAAGTGTACGTCTGTACTGGATAACCAGAAACAACGGCGTGCGTGGGACGAGAGTAATAACTCGGGCGTTCATGCGTCAGACCGCGCCCCCGTGGTGGAGGGGTACGGGTCTACAGTTTCGTGCTGGTAAGTACACTTTTCAGGTCGGCGTTCTCACTGGACGTGCGTCGAGCCTGCTAGATCAGGTAGACGGTCGTGATATGGATGTCGCTACCGCTGAGTTGAGAAATTGGGGCAAAAATGGATGATTACGCTGTTCGCAAGATCGACCTCGCCTACATGAAGCGTGCTCGCAGCCTTGAGCCGCACATGACCGGTGACCACATGGAGTCCGTTGCTATTGCGCTTCACCAAGCGATTGACAACTGGCGTTTTCACGACGGCCCGTCTGAAGATGTGACACTCTGCGTTGACGCAATGGTTGCCTTGTGGTCTGTTATCGAAGACCGCATATCGGTGTGATAGCGTTTCATACGTATGGAGACTCTGGACCCCATTGAAGAGGCGGCTCAAGAATACGAGGACGCCCTCGCTGAACTTGAAGATGAGTTAGATGAAACTACTCAAGAGTTCGTCGACGATCTCGTCACCAAACTTCTAGTCTTCATTCAGACCTTCTGCGATACAGAATTCTTCCCCTACCAGTTACCTATCGCCCAGAGCATCGTCGAATCCATCGTTCTTGGAGACGGTGAAGAGAAGACGCTTATCGCTACTCGTCAGAGCGGTAAGTCTGAGGTGATCTCTAACATCATCGCTGGACTGATGGTCATCCTGCCCCGCCTCGCCAAGGTGTACCCCACGTGGCTCAGTAAGTTTGAGAAGGGCTTCTGGGTCGGAGTGTTCGCCCCCACCGAGGATCAGGCAGATACCGTGTTCGGGCGCGTGGTCAGCAAGTTGACCAGCGATCACGCCATGGACTTCCTGCTCGACCCAGAGATCGACGACAAGGCCACTGCTGGCGGTAGCCGAGGCAAGGGCAAGATCATCACGCTGAAGAAGTCCGGCTCTCTCTGCCGTATGCAGACCTGTAACCCCAAGGCCAAGATTGAGTCCAAGACGTATCACTTCGCCTTTATCGACGAGGCTCAGGAAGCCGACGAGACGATGATCGCCAAGTCGATCAAGCCCATGCTTGCGTGGAACAACGGAAGCATCGTGTTGGGCGGCACAGCCCAGCGTTACAAGTCGTACTTCTATAACGCCATCCAGTACAACAAGCGGCGTGACATCAACGGGCGCACCCACAAGATTCACCACCACGAGTATGACTGGAAGACGGCGGCTAAGTACAACAAGAACTACTCAGACTTCATCGCCAAGGAGAAACTCCGCATCGGTGAGGACTCTGATGAGTTCCAGATGTCGTACTGCAACCGGTGGATGTTGGAGAAGGGCATGTTCGTGTCCGAGGACCGGCTGGACCGGTTGTACGACCCGAGTATGCCACTGGTGTCAGAGTGGTGGAAGACTCCAATAGTTGTTGGTATCGACGTTGCCCGTACCAACGACTCGACTGTGATTACTCCCGTGTGGGTCGACTGGGATCACCCAGACCCCTTCGGGTTCTTTGAGCACCGTGTGTTGAACTGGCACGAGATCAACAATGTCGAATGGGAGACGCAGTACTTTGAGATCATCGATTTTCTACGTAACTATGACGTATACCGCATCGGGGTGGACGCGCAGGGTGTTGGAGGTGCCGTTGCAGAGCGCCTTCAGATTCTTCTCCCCCAAATCGAGGTCATCTCCGTTTCATCAGATGCGAAAGCACAGAATGAACGGTGGACTCACCTTACCCAGTTGATCCAGCGTGATCAGTTGATCGTCCCCGGTCACAGCAAGGCTCGTCGCACAAAGCGGTGGCGCAAGTTCAACCAGCAGATGGGCGAATTGGAGAAGGTCAACCGTGGTCCGTACCTACTTGCCGCCGCCCCGGACGAGCGCGGAGCATTTGACGACTACCCGGATTCTTTAGCGATTGCGTGCGCAATGACGGTTCAGGACGTTATGCCGACTGTTACAGTGTACGAGAATCCGTTTTTCGACTAAGACGAATAAACGGACATCGCCATATGGCCGAGTGCTACTATGGCTTCATAAGCACTCATATGGAGGTCTTTACCTTATGGACATGAATCCGACCATCGCCCCGCAGAATCCGTATCCCGAGGCCATGCGTAACGTCTTTGAACGTACGATGGCCCCGAGTATTCCGGGTAACAAGGGTCCGCTCCGCTTTGAAGAGGGCGTTGCGACTGACACCGACGTTCCGAATGACTTCGGGCAGGGCGCTTACGCCGATACGGCTCCGTCCCCGGCGCGCATGAACCACAACAACCCGGAGATGTTCTACAAGCACCCGGAGCAGACGATGCGCGAGCGTGCCCACGTTGGCTCGGCTTCGTGGATCGAGGCCCCCGGCGTGCTTTCGGACTTCGTGACCGGCACCGTTGCTGGTGACTCGATGCCGAAGTTCGAGATGGCGGTTAATTCGGGTATGCACATGAACCGCCCGAATCCCGTTCGCGTCGACGGCTGATGGAAGGCGGCGCAACAGCCGCCCCCGCTGGTAACGCCGCCGCCGCTGGTGATGCTACTGGCGCTGACGTTGCTGTAGACGGGTCACAGGACAATCTCACGGGTACTGAAGACCTCCCGTTGCCTGTGGCCCCCTACGCGCTCGTCTCTCCTAGATCTCGACGCTACTGCTTTATGAAGTCCGCAGAGGACTGTCGGAGGTGACCCGTGATTAATGAACAGCAATTCAACAAGGTCGCTGAAGATTTAGCCGCTGGTGGTTTTAGCGTCAAGGTGGCTGGCCCCGGTCAAGGCACCAGTCCTTCGGGTAATGTCGACATGGTCGGTGGCTACAAAGGACACTTTGCCGACTTTCCAGCCGAACCGGCTCTAACCGGAGAGGCTCTCCGGGGATTCGCCGTCGAGACTCCTGAGCGACATGCCGCCCTCTCTGAGCCTGACGTGTACCTCGGTGGTTGGCCCGGGGATTCTCCCCCCCGTCAATCGCTTGACGTGTCGAAGGCGTTCTCTACGCGAAATCAAAGTAGCCGTGAGGCCGGACGCCTCGCCGCCGCTGAGGCTAATCAAGAGTCCATTGGCCTGATCCGTGGCGGTGAATTCGTCGGGGAGCGCAAGTACCCGTACTACGTCCCCGGTGCCTCTCAGGAAGGCCGCAACCCCGACCTGTTTGATGCTGCGTGGGCTTCTTCTCACGGCAACTTCAAGGGCGACCCGGCGTGGGAGAAGATCAAGACCGGTCGTGACCGCAAGGTTAAGCAAGCAAAGAAGCAGTCCAATGGCTGAGGGCGGAATGGAGCCGGGTTTTTATCAGGGCCGCTTAAAGGGTCGTAAGACCGGTCGCGTTTCTCCCCGTGAAGCAAAGCGTGCTCCTCGTTGGGAAGCCGTTCTTTCCAAACACGGTTTGATGGAGAGCGGTAAGGCCGACCCTAATCAAGGCCAGTTGTTTGATGTTGACAAGGTCGTTGGCCCCGCTAAGTCTGAAGAGCAGTTGATGCGGGAACGTGGCGCACCCCCGCCCTTGGCAGGTAGTGCTCCGGGTTTCATGCCCGGTATCGAACGTGCTACTGAGAAAGCGACGAAGAAAGCGAAGATCACTGGACTTCAGAAGTTGGCGACTGCTAGAGAGCGAGCAGGAACTTCTCGTGGTGGTCCCGCTGTCCAAGAGACTATGCAAGACCGTCAAGCGGCATATGACGCTGGTAAGCCCGCTGACTGGTACATGCCCGTTAGCGACGGGCAGAACGTAGTTGGAGAAAGTGCGGCCATGAAGGCCATGAGGGCAGCGACCCCAGAATCCCGTGTTTCCCCACAGCAGTTTATTCGCACAGTCGCCATCACCAGCCCAAGAACTGCGTGGGATGAAGGCGGCGCTCCGGGTACTACGGATTACAAGATGCCTAACATCGAGTCGGCTAAAAGCGCCGCTAGCGCCTTCTCTGCTGTTGCTGGTCAACCCGATGCCTCACCGTCTTCGGCTATAGAAGCCGCCGCTTCTGCTCCCGGTCAGGCACTTGCTCAATCCATGCGCAAAGCAGGTGAGCACTTGCTTAAGCCGACCACTTCTCCTATCGAGATCGCTAGCCCCAAATCACAGAAAGTCCCCAACTTTGAGCAGGCCCTTCTTATGGGTACTGAAGATAAGACGCTGACTAAGGGCATGGCTGGTTCCTACACGGTAGACACGTGGGATACGCGCAGTGCCGGACTTGACGAGGGCGTACTCAATACTGACGCTGGGTATGCCGCTGCGAAGATGACTGGTCGTCGTGCCGCCCTCAAGAACTGGGAACTTCCCTCCAACTTTCAATCCCGAACTTGGGTTGTAGAGCGGGAGAAGGAACCAGTGGAATCGATGGGCCAGAACCGGTTATTCCAGTCCGCTGGTGGAAAGATTGTCCCTAACCCCTCCGCTATGCCCGCAGAAAAGGTTTCCCCACAGCAGTTCAAGAAGAGCAAGACTGCGGAAGAGTTTGGGTTGGAGTTCTGATCCACTCCTGAGTTCCCCGCACGTTGTACACTGGGTGTGACCCGTGCCACAAGGAGGTGCTCCATTGGGCATCAAGATCCTGACCATCGATATTGAGACGCGCCCCAGCCTTGCGTACGTATGGGGGCTGTGGGACCAGAACGTCGGCCTCAACCAAGTCGAGGAGTTCGGCACCGTTCTTTCGTGGGCAGCGAAGTGGTACGGAGAGAAGAAGGTCCACTTCGCCTCTGACTACCACGACGGTCACGAGGTCATGATCGAACGGGCGTGGGAGATGCTCGATGAGGCTGACGTAGTCGTCGGGTATAACAGCAAGTCATTCGATATGAAGCATCTCAATAGGGAGTTCATACTGGCTGATATGCCTCCGCCCTCGCACTACGCCGATGTCGATCTTCTCTCCGTCGTCAAGCAGCGCTTCAAGTTCGCATCGAACAAACTTCAGCACATCGCTGTGGAGTTGGGCATCGGATCTAAAATCCAGCACGATGGGTTCGACCTGTGGGTCGGCTGTATGCGTAACGAGGAAAAAGCGTGGCGCACTATGAAGCAGTACAACATGCAAGACGTTGTGCTGACCGAACAGGTGTACGAGCGTCTGCTTCCGTGGATCAAGAACCACCCCCATCAGGGTCTCTACGACGGTGATTTGGACGCTTGCCCTCGCTGTGGACACGAAGATCTCGTCGTCAACCGCTACTACCGGACCCGTACCGGGAAGTACCGCATCATGCAGTGTAAGGCGTGTGGCGGTTATAGTAAGGATAGTAAGGTGATCGAGAAAGTCACCCAGACGACCATCTAGGAGTAACCGTGGCTGAAGATAAGAAGTCTAAGTACACCCGTGGCGGTATCACCTTTGAGGGGTACAACAAGCCCAAGAAGACCCCCGGCCACGCCACCAAGTCGCACGCTGTGCTGGCTAAGGAAGGCGATCAGGTCAAGTTGATCCGCTTCGGTGAGCAGGGGGCCAAGACTGCTGGTAAGCCCAAGGCTGGCGAGTCTGAGAAGATGACGAAGAAGCGTGCGTCCTTCAAGGCCCGTCACGGTGCCAACATCAAGAAGGGCAAGATGAGCGCCGCCTACTGGGCCGACAAGGTGAAGTGGTAATGGCCCCCCGAGAACTTCCCAGTTCACAGAAACGTAAATCCGCTAAGTACTACGAGGAGAACCCCGAGGCTCGTAAGAAGAAGAACGCCACGACTTCTAAGAACAATAAGAAGCCGGAACAGCGGGCTAAGCGGACTGAGTTGAAGCAGGCCCGCCGTGACCGTGGTATCGACGGCAAGGGCGGCAAGGACCTGTCTCATACCAAAGACGGCAAGTTGGTTAAGGAAGACCCCAGTACTAACCGCGCACGAAACAGAGGTAAGAAGTAATGGCTGAGAAGAAGGTTTGGGATAAGAAAGATCCCACAAAGAAGGATAAGAAGTTGACTCCTTCGCAAAAGGCTAGTGCTAAGGCATCCGCTAAGAAGGCCGGTCGACCCTACCCCAATCTCGTGGATAACATGAACGCCGCCAAGAAGGCCAAGAAGACAAAGAAGTAGTGTGCTAGCATTTAGGCAGTACGTACTGTTGACGGGAGCACCCTGTGCCAGTTGATTTTTGGTCACCAAGTTATAGAGCGAGTTCTAGCGACCTAACGGTCGCTATTTCGCCGCTTGGACTTGTCGAACTCGCTGATGAAGAGTTTGAGGTTCACGGTCCACGCCTAAACCGTTATGCCGCCTGTTGGGCTTGGTACCTCGGCCACCACTGGTCGCACCGCCGAGAGATGGGCGAGGCTAATCTCGCCATGAATTACGTCCGCACCATGTCGGACTACATCACTAACTTCTGCTTTGGTAAGGGAGTCCAATTCAAGACTCCCGAGGCGACCGGTGCGATCATCCCCCACGTCCTTCAGAAGGTCTGGGAAGTCGATAACGATAAGGGCAAGGTGCTCTGGGAGATGGGGCAGTTGGCCGGTGTTACTGGCGACTGCTTTGTCAAGGTGGCATATGAGCAGCCGTGGCAGGACACCCTCGGAGTTGTTCATTCTGGGCGTACCCGCCTCATCCCGCTGAACCCCGCCCACTGCTTCCCTGAGTACCACCCCCACGACAGGGACCGCATCCTCAGGTTCAAGTTGAAGTACCGGTTCTGGGGCACCAGCCCCGAGGGCACTCGTCAGGTCTACACCTTCACTGAGATCCTCACCGATGAGACGGTGGAGCAGTACATCAACGATGAGTTGATCGACCAGTACGAGAACCCCATCGGCAAGGTGCCGGTCATCCATATTCCTAACGTCAGCATCTCGTCGTCCCCTTGGGGGCAGGCTGACATCTGGGACATCATTCCGCTCAACCGAGAGTTGAACGAGAAGATGACTGAGATCTCGGACATCATCAACTACCACAGCGCCCCCGTGACCATTATCACTGGCGCTAAGGCTTCACAGTTGGAGCGTGGTGCCAAGAAGGTGTGGGCCGGTCTCCCCGACAAGGCTCGGGTGTACAACCTTGAGTCCAGCGGTGAGATGGCGGGTGCGTTGAACTACGTGCAGGTCATCAAGCAGGCGATGCACGAGATCACGGGTGTGCCTGAGACTGCCCTTGGTAAGACTCAACCGATCTCCAACACCTCGGGTGTTGCGTTGGCTATTCAATACCAGCCGATGATGAACCGCTATTACATGAAGCGGACGCACTTCGCTAAGGGCCTCGTTCAGTTGAACGAACTCATCATCCGCACACAGGCCGTTCACGAGCCGGAGTCTCTTCAGTGGAACCCCGCCGAGGCGACGTTCCCCGAGCCTGACCAGTTGCAGGTTCTCGACCCCCGTGACCCGCTCACGTATCGTACGTCTATCCATTGGCCTGATCCGCTCCCCGTCGACCAGTTGATCAAACTCAACGAGTTGCAGGCGAAGATGGCAATGGGTCTGGAGTCCAAGCGTGGCGCTCTGCGTGCCCTTGGAGAAGAGTTCCCGAATGAGAAGATGGCGGAGGTTTCTGAGGAACTCCGCGATGATGCGTTTGATCAGGGTGCCCTTGAGTTAATTGGCGCCCAGATATCCGCGTCCGTTATGGCTTTAACGGGTATGGTTACCCCCGAAGGAGCACAGCCTGCATCTGACGTAAAAAGCGCAGGTGGCTCCGACGTAACATCTGCCGGTTCCGCAGAAGAGGGATCGGGAGTATTGCCGGGGGTCCAACCCTCCGGTGATGTAGTAAATCAATTGGTGCAGCGGGCATACGGAGCCAACTTGGCTCAACGACGTGTGCCTGATTCGGACTAACTAATCGGAATCTATTTCAGACATATAAGCACGACAACGTGAGGTATTAACCATGTCAGGTAATGAGACCGGTGACGCTGTCACCATTGATAACCCTGCGGCGGCTCCTGAACAGGAAACCGCTCCGGCCCCCGCTCCAGTGAGCAAGAACTCTCGGATGTTCTCCGAGGATGAGGTCGAGGCCATCCGCCGTCAGGAAAAGGACAAGTTGTACGACAAGATCTCCAAGTTGCAGGAGCAAGTTGAGGTCTTCAACCACGAGCGTGAAGAGCAAAAGCGCATCGCTGAGGAAGCCGCCGCTAAGGAGGCAGAAGAGCGTCGTCTTCGTGAAGAAGAGGAGATGTCCGCCAAGGAACTTCTCATGAAGAAGGAAGACGAATTCCAGCAGCGCATCAACACTGCTCAGCAGGAGTGGGAGGAGAAGTTCAACGCCCTCCAGCAGGAGTCCGAGGCGCAGAAGGCGGTCCTTGAGCAGGAGCGTCGCTTTCAGGAACTGGAGTCGTACAAGTCCCGCCGCATTGCGGAGGAGCAGGACAACATCATGCCGGAACTTCTCGATTTCATTAAGGGAAATTCAGAAGATGAGATTGAGGGCGCAATTTCGGCTGTAGTTGCTCGCACGTCTGCTATTGTGGAGAATATCCAGCAGGCTATGCCGCAACAGCAGCAGCGCTTGCGGGGAGTCCCGGCAACGGGATCAACCCCAACTGGGCCATTGGAGAATATGACGGAGCAGCAGACCTTCACTTCGGCGGATATCGCCGGGATGTCGATGGAGCAGTACGCACAAGTCCGAGACAGGCTCTTGGCATCAGCCTCTTTCCGAGGTCGCTAATAACTCATAACCACTTAATATCCTACGGAGGATAAAACCATGGCCCTTCCCGCACCCACTGGTGGAGCGATTACTGGTGCCGATCTGTCGGCGGTCTC
>Ga0208917_1000610_pt1 | contig 18095 bp, 9 predicted proteins | sample DEB08_DNA_10_FD_185500 | JGI IMG/M metagenome (GOLD analysis project Ga0208917, IMG submission 185500) | Aqueous microbial communities from the Delaware River and Bay under freshwater to marine salinity gradient to study organic matter... | ecosystem: Environmental > Aquatic > Marine > Coastal ...
CGTTTGTAAACATATATGTAATTATACGCTATTTGCCAAGCAAAGTCAATATGTGAATACACGCTAAATATACGTAACAAGGAACAATCGCATGGCAAAAACTAGAGTTTCACAAGGACAAATTAGACCAAACATCAAGTTTGACGGTACAGCAGGTATCGTACTACCTGTTGGAACTACAGCACAAAGAGCAGGTGCTCCTAGAACAGGTGAAGTTAGACTTAATACTGATTTGGGTGTATTTGAAGGATACACAGGCAGTGCTTGGGGTTCAATTGGTCCATTTCCTGGAACTTTTGTAGAGTATTTTAGAGGCGATGGAAGTTCATATGAATTTATTACATCAAGTGCAATCGGTGATGCTGATTATCTAGTTGTTACAGTAAATGGTATTCAACTTACTAAAGATATTGACTTTAGGGTTGAAGGCACAAACATTATTACATTTACGGAAGACGACAGCACACAAAATCCTCCATTGGATGGTGCAGAAATTACCATAAGAGGTTTTAGTCCTGTAACAAGTGCAAGTGTGCCAGCGGGTTCGATTGGTTTAAATGAATTAGTGTTTGGCGATGGCACGGCAGGACAGGTTTTAACAACAAACGGTGCAGGAACTTTAAGTTTTCAAACTATTCCAACACAAGATCCCGCACTAGGCGGAGCATTATCTGGCACAGCAAGTGCCGCGGTTATAAATGCAAACACAATTAGTGTAAATGAATTAAACGTAAGTGATGGTTTAGCAGGACAAGTACTTGCTACTGACGGTGCAGGTAACTTAACATTTATTAATCCACCAAGCGGCGGAAGCGGAGGCGGAGCAAGCAGTTTCTTTGACCTATCAGGAACCATTCAACTTAATCAAATCGGCAACGAGTTAATTACAAATGAAAAAATTGGAACCTATCAACTTACACCTGATAGAATTGCAACAGCAGATAGTTCGGTTGGAACATCAGGACAAATTCTAAGCGTCGACGGCAATGGAGATTTTACTTGGATAAGTGTTGTCGGTAGCGGCGAAGCAAACACAGCCAGTAACGTCGGTGCAGGCAGTGGAATATTTTTACAAAAGTCAGGTGTTGATTTACAGTTTAAAACTCTTGTTGCAGGAACAGGAATAGGATTAAATCCAACAGCAAACACAATTGAAATTCAAAACACACGAAGTGCATTTACCAGTGTTGCTGTTTCGGGACAAAGTCCTGTGGTTGCGGATAGTGCATTTGATACACTAACACTTGTTGCTGGCGCAGGTATTACAATTACAACAAACGCACTTAATGATGAAGTTTCAATTACATCAAGTGCAACAGCACCTAATCAGTGGTTAACATTTTTAGGTGATAGTGGTAGCACAACAGCAAACACAACAACGGATCAATTTACTATCGCAGGTGGTGCAGGTATATCAACAAGCATTACAGGTGACGCCCTTACTATTGTAAACGATTCACCGAACGTTGATCAAAATTTATTTGCTACAATTTCAAGTGATAGTGGTAGCACAACAGCAAACAGTGTAACAGATACTCTTAACATTGTTGGCGGCACAGGTATTAGCACAGCAATTTCTGGTGATACACTAACAATAACAAGCACACAAGGTGTAATTCCAAACAACTTTGGTACTATTGCAGTTAGTGGACAAAGCGATATTGTTGCTGACACTACAAGCGATACACTTACTCTTATTGCAGGAAGCAATATTTCAATTACAACTAATGCCGCAGGCGATGAATTAACAATTAATGCAAGTGCAGGTAGCGGTGGTACAGGTACGGTTACTACAGGTACAGCAGGTCGTTTAGCATACTACGGAACCACTTCAGATACTGTTGTAGAAACCAATTCTAATCTAACATGGAACGGAACTTCGAATACGCTTACTGTTGCAAATTTAGAAGTAACTGGTAGCATTGGTAACATTACTACAGGAACTATCAACAGTGGTGCAATAACAACCACAGGCGATATTAATGCTACAGGTCAAACTATTACAGCAAACACAGTTGACGCAGACATTTTTCAAAGCCTAAGCACAGGAACACCAACATTCACATCAGGCAATGATATAATTTTTAATGCCGCTGGTGAAATAAATTTTAGTGGTAGCATAGTTAATAACATTAGAATACCAACACAGGGATTACATGCGGCAAATAAACAGTATGTTGACGAACAAATTGATACAACTTTTAAACACTTTAATATTGCCGCAGACGATTCCACACTAAGACAAATTAATAGTGGAGAAACAATTAAGATTATTGGCAGTGGCGCGGCAACTACAAGCAGTGATGCTGAAGGCAATATCACAATTACGGCTACCGGTGAAGCAAACCAAAATGCTTTTGAAACAATTAGTGTAACAGGTACAGGCGGGCAACCAGACATAGTTGCAGGTAGTGCAACATCTACTGTAACGTTTGATGCTGGTACTAACATGATTATTAATACCAATGCTGGTACGGGTGTTATACAATTTACATCAACAGCAAGCGGTGGCGCCACAAACTTAAACGGACTAAGTGATGTTAATACCGTTGGTGTTAGCGATGGTGATACATTGGTTAACATTTCTGGTACTTGGGTTCCTGTAGCAGGACCTGTGATACAATGGACAGTTGGCAATAATGGTTCTAGTGATTATACATTTACTGGCCCGGGTTTCCCAACAACACAAAATGATCCAACATTATACTTGTACAGAGGACACACTTATAGATTTAATACATCCAACATGGCGGGTGCTCATCCTTTTTACATTAAAACTGCTCCAGGAACAGGAACAGGAAACCAATACACCGATGGTGTAACAAATAACGGTAGTGCAACACTAGTTGTTTTTGAAGTACCGATGAATGCACCGGCGACACTTTATTACCAATGTTCATTACACGCTGGTATGGTTGGAACAATTAACATAGTATCGTAGGAGATAAAATGAGTGCAGAAGAAAAAAGAGCAGTAGTAACATTACACAAGGGTGTAAATGCTGACGAATTTTTAGATAATATGACAACAACATTTGGCAGTGATGCAATACCTGCTAGAAGTGTAACACTGCACAACGAAAAACCAGATTCAGTTTCAAATTTTGATTTTGTGTTAACACAAGCAGAAGCAGAAACTTTAAAAAATGATCCACGAGTAAGAGATGTACGTTGGGGAAGCAAATTAGAAAATGGATTTATTCCCATGCACAATATTACAGAACCTTCTCGTTCACATCAACGAGATAACACTGTTAATAACACTCACTATCCGTGGGCATTTGCAGAATGTACATCACAAACAAGCAGATACGGTGGTGGCACAAGTTTAAATTATGCACACGCATATAGTTTAGATGGAACAGGTGTTGATTGTGTTATTCAAGACAGTGGAATTGAAGTAGGACATCCTGAATGGAACACTCGAGACGGTAGTTCTTCTAGATTAAAACAAATTGACTGGCCAAGTGCAAGTGGATTAAGTGGAACATACACACAAGGTGCTAATCATTATACTGATCAATATGGTCATGGTACTCATTGTGCAAGTACGACAGCAGGAAAATTATATGGCTGGGCAAATAACTCAGACATTTATGCAATTAAGATTTTTGATACAGATGCATATGGTGTAAGTGCAAGTTTTAACATGATTCGAGGTTGGCACAATCTCAAAGGCACAGGTCGACCAACGGTGGTAAACATGAGTTGGGGATATTTTGGTACATACACAAACATAAATGGTGGTAACTGGAGAGGAACACCATGGGGTGGTACTACTTTACAATTACAGTTTGGGATGACCCAGGGTGGATTTTACCAGGGTGCTTTTACTTTTCCTTTGAGGGTTACGAGTGTAGAAAGTGACATGGAAGACTGTATTGCAGACGGAGTAATTTTAGTTGCGGCGGCTGGCAACAGTGAACATAAAATGGATGTTGTGGGCGGTGTCGATTATGACAATTATTTTGTTAGCACACTTTTTGGAAATAGATATTATCATAGAGGCGGTACTCCACAGGCCGCGGCCGGTACGATCTGTGTGGGTGCTATTGATTATGATTATACTAGCGTATCAGCAGATCCAGAATATAACAATGGCGCAATTATCGATGTTACTGGCGATGGTAGCGATTTCTTTAAACGTGAAGTTACTGTTAACGGTGTACGAATTATGGCGGCAGGCGGTGTCGGCGGCCAAACAGCAGTACCGGATGCGTGGGTAGAAAAAGTAGCACGTATGTTTGAATTGTTTACAGATCCAAATGGCGCAGGTATTAATTCAACATTACAAAGAAATTTAATTAAGAATCTAAGTGGTGACACAGGAACTTATCACGCAGGATTGCCAACTATACAAAGAGTAGCCAGAGGTGCAGGAGCAGATTACACTCCAAACTTCCTAACTGACCAAGGCGTTATTGATTGGAACTTAACAAACTTGTTTGACACTCATGTACAAAATGACATGGTGTGGTACCTAAACTCAACAGGTGATGGATATGGCGATGGCGATACAGATGCACAGGAAGTTATTGAACACGTATTCCACACACTACACATGCACGGGTTACCTGCAGACGATATAAAACTATATCAGTTCTTAGCCGCTGACTGGCAGACAGGTGATTTGTATGCCGCAATGGAAGAAGCATACGATGCCGGCAAGTGGGATCCATCAGGTTACCAAGCAAATCCAGATGATTGGAAAACAATCGCAGATGCATTTGAAGTAGCCGCAAAAGAATACTTGTACTTACTAAACTTTAGTATGTTTGAATACACAGAATTATGGGACGGTGGAAGTCTTGCTCCAGAGTGGTCAGATGATATGCGTACCCAAGCAGGCATTCAAGCAAATAACCCATTAGGTTATGCGTTCCACAACACATACATTGCTCCAGTTATTAGTAAACCATCACTTGCTACTATTAGAAGCATATTCCAAGATGGTAACACACCAGCACAAGACGATCCAAGTCTAGCAGGTGCATCAGGATATTTTGTTACACAGTTAGTAAAAGAACAGTGTGCTGGATTCACAGAAAAAGGTCCTAGGGTAGATGTTTTTGCTCCTGGATATGCAGTGCAAGCGGCAATTCCATCAGGTGCTACACTTGATTCAAGTAGCACAACACATCCCGACAATGCCAGTTACAAAATTCGTAAATTACAAGGAACTTCAATGGCTTGTCCACAGGTAACAGGTGTTTTAGCACAGATGTTACAGGCAAGACCCAACTACACAGCGGCAGATTGTCTTGCTTGGTTGCAGGATAATGCTGTAAACACAAGATTGTATGACCCAACTACAGGAACACCTAGCACGGATTATCAAAATACCCGTGCATTAAATGGTGCTCCTAATAGATACCTAAATACACCCTTTGTAAGCGGTATTCCTTATAGATTTAGCGGTGGTTTAAGTATAAGCAGTTAATGGTAAATACATGCAACACGGAGATAAGGAATGGCAACTAGTAATGCTCGATTAATTGCAGATGGTGGTGGTGGTGGCGGAGCCGGCGCACTGCACGGTTTTAATGTAAATTCTAAAGGCCAACTTGTCTACACAAAAGAAGTAATTGATAGAGAATTCACCGACGTTAGAACACAAGACGCTAACGGCAACGAAATTTATGAACAGTATCACTTAGGACCAAGTAGTATGCAATATTTTTTTAATAATAGAGGAAAATTTGTTGTTAGATACGATCTAAACGAGGAATATAACTAATGGCAGACATAATTTTAGGAAATCTTAAATTTTATTGGGCAGGCAATTGGCAAGGATCATTCGCTTACGAAAAAGATGACGTAGTAAAATACGGTCCAAACGCTTATGTTTGTATAACTGCTCACACATCACAATCAACTTTTGCTCCCGATTCTGCCAAATGGGAGTTAATGGTTGCCGGTTTAGAAAATGCCGGTGTATGGAGTAATTCTACATTATACAAATATGGCGAAGTTGTTAGTTACGGTGGTGCTGTTTATGTTGCACTTCGTGAGAATACAGGAGTAAATCCTGTAACAGGAACTAGTGATTGGCAAGTTATTTCTGAAGGACAACAATGGGAAGGTGGATATGATAATTCTACCACTTACCAAAAAGGCGATATTGTAATTTTTGGTGGATATACATACATTGCAACAACAAATACCACAGGAAATTTACCAACTAATACCAGTTATTGGGATATTCACACAAAAGGTTTTGCATTCTTAGGCGACTATGATAATGCTGACACATATTATCCAGGACAAGTTGTAAAATATGGTGGTAGATTATATATTAACGTACAAACTTCTGTAGGTAATGATCCAAGTTATGTAGCGTATTGGACATTGATACAAGACGGAATGACTTGGGCAAGTGCTTGGGTAACTGCAACCAATTATAAAATTGGTGATATTGTTAGATACGGTGGTAGAAGTTATATTTGTATTTCAGGACATAACAGTTCTGTAGCATATCCGTATAACCCTACTTATTGGGAATTAGTAAATGACGGACTTGCATGGCAAGGAAGTTATTCAGCAGGAACAACCTATCAAATTGGAGATGTAGTCGAATATGCACAAAGTTCTTATGTTTCTATTGTATCTGCTAACGTTGGAAACACTCCTAGTTCAAGTCCAGCAAGTTGGAATCTAGTAGCACAAGGAGATTCAAATGCTGTTATTACAACAAGAGGTGACATTCTAACTAGAGATGCGACACAAGCAGTAAGACTACCGATTGGTCCTGCAGGATCATTCTTAACCAGTGATGGAACAGATTTAAAATGGGGTCATTTAACTCCACAAAATGATTACTTTGTGTCACCACAAGGTAATGATAGCAATGATGGTAGAACACCTACTACAAGTTGGAAAACAATCAAACATGCTACTGAACAAACATTTAGTTTAGGACAATGTCGAATTAATATTAGTTCTGGAACTTATACAGAACAATGTCCTATTAAAATAGGACGAGGAGTGGTTGTTGAAGGTAACGGACTAGGTGCTGTTACAATTAGTCCCGACACAACAAACGATAACGGGTTTGGTGTTGGTATTTCAGATGACGGATCGACTCCTAATGCAAACTCATATGTGTTTCATTTAAACAATGGTTCACGTTTACGTAACTTTGTATTCCGTAATTTTAGTACTGGTTCGGTTATGGCTTCATTAGATCCAGGTACTGGTCCAGATGACACAAGTGTATGGATTACATCACAATCACCATATGTACAAAACTGTACTTCATTTACCCCTGGCGGTACTGGTATGAAAATTGACGGTGCGTTACACAACGGTGGTTATAAATCAATTGTTAACAATGACTTTACACAAATCAATAGTGACGGTATAGGCGTACACGCTCTAAATGATGGTAGAACTGAAATTGTTTCTTGCTTTACATACTATTGTAACATTGGTTATCTTGCAGAAGGCGGTGGTAAGATTCGTGCTATTGTGGGTAACAACTCATATGGAGAATATGGCGCAGTTGCTAGAGGCTTTTCACAAAGTGAAACTCCACTAAGCGGTAATTTACAATTAGATGATAAAACATTAAATTCAATTGAACAAGTTTCTTCAAACGCACATTTATTCACAAGTTATAGAGATAGTGTTGGTAACAGAGTATTTGTTGGACATACAAATCCAACTGGAACAGATGTAACTTCAACTTTTGATAATACAGCAAGTTATCCGTTTATTGTAAAATATAATTCAGTAGGCTCTGCGGATTGGATTTATTCATATCAAGGAGATTTTGGTGCTATTCATAGTGTTGTTGAGTTAAGTGATAGATATTTTGCTGGCGGTGTTCTTTATACTGGAGGTTCAAACAAAGGATTTATTCTTGCTATTTCTAAAGCAGGTGAAATTCAATGGCAAAAAACTATCGGTAACACTAGCGAAATTAACGATATTACAACAGACGGCACTAGCATTTATGCAGTAGGAACACACACTAGTAGCGGAATGACAGCCATTAAATTAAATGTTGCTGGTATTGAACAATGGTCAAGAACTTTAAATTATAATGACAGTACAGCAATAAACACTATTGTTCCAACCAGTTGTACATTTGCGGCAACACCAACTAGTTCTACAGCAACATATGCGACCGCTGGTGATGCAACAGCAGAAGATAATTTATTCATTGCGGCATATGATAGCACAGTAAATGAAAGTACAATTACAAGAATTACAAGTGCAGGTGTGTTTGTTACAACATATACCTATGGCGATGTTAGAATTAACAAACTAAGATTAGATACAGGCAATGGAGATGGCATTTACCTAATGGCCGCAGGTTATTATGATGCCGGTGCAGTTAATAAAAATCCATTAGCGTTTAGGGTTAGAGTAAATGGTGATATTGCTTGGCAAAAACAATTATCTGTAGGCAGTGAAGAAGGTGAATGGTCAGACGTTTTACCTTTTGGTAATGACATTTATCTTGTTGGTTATATGAATGAAGGAACCAACAATAATAATACAGGACTTGTTGCTAGATATACTTCAACAGGTTCACCTACATGGATTAGAAAATTTGACAACGGAACAAATAATATTGCACTAAACGGTGTGTTACTTGACGGTGTTAACGTAATTGCCGGAGGTATTGAACAAGGTAACAGTGTTGTATTAAACATACAAAGAGATTTAAATAACGGAATTGGTACTGTAACTAGTGGAAGTTATGCATTAGGTGCCGCAGGCGAAACGGAAACAAATAATACTGTTGTTGTAAAATCAATTAATGCTATTGATCAAACATCAGTAACACTTGGTGTAACAGATACAACTCTTACATTAAATCAATCACCAGGCCAAATACGAACTATTGTAGCAACAAGAGCAGGTTTTGCTGGTATTGGTACTGGAGTATTGTTTACAGTTGACAGTTTAAGCAGACAACCAAAAGAAGGTAGTGTTTTAACAATTACCGGTGACTCAGAAACTTATTTTGTAATTGGTGTTAACAGTTACGATGAAGTTTCAGAATCAGCACAAATACAAATTAATCCTGCTATTCCTTCAAACAAAACACCAAATGACGGGACAGCAGTAGTATTTAGAGAAGCATATTCTCAAGTACGTATGAGCGGACACGACTTTCTAGATATTGGTACAGGTGGCTTTGCTGACACAAACTATCCGGTTATCATTCAAGCAGACTATACACAGCAACCAGATCAAAATAGAGAAACTCTTGCTGAGAACGGCGGTCGTGTGTTCTACGTAACCACAGACCAAGATGGTAACTTCCGAGTTGGCGATTACTTCAAAGTTGAACAAGCAACTGGTCGTGCTACATTAAGTTCTGAGGAATTTGATTTAGCAGGTCTTAATGAACTACAGTTAGGTAGTATTACTGCTGGTAAACAGGGTGCTACTATTAATGAATTCTCAACAGATGGTACAATGGCTGATAATTCAGATAGTGCTGTGCCAACTGAAAAAGCGGTGGTAACATATGTAACAACACAATTAGCAAACGGTTCAGCAAGTGCTGTGTTGTTAACAGACGCAAACGATAACACACAGGTTAAAGTTGATACCGCCGGAGACGGTACTGATGATACTATTGTATTTTCAACAGGTGGTGCAGATCGTCTAACAATTTCAGCAAGCGGACAAATTACTGCGGCAAGCACATATACTCCAAGCACAAATTATGATCTAGCAACAAAAACTTATATTGATACTGCACTTGCAGGTTTAAGTCAAAACAGTATCAGTCAAGGAAACAGTGATATTACTGTAACAGATGCAGGTACAGGATCTATTGTTGCAACACTAGATGGCGGCGCAATAGCAACTTTTGCCGCTAGTGGAACAACAATATCAAATGCAGTTAGTATAACTGATACAACGGCAAGTACAACAGCAGATACGGGTGCGTTAAAAGTTGACGGTGGTATTGGTTTAAATGGTGACTTGTATGTTGGTGGAACAATAAACGAATTATCAAGTATTGCTTATAAGCAAAATGTGAATCCAATTACAAATGCTTTGGAAACAATCAGTCAATTAAGTGGGGTTGTTTATGATAGAAAAGACGGATCGACAACAAATGAGCCTGGATTGATTGCTGAAGAAGTAGCAAAAGTTTTACCTAATATTGTAGGATTCAAACAAGATGGATCACCAGAAGCGATTAAATACACTAAAATAATTGCTTATTTGATTGAAGCAGTAAAAGACTTAAAAGATGAAATAAGGAATTTAAAAGGATAACAAAATGGCTACTTTAAAAAAGACAACATTTGACACTACAGAATCTATTAAATTACCTACAGGTACTACTGCTCAAAGGCCAGGAACTCCTGCTACAGGCGATTTTAGATTTAATACTGAAGAAGCCACTATTGAATTTTACACAGGATCTGGCTGGAGAAAATTAGGCGGCTTACAAGCAACCGGCGGAACTATTACTGAATCGGGCGGTTATGTTATTCACACATTTACCACAAACGGCACATTCGAAGTTACAGCAGGAGCAGGATCAGTTGAAGTTCTTGTAGTTGCTGGTGGCGGAGGTGGCGGAGGAGACAACTCAGGCGGCGGCGGTGCTGGTGGTTTAATTTATTACGGTTCAGAGTCACCTAGACTAGGTGCAGGAATAAATGTTACGACAGGAACTTATGCTGTTCAAGTCGGCAACGGCGGATCAGGTTCACCACAGGTAAACACAGCGGCTTCCCAGGGCGGAAATTCAAGTTTTATAGGCGGTAGTGCAAACCTAGTAGCAATTGGCGGTGGTGCCGCAGGTACAGGAAACACAGGTATGTATGACGGTGGAGCCGGTGGATCAGGCGGTGGAGCGGCTTCTGAAGGAACTAACGGGAGTGCTGGAAGTGCTCAACAATCAGGTTCAGCATCAGGCGGTTATGGCAATAACGGTGGTGGTTGTGCTAACGGCGCAGGTGGCGGTGGCGGTGGTGCCGGCGGTACTGGCCAAGCAGGTAATGCTAGAGGCGCACAATTAGGAGGCGACGGTGGTGCTGGATTACAATACAGCATATCAGGTTCGGCGTCTTGGTATGCGGCTGGAGGAAACGGCGGCAACGAAAATGGTGTGTTTAACCAACGTCCTAGAGTAAACGGTATTGGCGGTCAAACAAACCCAGATGGATCACAAGGTGTTACTGATGGCATCAACGGTACAGGATCAGGAGGTGGCGGAGTTACACACTCTACTACAGCAAACGGGCCTTCTGGAACATATGGCGGCCGCGGCGGTAACGGTATTGTAATAGTAAGATACGAGGCGGCTTAGGAGATATTATGGCATATTGGGCAAAAATTGATGATAATAACACAGTTATTGAAGTTGTAGTAGCAAACAAATACTGGCGTGATAACCAGGATGATTTTGATATGTACATCCAATGTAAACCTGATCAAAAGTTTAGAAAGAATTTTCCAGGTCCAGGATATACATATGATGCAACTAGAGATGCGTTCATTCCACCTAGACCAGAATTTGCTAGTTGGACACTAAATGAAGAAAATTGTCAATGGCAGGCACCAGTTCCTCATCCAAAAACAATAAACTCGAATGATTCAAAAAGTTACAACTGGAATGAATCTAGCCAGAGTTGGGTAGAAAATACATAAACAGCCAATAACTATTCTATATAGAAAGGAATAGTTATGTCAGACACACCTCCATTATTTGATTGGCATCTTAATACACAAACAGTAGAACGCTGGTGCTTTATTAATGATGTTTTCAGCAGTCCAGAATGTGATAGAATTATTGAACAAGCAAACCAAGAAGATCTTGTACAGAGAAATCGAGGAGGAATCGAAGGAACTCTCGATAACGAAACAGTCAAAAAAATTAGAAGAACTAATGTTGCTTGGATTATAGCAAATAAAGATGAAAACAAGTGGATATTTGAACGACTAACTGGAGCAATAAATCAAATTAACAAACAATTTTATAATTTTGATTTAGATAAAATTGAAAATCTACAATTTAGTGAATATCGAGAAGATGAAAAAGGATTTTATGGCAAACATATTGACATGCTAATGAACAGTTTTAATGTAAGAAAACTTAGTGTAAGTGTTCAATTAACCGACGAAAATTCATATGAAGGTGGCGACTTATTAATGCACACAGGAAGCACTCCTTATAAAACAACAAGAAAAAAAGGTAGTGTAATTGCTTTTCCTAGTTACACATTGCATGAAGTAACACCTGTTACCAAAGGAACTAGACACAGTTTGGTTGCATGGGCAGTTGGCCCTATGTTTAAGTAAACTGATTGTATCCTAAATTTTTATCAAAGTCTAACCAACTACGCAAAGAAAATAATCCTACACCTTGAATTCTATCTCCTCGAGGATATATGCCCTTTAACACAGAAATATCATCAAGTGACTTCTTCCATTGAGGATCTGTATTTAATTTTTCTTTTGAAATCTTTACAGCGTGTTCCCAGAACTTGGTATTATAAGTAGAACCGCCTTGATAGATGTATGCTATACCTAATTCAATATCATTTGCTTTTTGTGAAATATAACTGTTAACTTCCTCTAAATTATATTTTCCTAATAGATAATCAAAAAAGAATCTCAATACTTGATCGTAAAAATAACCACTAAGTGCTTCGATTGGTTCATAAAATAATGCTTTATTACCATTTTTTATTACTCTACCATCTATAAACTTTTTTGCTTTATAACTTTTAAATTTAAACTCTTTTAGATTTCCCTCATCAAACGGTTTGTCTATGAAAAACTTAGACATATTTTTTATTGCACTATCTTTATCTGTAATCTTATCATTGTAAAGATATCCCCAACCCTGCCTAGTTTTTAACGGAATTCCAAACATCCAACCGTCCGGTGTAGCAATATGGTGTGTATAGTTCCAATCACCCGGTTGTGGGATCATATTAACTAAGCAATTATTAACAGCAATAGATTGAGATATTTCATATTCGTCATAATCGTTAGGCCATCCACCGCAATCAATAATATAATCAAACTGTTCTATTTTACCGTTAACAGTAACTTCTGCTTTATTACCTATTGTTTGTATGCCGGTAACCTCGCCATGTAACTCTTTAAATCTATTAGGAAAAATTTCATAAAACTTTTTAAATGCAAAATCTTTTAATTTAAAATTATTAAAATGTATACCGTAATTTGGGACCATCATATGACTGAAAAAATCTTTTTCTCGCCATCCGGTAAATTTGACTCCTAGTTTTATTGTAGCATCTAACTCATTATCTTCTAATAAGTTAAAACCAATGCTACCAAATAAATTTTCAGGAATTTGTGTGCTTGTGCTTTCACCGATTCCTAGTATTGGTTTGCTAGGATTATGTATAGAAGTTATTGTCCAGTCTATTCCTAAATAGTTTAAACAGTGAGAAAGGCTAAGTATGCCAGCAGTACCTACTCCAATTATTCCTATATTATACTGATTCATCTAGTTTTCTCTGCTATAAAACAGTAATTATCATACTAAAGATTGATATATAACTATATTGACAAATTGCTAAATACTAGCAATAGGAGTTAATATGGCTGAGATTAGACGCTTAGGTAAATCATTTGCTGGTTTTCATGGATTTAACAAGGTACAGGATACTAAATCAGGTATCACCACTTACACCGCTAAGGTTGTAAGCACTCCTGGTGGAAACAGATACAGTTTAAACGATCGTGTTGCAGATTCACCATATTTTTTCTCCGGACATACATATGAAATTAATTTAGATGATGCTTCAAACGCAGGCCATCCTTTGCTGTTTAGTGAAACGCTAAACGGAACCCTAGCACAAAGTGGTAGTGTGTACACAGAAGGTGTTACATATTGGATTGACGGTACCAATGTTGATCAAAACTCCTATATAAACAACTTTGACACCGCAACAACTAGACGTATTAGAATTGCCGTTGTGGATCAAAATGCTTCTAACGTAAAAACACCTGGTGTAATCTACTACTATTGCTGGTATCACACAGGAATGGCTGGAGAAAGTTACATCAATGTACAGACATTTGATAACGATGTTTTGGTATATACTAATGTGGATCTTCAGGATAAAAATGAGGCTATTACATTAACCAACGGAAACGTGCTTGATGATCCGCCAAACACAGATGATCGTGACGATCCTGCTAACGCATACCCATACAGAAATCTACGTGATCAAGAGTCAGGAATGTCGTTTGAACAGTGGCAAATAGTGCAGGAAAGCATACTGTATTATCTGGATAATAACGGTTTTTTACGTGCTATTTACAACGAAAACCATACATATGGAGATCCTGTGTAATGGACATAAATACAAGCAATAACTTGCAAGGTAGAAATTAACAATGGCAGAAATTATTCTAGGTAGACTGAAATTTAAATGGCAGGGTGACTGGCAGTCATCTACAGCCTATATTAAAGATGATATTGTAAGATATGGTGCAAACACATATGTTGCTACAGAAAACCATACCTCAAATGCTTCAGATTTTTACGCAGATTTAACAGCAAATAAATGGAACTTGATGAACTCAGGTTTCGAATGGAAAGGTGACTGGTCAGCAGGTGCTGGTTACTTCAAGTTTAAAGTAAATGACATTGTTAAGTATGGTGCTAACGTTTATCTTTGTAAAGTTGGTCACACTGCCGGATCAGTTTTTGAAACAGATTTAAATGCAAGTAGATGGGAAATTTTAACAACAGGTGTTGCTAATAGAGGCGTCTGGCAAAACACAGGACGTTATGCACTCAACGATATTGTAACTTATGGTTCAGGTGTTTACATCTGTACAGAAGACCATGCCGCAGATGAGTCAACAGATACCGCACCAGACAATTCTTCATACTGGCAAAAACTTGCAGATGGTATGCAGTTTGAAGGTGTGTGGGACGCTACAACAGAATATCAAAGAGGAGATGTTATCCGCTTTGGTGGTTACACCTATTATGCAAAACAAGGTTCAGTAAATGTAAGACCAGGAGAAGGTCTTGCAACTTATACAAAAACAGTCACGGTTGCCAACCCAGGTGGTTATGGTAACAAATATTATATCGACGGAGTATTAACTCCTAATGTAGAATTATACGAACGCAACACATACATCTTTGATCAAAGCGACAGTTCAAATGATACACATCCATTGTATATTTCAACTTCCAAGAACGGACACTTCGCTGGTGGAAACTACAACTATTGGTTGGAAGGTGTAACTTGGTGGTTAGATGGTGTTAAACAAAATTCATTTGCTGACTATGTGAGTGGATTTGCACTTGCATCTAATAGATACGTTCAATTTACTGTACCGGTTGGTGCTCCAACAGTTTATCCTGTTTGTGCGAACCATTCAGGAATGTATGATGACGGTGCATGGACAACACTTTATTCAGAATTATATTGGGACATTCTTAACAAAGGAATGTCTTATGTTAATGAACATTCACCTGCAATTGGTTTTGAATACAAACCAGGTGAAGTTACATTACACAGTGGTAACACTTATGTTGCAAACAAAATTACAACCACAACACCACCAAGTGGTGATTGGGATTTAGTAGCAAGAGGTTTCAAATATAGAAACGATTGGGCAGACAACACAACTTATTATCCAGGAGACATTGTTAACTGGGGTGGTTATCTTTACCTATGTGTTAAAAAAGCACAAGATAGAGATCAACCTAATCCACTTACAACAGAATATTGGGCAGTATATCACAAAGGTCTACAATGGAGAGGTGATTGGGATATAAGATTAAACTTTGGTGTTGGTGATCTAACACGTTACGGTGGTAAAGTTTATATTTGTACATTTAACAACTATGACGATGGTTCAACATCAAGAGATCCAGAATCAGAACAATTCTTTGAACTGTTTGTTGATGGTATGCGTTGGAGAGGTGATTGGGACGGATCACCGATTGATCCATATGTAAAAGGTGACATTGTAAGCCATGGCGGTAGAGCATATATTTGCGTAAACAGTTATACTTCGGATAGTTCACTTGCAGGTATGCCACCGGATGCAAACTGGGAAGTATTTTCCGATGGTGTTGCATGGGAAGGTACATGGGCGGCAGGAACAGAATACAAAATTAATGATATTGTTGAACATGCACAAAGTTCATATATCAGTATTGCTGAGAAAAACATAGGTAACACACCAGGCAGTTCACCTACCAAGTGGTCAATTCTTGCACAAGGTGATATTAGTTCACCAATGACAGCAACAGGCGATATGATTTATCGTAATGCTAGTGGTGCAGTTGAAAGATTACCAGTTGGCGATCCGGGTGCTATTTTAACAGTAAACAACGGTTTACCAACCTGGGGTCACAGAACACCGCAAACAGAATATTATGTTTCACTTGAAGGCAGTGATAGCAACGATGGTAGAACATCTTCTACCAGTTGGAGAACACTTGAACACGCTTGTGAACAAACATACGGCCTAGGACAATGTAAAATTAATATTGCGGCAGGTGCTTATACAGAATTATGTCCAATGAAAATTGGTAGAAGTGTTGTAGTTGAAGGTAACGGTCTTGGTGCTGTTACTATTACACCAGAAACTACAGCAGATAAAGGATACGGAGCGGGTATTTCCAAGGACGGATCCACTCCAAATGCTAACTCAGATGTATTCCATCTAAACAACGGTTCACGTTTACGTAACATTGTGTTTAGAAACTTTAGCACTGGTTCGGTTATGACAGCACTTGATCCTGGTTATGGTCCAGACGACACTAGTGTATGGATCACTTCACAGTCACCATACGTACAAAACTGTACAGCCTTTGCAAACGAAGGTACTGGTATGTTGATTGATGGTGCCCTACACAACGGTGGTTATAAATCAGCAGTTGCTAACGACTGGACACAGATCAACTCAGACGGCGTTGGTATTCACGTTAAATCAGACGCAAGGGTAGAACTTGTGTCAGTGTTTACATACTACTGTAACATTGGTTACCTTGCAGAATCAGGCGGTAAGATTAGAGCATTGGTTGGTAACAACTCCTATGGAGAATATGGTGCGGTTGCACGAGGCTTTTCACAGTCTGAATCTCCACTAACTGGTAAACTACAGTTAGCAGATGAAACACTAAATTCTATTAGTAACTTTGTATCAGACTTCCATATTCACAGTCAAACAAGAGACTTAAACGGTAACCTTTACTTGTGTGGACACACAAACCCAACAGGTAGTGATATTTCATCAACTTGGAGTAACACAGCAAGTTATCCATTGGTAATTAGAATGAATCCTCAAGGTGCTATTGAATGGATTTATCAATATGATACATATTTTGGTAGTGCAAGTTCAATTGAATCAATTGATGGTGAAGAATTATATGTTGGTGGTACTGTTTACAAAGGCGGAACAAACAACGGCTTTATGATGAAATTAAGTATCTCAGGTGAGATACAGTGGGACAAAGACATTGGTGATCTATCAAGCATTACTGCTATCGCAGTTGATGCTGACGATGTATATGGTGGTGGTGATCACGCAACAGCAGGTGCTGGTATTGTTAAATTAAATCCTGCAGGACAAGAACTTTGGGCAAAAACTTTAAACTATAACGACTCAAGTTTAGACGATCAACTGCAAATTACTTCGATGGCTTACACTGTTAATCCAACAACTTCAACAGACACATATGCACTCGAAGGTGATGCGGCAACAGAAAGATGTTTGTATGTTACATCATTTGATCCTATTAACAGAAATACAATTTTAACAAGAATTAATGATGCTGGCGGTACTGAAGAGTCATTCCAGTATGATAATGTTTATGTTGAACAATTAAGACTTGACTCAGGTAACGGTGACGGCATTTACTTTATGGCTGTTGGACACTATTACATTTCAGCAAGTAACTGGAACGCATGGTCAGCACGTATTAGTGTGCTTGGCGACATTGAATGGCAAGCAGAAGTACAAACAGTCGCAGAAAATTCAAGTTGGAGAGATGTTGTTCCACTAGGTAATGACATTTACCTAGCAGGTTATGTCAACGCATCAACAAATACAGTTAACCGTGCTATGATTTCAAGATATACATCAAACGGAACACTTGATTGG
>Ga0208917_1000616_pt1 | contig 18046 bp, 26 predicted proteins | sample DEB08_DNA_10_FD_185500 | JGI IMG/M metagenome (GOLD analysis project Ga0208917, IMG submission 185500) | Aqueous microbial communities from the Delaware River and Bay under freshwater to marine salinity gradient to study organic matter... | ecosystem: Environmental > Aquatic > Marine > Coastal ...
AGTGCATCTTGGTTCTGTGGAGATGGATTTCCCGGAGGCGGTGGTGGTTCTGGAGGTTACAGAACAAATCAATCATTATCTGTTACCCCTGGAGAGTCATTAACCATTGTTGTTGGTGGTGGTGGTAGCGGAGGAAGTTTTGTAGTTTGTGGTGGATCTCCAAGTGGTCAAGCTGGAGGATCTTCATCTGTTACTAGCGGTTCAGGATCTGTAAGTGCTACTGGAGGGGCTGGAGGTAATGGATCAACAATTCCCGGAAGTGGAGGTGCTGGAGGCTCTCCAAATGGTGTTAGTGGTAGCACAGGAACTCTACCTCTTACTGGTGGAGCAGGTGGTGATAACGGTACTGGTTATGGTAGAGGCGGTAATGGTGCTGGTACAGGAGGTAGTGGTTCTAGTGGTAGTAAAGGTGCTGTTCTCTTGTCATGGTAATTGATAAAGAAACGCAAGACAAACGTACACAGATTTGCAACAGTTGTGATAGTAATAAGTTAGGTGTTTGTACTAAATGTGGTTGTATTATTAAATTAAAAGTTAAATGGAAAATAAGTTCATGTCCATTAGGAAAATGGTAAGAGGGCAAAGAGATGGGAATTGGTAAAATAGCAGGTGGAATAGTAGGAGGAGCTTTAAACTACTATGGTGGTAAAAAAGTAGCAGACGCTCTTGGACAACAAGGTGCATTAATGCAAGCTGCTGGTCAAAAAGCTAGTCAGATGGCTGCCTTTAAACCTGTTGCCATTACTGCTGGACCATTTGGCAGTACTACAGGAACAGGAGGTTATCAAGTATCTCCTGAGATAGCTGCTTTACAACAACAGATATCAAGACTATATGGCGGTAGTTTAGGACAGGCTGAACAAGCGCAAGCAATGATGCCACAGTTCCAACAAGCTGCTTCTGGTTTGTTTGGTCTTGGTCAACAGTATCTTGCACAAAGTCCTGAAGAAGCTAGACAACAATTCATGTCAGAACAGATGGCTGCCCTCCGTCCTTATGACATTGAAGAAGAACAACGTCTAGCATCGAGTGTATTTGGTCGTGGTCGTGGTGGATTAAACCTAAGTGTTGGTGGACAACCAGAACTACAAGCCTTGTCAGAAGCACGAAACAGACGTAACTTACAGTTAGCTGCTGCTGCAGATCAAGCTGCACAACAACGTATTGGCTTTGGTGCAGGATTGTTTGGTCAAGGAGCGCAGACACTAGGTGCTGGTTATGCAGCACAATCGGCAGCACTACAACCAACAACTGATCTACTTGCTCTGCAGTATTCTACAATGCAACCAGCAAGAGAAGCATACAAAGATGCATTAGCTGAATCACAATTAAGATCAAATATAGGTGCAACACAAGGAGCGTTGTATCTTAAGGGTGCGCTACCTTCTGCACAGGCTTATGGTATGCAAGGAGGTGTACGAGGTGGTATGTTGATGGGACTGGGACAAGATATTGGAGGATTGTTCTCGGGTTTTAAGATGCCCTCAGCTAGTTCAAACCCTTTTGATATAGGGTTAGCTGGGGGCGGTACGTTTACACAAGGAAATAGAAATCCTGGATATGCAAGCACTCCTTCATGGGGGTTTTAATCAATAAGGAATAGTTATGGCAGGTTCAATCGCATCTTTATTTGGTCCTTCTGCTGAAGAGATTGTATACGAGCGTCAGAAAGAAGAAAGAGAAAGACAAGACCTAAACTTCTATCGTGGTCTACAGGCTATTGATGTACCTGGTGTAGCTACTGGTATGGTAGCAGGCAGAGGTATTGGACAAGGTTTAACACAAGCTGCTCAAGGATTGTTTGGTACGTCACAGCAACTAGAAGATCCTAGACTAGCTAAAGCTCTAGCTATGCGTCAAGTATTTGAAGGAGTAACTGCTGCTGATCTACGTGACCCTGATAAGTTAGAAGCAATGGCTCAAAAAGCTATTGACTATGGTAACGTAGAAGCAGCGTTTCAATTAGATACTATGGCTGTAGATGCTAGAGCAGCTTTGACTCCTGATCTAAAGAGCGTAGGCACTAAGTTTAAATTAGCAACAGGAGAAGTTGTTACTGGTGGTTACATGCCTGATGGTAGACCAGTAGCTATTATGCCTGGCGGACAGCGTGTAGAAATAACAGGAGGCTATACTGTACTAGATGGTCAAGTTGGATCAGTTAGTACCGATGATATGGCTCAAGCAGGAAGTATTTTAGATACACTTGATATAGATGTAGATGATGGGGAACAAACTATTTTAGCAAATAGAGCTAAAGAAATACAATACTTAAATCCTGGTATGGGTTTTGGTACTGCTTTTACAATGGCTGTTCAAGAAAGCAACAACCGAACAGATAACGGTAGGGGAGATTTAAGTTATAAAGACTTAGGATTAAGTAGATCGGCAAATAAAGATAACGGAGAACAAGTACGTATTAATTCTAATGGGACTGTATCTATTATTGCAGCCGATGGTACTGTAGTAGAAACAGGTAATATACAATTAAAGCAAGATCAAATTGATAAATTTAGAACAGACCTTAAAAAACCTAAACGTAATTTAGAAGATCGTGAGTTTTTAGCAAGTCTAGGTATTCCTAGATATAGTAAGATAGCTGGTGATAGAATTGTAGTAGATCCAAACACTAGGTATGTATACGTTATAGATAAACAAGGTAGAAGAAAAGGTACAAGTAACAGAGCATTAACTAAAGAAGAAGCAGGAGTAATCGAAACAACAGAAAACAATACTGCAGGAAAAATGGATGCTTTTGGTAATACTAAAGCTGATCCTGGATTTGATAGAGCAACTGGATACGATTACAAAGATAGTCCTTTATATAGCGAAGGTTTCTTTACACCTACAGCAGAAGCTGTAGAACAGTACAAACGTAGACGAGCAAGATAAATAATATGGCAATTAAGCTACCTACATACGAAGAGTATAAGCAGCGTGTTAATGCGTCTCAGCCTGTAGTTACTGCTGAAGAACAGCAACAAACCTTTGAATCCAGAGAGGGAATACCAGAGGAAGGTATTATTATTGGTGCGCCTTCTGCGTCTCAGATCATGGATTATGGCTGGAATGTTAAAGGCAGAACTGACATGGAGGAGCTAGGTAAGATAGGAAGAATCAAAGGTTGGTATAATGGTGGTATGTTTGATGGCACTGAATACAAAATGCTTGACGAATACTACGGTGAAGATTTCTTTAATCTTAGTGAATCAGAAAAAAGAAATAGAATTAATCAAGTAGATAGAGAGAAAGCAATAAAAAACAACTTAGCTGTGTTAGCTTATGGTGAAGAAAACTCTTTATTAGCTGGTGCTGCAGGACTAGCAGGTACGCTAGCTACACCTACTACTTTTGTTCCTGGTTTATCATGGGCAAAATACGGAGCTAAAGGATTAGCTGTAACATCTGCTATGTTTGGAGCAGAGTATAATTTATTAGATCAATACGCTGACAAAGGTAGTATTGACATGGGAGAACTAGCCTATACTACAGGTATTTCTGCTGGTTTTGGTTTAGGTTTAGGTGTAGCAGGTAAAGGTTTAGTTCGTTTATTTAGTAATACTAAAGCTGTTCCTCTTGCTCAAAGATCAGACGTACAGCAAAAAGCTGATGAAATTCAAGACATAATGTATGATGCTGTTGAAGAGGATATTCCTATTGAACGATTGCATGAATACATTAAGTCTCGTACTGGCTATACATCTGATGAGCTTGTTAGCATTGTAAAAAATGCAGAGCGTAAGCCAGAGTTACCTGCTAACAAAGCAGAGGTAGCAGAGGCTAAAGAACTTAACAGAATAGAAATAGACGCTGATACTATTAATAGTAATCCTACTGTAAATAAATATATTACTCCTATCATTGAAGGCTTTGCTAGAATTGATGAAGTATTTGGTTTGAATAACTTATTAAAGAATAAAGTTAATGGTTATTTCTTTAAGAGTTACACCAATGCTATGGAAAAGATTAGAGCATCTCACGATATATTAAACGCATATAAACAGATGCCTTCTCATGCTCAAAAAACATTTGATAATCTGTTATTAAATGCTGACAAGAAACAATTAGCAGATGCTAAAGCATTGTTAGAAAAGTATGTGCCTAACACAGCTAAGTCTTTTGATGACTTTATGAATAGAATTAATACCATGACTAAAGAGTTAAAAGCTAATGGTATTAAAGTACCTGATACTACTACTTATGTTCCTCGTATTGTTAAAGATTCTAAAGGATTGAAGAAGTTTCTTAACCAGAATCCAGTAGCTAAGACCGCTATAGATAAAGCATTAAAGATGAGAGCAGATGCTTTAAAGATTGATCCAAGTAAACTAAGTGTTCAAGATAAAAACTTTATTGTTAGTAATATACTACAAGGTAGATATGTAGGTACAAATAAAAAGGGTGAGTTGTATGCTCGTAAAAGACCAACAACAAATCGTAGTAGAGAAACATTCTTAGAGACTCGTAAGATACATAGGATTAACGAACAAATGCAAGAGTTTTATGAGTCTCCCTTGCAGTCTACTATGCGTTACTTTATGGATGCACATAAGTTAATAGAAAAAAGAAACTTCTTTGGTGTTGATAACAGTAAAATGTTAGGTACTGGTTTAGATTTAGATAAATCAGCAGAAAATTTCTTAGCTACTTTAGCAGACAAAAACTTAGACATTGATACTCAAGGCAGATTACAAGAAATGTTTAAGGCTATCTTTGTAGATGCTGATAGATCACTAGGTAAATACTCAAAAGGATATAAGGATCTAGTAAATGCTAGTTTGTTAGCTAACCCTTTATCTGCACTACAACAAGGTGCTGACGTATTTATGGGTGCTTGGCGGTTAGGTATTGCTAATGTAGCTAAAGGTTTATTTAAACAAGATGTAAACATTGTTAAAGACTTAAACATTGATCAGTTACAGTTAGAACATTTTTCTTCTGGTACAAGCATGGCTGGTTTGGTTGACAACTTACTGGAGTTTACACAGTTTAAACGTATGGACCGTGTAGGTAAAACAGCTATTGTAAACGGTGCATGGCAACGTGTACAGAATATGGTTAAGACTGACAAAGGTATTGCTAAGTTACGTAAGCAGTATGGAACTGCGTTTGGTCCTGAGTTCAATAAGTTTATTGACGAGGTTAAGAACGCAGAGATGACTCCTCGTACTAAAGAGTATCTGTTTAACGAGCTAGCTGAGTTTCAACCTATTACTCCTGCTCAGATGCCAGAGGCTTACCTCAAAGCTGATATGGGTAGACTAGCTTACACGTTACAGAGTTTTACTATTAAACAGATAAACTTAATTAGAAAACATATCATAGATGAAGCTAGACGAGGTAACTATGCAGAGGCTGGTAAGAATTTATTAGGCTTTGCTTTGTTAATACCTCCTGCAAACATGGCTATTGACTACGGTAAAGAAAGATTGTTAGGTAAAGATCCTGATCTATCAGATGATTTAGTTAGACGATATGCTAACAATGCACTTAAAGTATTTGGTTCTTCTGAGTATGCTGTGTCAAGACTAACTAAGACAGGAAAGTTTGGAGACTTTGTTCAGGATACGTTCATGCCTCCGATGGAAATGTTTGATGGTCTAATACAGACTAGTTTTAAAGCAATACAAAATGGAGAGTTTGATCCTGCTGTAACAAAACAACTTCCTATTGTTGGCAGACTCTTGTATTACTATGCTTTCGGTGGGTTAGAAGAATGGAACGATAAAGAGCAAGCTAAAAAGAAACGACAGTTTAAAGAGAAGTATGGTATTGACAAGAAAAAATATGGTATTGGAGACTAAAGATGGCAAGCGCATTTGACAACTTCTTAAACAAGTACGGTCTGGGGTTCAGAAGTTTTGAACAAGGTATGAGGCAAGGAGACAAGAGACTCGCTGAACAATTCAAGATACCGTACGATCCTCTTGCTACTATTGAAGAGCGTGGTGTAGATCCTGAAGCATTTAGGAGATTAAGAGAATCTCGTATGCCTCAACCTCCTGTACCTCCAACAGCTAGACCTGCTTCTCCTCCACCAACTCAGCTTATTCCTGATGAAGGATTGATGGGTAGACCATTAGACATGATGCCTCTAGTAGAGAGACCTGATCTACCATCTTATCAGACAGCAGCAGACTTACCTGTTCCTACAAGGCCTGACATGTCTATGCCACGAAGAGATAATAGACCACCTCCAGGGGCTGGTATGTTCTCTCCACCCACAGGTATGCCTGAAGTACCAAGACCTACTATAGATAGTACAATAGAAAATCTTTTGTCTAGGTATGATGGACTATACGGAGAGCCACCAGTAGCTCCTGAGCCTCGTATGCCTGAGCGACAAGACCTAGGATTACCTGCGTTTACAACACCGGGTTATTTCCCAGAAGGGATGATGTCTCCTAGAGTTGAGCGTCCTAACATGCAGTCACCTGCGATGCAGAACTATCAACCTGATATGTTTACAGGTCGATTACCGATGCCTGCTATGCCTGAATATGATTATGGCTCTTTAAATCCACAAACTGCTCCTGATTTTTCTAGGATGACAGAGGAAGAGATTGACGCTTATTACTCTAACATTCTTGGGTATTAATATTATGATTAACTATGATGCGTTTGGTAATGTCATAGCTTCTCCTGAAACAGAAGTGTTGATGACTAGTAGAGCTACCCCTGATGAATCTCAAGATAGGTTTGTTAATTATTTAAAAAGAGTTGAAGGTGTAAAAAGAGATCAAGGTAAGACTCCATTTAGATATGCCTCACCTGAAGGTGGTACGGATACAATAGGTATCGGTCATAAACTTACGGATGAAGAAGTACAAAATAATTCTGTGTACGGTTATGATTTAGATACTCTTACTCAGTCAGAGGTTGATGCAATACTAAGACTAGATTTACTTAAATATCGTAACAACTTAGATAAAGAATTAAAATCAAAATATAATAAATCTTTGTACGATCTTGATTCTAAACAGCAAGAGATGTTGTTAGACTTTAAGTTTAACTTAGGTAGCCTAGGAGGTTTCCCTAAGTTTACTAAGGCAGTGCTAGCTGGCGATACAGCTACGATGAAGAAAGAATACAAACGATACTTTAAAGAGAACGGAGTTAGTAAAGAAGTTAAAGATCGTAACGAACAATTCTTTAAAACATATTTACAGTAATGGAAAGTTTTATCACGACATACTGGGAAATACTCTCAGGTCTTGTGATCGTAATCTTCTTAGGTATTACTTGGAAGGCAGAGGTCAGTGCAAGGCTAAGCGTACTAGAAGAAAAAGTACGAGCCTTGTTTGACCTCATCAACGGTAAGAAGTAACTACTTTAAGTTAAGATAGATATCCTCTATCTTTGCTGCTTCCTCCTCTCTGTGTCTCCATTCATCCCATGTCTGTGCAGGTTTCTTTCCTGCTTTCTGCCACTGACAATGGTGATAGAGTTCATGCACTAAGACATGATCCTTCATCATATCAGGTCGTACATACACGACACCCATATCACCAGCCAGATAGAACGTTGAGTTACTTGGTGTTACTGTTACATCGTATGGATAGCAATTAAACAAAGCCAAGAAGCTAAGTACTGTTTCGAGCATAGTTTTCTCCCCATTAGATTTCACACACTCCTGCTACACAAGCTAACTGCTGCGCTCCTTCTACGTTGTCATCTTCCTCTATCAGTTCATCCCAATAGATTTCACTAGGCATCAGACGTAAGAGATCCTCGTACTGTTCTTGAGTACACTCTTCGTATGGTGCTTGTTTGTATGTGCCACCGTCATGTGGTAAGAATGATACACCACTGATGTCATCAAAGTTCTTCCAGCACCACGCACCTACTTCAACCCACTCATCTTCCTTGACAGAGATAGTGACAGATGGTTTGTGTTCACACCAGTGCTTCTGGTATGTCATCCAGAGATCCAAGTGTTCAATAGCAGTAAGGTCATCCCGTAGTGTAGCAGAGTCTGGTGCTTTCTTAGGGAAAGAGAACACAGTAGTAGACTCTGGTCTCATTACACAATCTTCTGCAGGAATACCCTGTTGAACCATGAACGTAGTAAGCGGATCTTTCTTGTCACCCCTAACTCTTCTAATATAATACTTAGAATGTCTAGGATGAATACCACTAGCACTATCAACAAGTTGACTGACAGTGCCAGAAGGCTTAACACAAGTGACGGAAGCAGGACAAGGGATATGCAAGTCAGAGGAAAGCTGTATGCACTCATCAACTGATACCATCTTGAGTCTTTCGAGAAGAGTCTTGAGTTGCTCATTGTTATCTCCAAGCATCTTGTTGTCTAAGATACCAGTCAACGATACACCTAACAGTCTCTCTTCCTCAGTATTGCGTTGCCATATCTTACGCAAGTACGGGAAGTGTGTCATCGTAGATTGATACGTACCTAGTATTGAAGCCAGTCTTACCTTTCGTTCAAGATCGTAGATACTGTCGCTCTCTCGAACAACAACCTCTGAAAGATTACAGAATTGGTAAGGTCTGAGTATAATTTCAGAACAAGGATTAGTGCCAAACTCCTGATCAGCATCTCTTCTTCCATTCCTAGCTGCTTGTTTGATTGCTGCTTCACGATTAAAGATACCACGTTCACCACTGTGGCTATGATACAAGCTAGTCCACTCGTTTAAGAACTGACCAACGTCAGGCTTCTCGTTGTATACCGCAGAGTTGTTAGCCAATGCACGTTGTGGATTCTCTGTCCACCACTGACCAGTCTTAGCGTGACGCATCTTGTCATCATCAAGATCAGATAGACTAATCATAGCTGATCTACGCACACCACCTACTACTACAACCTCAGCTACTTTACACATGATGTCGTGACACTCTAGTGTACTGAGCTTACGACCTGCTGCACACTTGAACTTACGTACAACAAACTCAAACAGTTCGTTCAATGGTGCTGGTCCACTAGCTCTACCACCAAAGGTCTTGAGTCTAGCACCTGCTGGTCTGATCTTACTGACATCCCACTTAGCTACCTCGCCTGAGTACAGCAATGCTATAAGCTGACGCAATGCCTTAGCCCATCCTTCTTTGCTGTCAGATACAACAACAGTTGTGTCACTATCAAACATCTTCTCAGGTACATCAGGCAACTTACTAACGTACTTGTTCTCAACGCTAAACCCTACACCTGTGCCACACAAGAGGATGTACATCGCCTCATCGAACGCTTTAGGATCATCAACAGGTAGATAACTACAGTTGTAACCTGCTGTGTTGTCCCTCTCAAGGGCCTTCCCTGCGGTCATGATGCTACGCATAGAGGGTACTACCTCCATGTTCTTGATCGCCTCACGTAGCTCTGAGTCAACGTTAACAGGTATTGTGTAGTCATGCTTAGACTTGAGGTGGTTGTACATAAAGTCCATGTACCTATCCACTGTCTCGTACCAGTCCTCTCGTCTACTGTCTTTCTCCAAGAACCTAGAGTACCTAGACTTGGCTATGTACTGCTGATAAAAATCCATCATTGTATTTCCTTTATTAATATTTCATATCTCTCTTCAATGATATCCTCAAATCTATCAAGGATATCTTCGGATGTTAGGTCAAGCAATTCAATGACATCAACCTCACTGAACTGCATCAACCTATGTTTAACTTCATCAATCGTCAGTTCCACCATAACGGATCTCTTCTTCATCTTCTTTATACATATCCTCATTAGTCATTACTACTAATGAAGCGTAGCCTGAGATGTCATGCCATGAATCATTAAGGTAGTAGTTACCGTTGAGTATCCTAGCTAGCTTGTTAGCAATCATGTCCATACTTTCTCTCATGTAGGGAGGCATGACCAAGTAATTCGGTGACTTTTTCATGACAGCTTTGATGTCCTGACTGATCTGACCTACTGTTTTATAGTGACCGTACTGTTCTTCTCTCTTGTTAAGAGTTTCTTTTATGTCCATACTGTTTCCTCAAATAATTAATTGACACTGGCATCTCATCAAAGCTACCATCGTTTACTTCGTTTAACATCCACACTCCTGACCATGAACCATTAGTCTGAGGTGTTAGATAACTCTCGTCGTGTTGATAGAAGATACCAGCAAAGATACCAGTGATACCCTTACCATCTGCCTTACGTCCAAAAGATATATCTCTATCTTGTACGTGTCCCATTATACACGACATGTGTTTCTTTTGCAAGAGTAAACCTGGGTTTGTTACTGGTCTGCCCATTACACCAGATGTAAAGTAATGACTGTATGCAATGCCATTAATGATTGGCACTTCCAGAAAGCCATGCACTTCCCACCCGTACTTCTTAAGATTAAAGTCAGAGTAACCTATCAGTCCTTCTAGTTTCCTATCGGATTCAATAGCTCTTTCTATCCGTTGCTCGTGGTTGCCGATAAGAAATATCTTCTTAGGTTTCCACACCTTCTTACGGTTAGCTCTCTGTCTCTTCTGCTCTTCGATGATAGGTTTCATGAATGTATCCATAGCTACGTTACCAGCTTTGATATCTTCACTGTATGTCCTACCTTCAAACGACTTCTTACCTACGTCATACACACTGAGGCTAGGCATGTCCCAATGATCTCCTAGATGTACGATCACATCGGGCTTAGTCTTAACAGCGTAGTGTCCTGCCCATTCTAAATGCTCGAACGAATGGTTAGGTTTGCACTGCGTGTCTGGGATAACTAAGTGTCTCATGTAGTTCTCTCCAGTAGTTGTAAATAATAGACCGCATCTATTACTACCAATGGGTCTGACTTGTTCTGCTTGATAACCAACACAGGTTCTCTACCTTCAGGACAGTTATCCTTAGCTTGAGCATAGTAATTATACACAGCTATTGAATCCCTTGACTTGCACTCTACTGATATGTTGAGCTTGTCACCTGCTGATTGAGAGAAGAGTATGTCCTCCCCTCCTGCACCCATGCTTGTTGATCTTACATCGTCTTTGGAAAAGGAAAAGAGTTCGAGGATTTGATCTCGGAACCATTGCTGGAGCTTTCTTCCTTTTGCTTTTGCGCTTTGGGTTTTGATTTTCTTCTCCTAATGTTTAAGAACTTGTTTAACCTAACTCTCTTCATCTTAGTTATCCAACCTTTGGGTATGTGTAACCTAGAGTTAGACTGGTCAATAGAGTATGCTGCAGCTAGTGTGATTGCTGAGCTATCTTCAGCTACTACAAACCCTATACTTAATACAGGATGGATGTCTGTCTTACCTAGAGGTTCCCACCCTGAGTCAGACAGTGCATCCCACCATTCAATGTAGGCTATTTCTGGAAACTCTTTGGTGTCCAAATCTGCCCAGGTTTTCTTCTTATCCATAACAACCTACCTCGTTCAGTTAATGTATCAATGTCACCTTCGTATGCTTCTAACACTGCATCAAATAACTCTTGTTCAGTAACCAAGTCTTTAAGTATCTTGCCTGCTTTAACTGGGCCTACACCTTTGAGACCTTGGATGTTATCAACTCTGTCACCTGTTAGAATCTGAATGTAAAAATTCTTTATTGCTTCTTCTTCTGTTACATAATACAAGTCCTCCTTAACAAAGTTATAATGCCAACCACGTAACATGTTTAAGTCTTTGTCAATAGACATGACGCATGTTGTATCTACGGGTGCATCATACACTGCAATACCAATAGCATCGTCAGCTTCCTGCCCTTCAATCAATTCAAAGCACCACTTATCCAACAAGTATTCTCTAAGAGCATCATAGTGAATAGGTTTACGTGCGTTCTCACGATTGCCCTTGTATTTATTCTCGGTGGATAACTCTGACCTGTAGTTAGAACTCCCCGTGATGTACCCAGAGTAAGAGTCAACACCATCAACAGACAAGAGTCCATCTATAAAATGTCCCATTCTGCTAATAGCAAACTTCTCTTCTTCTGGATCATCAACGGAGAATCCTATGCGATACACAAGGATGTCTCCGTCAATGAGAGCTTTGACATTCTGCATTGACGGAGTATCCATTTAGAGTGCCTCTTCTAGATCATCATCAAGAGCAGTCTCATCAACAGAGTACGACACGAGGTCAGTAATCACTAGCTTGTTGATACCTGCGGACACACCTGCCTTACCTTTGAACTGGTAAGCGTACGGTTTAATCCACGCTACTCCTTTAGACCCGTTACCTACCTTACCCTCAATGCCTGAACCATCTGACATCTCAGTGCGGATAGGATACTTCTTAGACTTGGCGACGATATAGAAACCTTTATCATCTTTCCGTTTCACTTGAATACCTGCGTCCTCTAGTGCAGACACAGCACCATCAGATAGGTTACATAGATCAACCTGATACTTCTCGGACATCTGGTTAGGTGTATCAAGGAAAGCCCACATGATATCGGCTTTTACCTTTATCGGTTTTAAGTCTTGCATTTTACTTCTCCTTAGTGTGTTGTTGCCCAATTAGTACCTATCTTAAACTCACCGTCGAGTGGACAACGTAGCCCTAGTGCGAGTCCTGCATCCCGAATTGCCTGTACACCAAGCTGGCCTACAGATTCGGCATGTTCTTTCTTAGTCTCTATTTGCCACTCGTCATGAACATTAGCAACAAAAGAGAAATGCATTATATCATACTTTAGTTTATTATGCAATAGCACTAATGCTTTTTTCATTACAATAGCACCTGCACCCTGCAATAAAGTATTCAAAGCTGCGTGTGCGTTTCTTATGTGTAACCTACGGTTGTCTAAAGCAGGCAACCAACCACGTTTAGCTAACTTGTCTACCTTCTTCCTAAGATTAAGCAGTGCTGGTGTGTTACTTAGGAAGCTGTCAATAAGTTTTCTTCCTTCTGTTTCACCACCACCTACGATAGCCCCGATCTTAGCAGGACCAGCACCATACAGAAACGCATAGATAAAAGTCTTAGCCTGATCTCTGTTCGTAAGACCTGCACTTAGCATGTTCTTTGTATGGATGTCGCCCTCAAGTATTTCCTTGGTGTAGTCATCATCACGCATGTAGTGTGCTAGCATACGTAGCTCAAGACCAGACGCATCAATACCTACAAGTGAATTGCCTTCGTCTACTGTCCAACAACCACGACACTCAGAACCATACTGACTACCTACTCGTGGTATCTGTGCCATGTTAGGACTGTTGTGCGTCATTCGTCCTGTGACCGCACCAATGGTGTTGACCTTACCGTGTACCCGTTCGGAGTTATCCGCATGGTCAATCCATTTCTCAACTTGAGCAACCCGTTTCTGTATGAGTAGGTATTCTTCGATGAGACGAGCTTCAGGTAAGTCAACAGTTTCCAATACTTTCTCATCAACTTTCACCGTTCCTTTCTCTGTACGTTCTGTTGGTTTCCAACCAAGAGCTATCAATCGTTCTGCTATTTGCTTGCGTGAACCTGGGTTGAACACTTCTACCTTATCCTTGAGTGGCTTACCTGTTTTCTCGCTGACCCTCTTGATTACAATAGGTCTGAAAACTTTTTGTAGTTCTTCCTCAATTTGGTGTAGTCTTTTCCTCCAGTCTGCCAGAAGTCCCATTGTTTTCTTGACATCAAGTTTGAATCCTGCTTCTTCTTGCTCCTTGATAATCGTGGCAACCTGATGCTCAAGATCAACTGACTCACCCCAGCCCAATAGATCATTACTAAGACGTGTATATAATGTAGCAGTGACTTCAACATCCTGCTTACAATACTTGACCATCTCTTCACTAAGCCCTGCATCAAAGTCAGTGAACTCATCCTTGTAGTTTCCTAGTCTTTGTCCCCATGCTTTGAGAGAGTGCTTGCCTGCTTCGTCCTTGAGGTCTGGGTTCAGTAACCTTGACATGACAAGAGTATCTCTGACTTGATGATGCGTTGTGTCTATACCCCATACTTTCTTTAGTACTGGGGCATCGAACCCTATTATGTTGTGTCCTATCAAAGTGCTTTCTTCTGTTAAGTAATCTCTTAACAGTACCGCCTCTGTCCATACGTTAACCTCCTGTGTTGTTAAGTCTTTGGTAACAGCACACCATATCTGGGATGCTGTCATGTTTGTTTCAATGTCTATTATAACTTGTCTCACTTAAATCTCCTAAGCTGTTCTTGAGTCAAAGCATAACCTTCACCGTGTCCTAAGTCTACAATGTTTTTAGGATCAAGTAACTCAGAATCAGAAGCCCATCCAACTAATTCATAATTAGGAAACTCTCCAACAACTAAGACGTAAGCATCACATTCTCCACGTCTTTTCTTTTTAGTTGCTAACAACTTTCCATTTTTATACTTAGTTGTTTTTACATCAATCTTATTACCTTTTTTAGTTATCAAATCAAACTTAGGAAAAGACGTAAGATTAATCTCGGTGTCAGGATACACACCGAAATGTTTACAAGCAGCTAGCTCTCCTCCTATTCCTTCTAGGTCTGTCTCCCAGTCAGATTGATTTCCCATCTTTAAATTAGGCTTGCCTTTACTTCTTGCGTTGTCGTGCCTAGCTTGTGCTAAGTACTTAGCCAGTACCTGCTCTGCTTTATTTAATTTAATAATCATAATGCTTCCTCCTCTAAGTCTTTACGTTCAATCATTCTACCAGAATCTAAGTCATAAAGCAAGCGACAAGCTGGTCCAGTCAGACCAGAGAATCTGTTTTTAAGTACACGCACATGAGTGGTGTGTCTCTCCATCACATCAGGGTCTTGTCCGTTACGCTCCAAGCCAAGCACGATGTCGGATAGCTGTGCGATAGAACCAGAACCACGTAGCTGTGACAAAGACGTAGCTGCCCCTTCCTCATGTCCCTTACCATCAGGTCTCTTGAGGTGTGACACTACGAACAGAGAGATGCCTGTCTCTTGTGCTAGCATACGTAGCTTAGTCATGATGGAGTCAATAGCTTTACGCTCATCACCCATACCATCAGACTGTGCTGACACTACGATACTGACGTGATCTAAGAACACGTACTTACAACCCAATCCCTTAGCCAGATAGCGTACACGATTAAGGATGTTATCAATGTCCGTTGATCCAAAGTGATCGAACAAGAACATACGACCTGTGCCTAGCGTAGCCTCGAACGCATCACGCTTCTCTTCAACAGAGTGTGGTGTATCAGGTAGATGCAATGGTTTGTTAGCATGGAGTGACATCATTGACAGTGCTGTCTTTCTCGTAGACTCTTCCAAGAACATCAGTCCAATGTTATCAGTGGTGTTGTTAAGCACATGGAACACTAGCTCACGTACGAACTGTGACTTACCAAGCCCACTACCTGCGGTAATGGTGACCAGTTCCTCCCTACGGATACCATACGTCAGCTTGTTAAGCCCGTTAAACGGATAGCTGACCTGTGCTTTCTCCATAGGTTTACATACCTCATCCCATAGAGTAGACCCGTCAACGATACCATCGGGTACAAACCGTTCTGCCTGCCACCACTTATCAAAGTACAGCTTCTCATCACCACGACTCAGGTAATCACACGCATCCTTGAACTCAGGGTCGTGCTTGAATACCTTGACCTTTGATCCAAAGACATCAGCGATCTGATGCGATGCCTCAATACCATTGTCATCGTTGTCCATACACACGACGATAGTATCAAAGCTATCAAGCCACTCGTAGTTAGCCTTGACATCTGCGCCTGCTGAACCTGCACCGTTGCGGATAGATACTACTGGGTACTTAGACCCTAGCATTTGGAACGTAGCCAGACAGTCAGCTTCACCCTCAACTAGCGTGACGTACTTACCACCCTTGTTGAACAGTTGCTGGCCAAAGAGCTTGGCATCTCGCCACTGTCCTGTGATGTTAAACTTCTTCTCCGCTTTGCTACGTCGTTTGTATGCCACGATACCGTCATCGTTGTAATACGGAAACCAGTACTGGTGCTTGTCCTCAACGACACCGTATCTTTCGCACGTCGCTTTAGTAATACCACGACTTGCTATCGTACGGGATACGGCATCAGGTGGCGGTGTTGATAAGTCGTTAGTCATGAGTGTCATGTTGGATGTCTGCCTGTTATCGTCATACCATGTTTGCTTGTGACACGAGAAGCAATAGCTTGAGTTCTCGTAGTAAGTCAAAGCATCTGACGACCCACAATCATCACACGGTTGATGTGTTTTAGTTTGTGTCATAATTAATATCTCATAATAATAATTAATAATAATAATTAATAACTACTTAATAACTAAGTAATAGATTTTAGCATAGATTTAGCTGTTAGTCAAGAGCTTGTCAGATAATTCTGTACTAAAGATCATGTAGCCACGTCGTATAAGAGGTTGCTCTAATGCTTTTAGTATTCTGTCAAGAGGGTATTCATTATTCTCTATCGAGTCACTGATATTAGCAAGCATACTTTCGTGGTATGCCTCCTCCATTGCTACCTGTTCGTAGTACTGGTGTCCGTCTTGGTCATAGTATTCATCAGGGTACATGTTTATCTCCTAGTGGTTGTTGTCAAAGTCAATATCAAAATAGATGTCATCGAACTCATCTCTCGTAGCTTCACTGTCGTGCTTGAGAGACACGTTACCGATGACGTTTAGATCACCATCGAGCGATGAGATACACGAGGTACACATGTCTGTGTACTCATCATGCTCAACCGATCTGATGCTTGTCTCGTAGGGTGATAATACTTTATTACACGATCTACATCTCATCTTCTGTTACCTCCATATCCCAGTCATCATAGTCCTTGTACTCTCCATGTGCATCGTTGAAGTCATAGCCTGCTTCGTACTCTGCTATCTCACGGGCATTGACATACAGTTCAGTTGCTCTAGGTCTACGACGATAGAAACTATCAGTGCGTCCCTGCTCATACGGGCTTTTCTCTTGCATGTTACCTCCTTAAAATTGTATCCAGTTTACCCATAGCCATTCTGCTCCTAAGTAAACTGCGATTAACAACATTAAAATTAATAATCCAGTCATGAATATACTACAACCAAGAAACAAATACAATAGCAACTTAGAAATTAATTTTATCATTCATTCTCCTTGCTTCTGTTCTTGTTGTAATGTGAGGCGAGACAACGCAAACGAAATTGTTTACGTGCCTCCTCATATTTTTCTTCTAGCAAAGACATTACATCCTGCAAACTATCCATCATTTCTAGTGGGTCGTATGCCTTGAAGTGACTGCTGTAATTAATCCTCGCCTGCTCTGTGTCCCAGTCGTACGTAATGTTTAGCATTTTATGTCTCATGATTTCTCCTATTGGATTGTTGCTGTTTCACATTCAAACAAAAACACGTTAGTCTGTGTCTGATCTAAAGACTGTATGTCTATGTCTGACTCGGTGATCTCATCGTTGGTCATACCCTTGGTTAGTTTCTTCCATCTCTTTACTGCCTCCTTCTCAGTAAAGAACAGAGTGCCTATACCTTCACGTTCCCATACTATGTATGAGGACTCCAGTAAGAAGCCCTCTTCATATTCATCATCGTCATCTATAAACATTACGTGTCTAGCTCCCAGTCTGAATAAAAAGTTTTGCGCCAGATTAATTTATACTTAGCATCTGGCACAAGCTGACTTGCCTGTGCCTCTCGTAAGGCTTTGTATGCCTCGTCCTTATCTGTGAATGTTAGCACCTCCTCTTCCTTACCGTGACCGTAGATTAAAAGAATGTACTGCTGTTTGTCTACCTCGTGATACATTACTAGCCCTCCGATCTGATTTGTTTGATTGCATTTCGTACTACCGTTAGATTCATTCCTACCTCAGAGTCCCACGTATCCACAAGCCACCGCATCACACGATGCACTTGATCTTTGGATAGCTTCCCCTCGGCTACGTCTTGTATGTCTGCTTCGGTCAGGTCAGCACGTAACACATGCCGACCATACACCCCTCGCTCTTTAGTTATCCATGGCATTACTCATCCTCCTCTCGAACCATATCAAGTCTCTTGTCTGTTGTGGTGATTGTGCGTTCTACAATATAGAATCTTTCCTCTATGCCCTTAATAAATCCCTCCGCCTCCTCAAGCGTTTTGAATTTACAGACATCTGCTATCTTGCCATTCGTTGATACCAGTTGCCCATCCT
>Ga0208917_1000620_pt1 | contig 17971 bp, 18 predicted proteins | sample DEB08_DNA_10_FD_185500 | JGI IMG/M metagenome (GOLD analysis project Ga0208917, IMG submission 185500) | Aqueous microbial communities from the Delaware River and Bay under freshwater to marine salinity gradient to study organic matter... | ecosystem: Environmental > Aquatic > Marine > Coastal ...
TGGTAATAGAGCTGCTAAAAAATTAGGTGTAGATGATATTGATGCTATATTTGCAGGTGAAGTACCAGACGAAGCTAAACATAGCTTATTAACAAATATTATTGGTAGTGCTTTAGTTGAAGGTACTATTGAAGAATTACCACAATCTATACAAGAACAAGTATTTCAAAATATAGCCTTAGACAAACCACCATTTGAAGGTGTTCCAGAAGCTGCCGCATCTGCTGTTATACTAGGCGGTGCTATGGGTGGAGCTGGTGGAGCTGGTGTATATGCACAAAGAAAAGCTATAGAAAGATACCAGCAAGATGAACAAAAAGCTGCAGAAGAATTATTAAAAGAACAAGAAAATAAACTTGAAGAAACTCCTACTGAAGAAGATTTATTAGAGGACCCTTTACTAGCCTATAAGGAGGTAGCAGAAGATGTCATTGACACAGACCAGCAACAGCCTATTCCAGAAACTCAGTACACACCAACTGGAGATAGCATTACGCTTCTTGGACAACCCATCAGAATATCTGCCGAAGGAATTGGAGGAGCTGGACCTTACGGAGCTGGAGTGGCTGGCGCTCCAATTGATGTGGGACAGCCTAAAACAAGAGAGGTTGGAGAGCCAACTCCATTAGCGCCTAAACAACCTGTTGAAACAAAAAAACAAGTTGATAATAAAATAGAAAAAATTGCTAATGAAGAATTAGATGCTGAAGACTTAAATCTAGGGTATTTACAAGACGTAGATAGAAGACGAAATGTACATACAACTCTTTCACAAACAAATCCAGAATTTCAAAATGCTCACCCATATATAATTACTGGTGGATTTAATTCAATCAATAGTCCTTTAGAAAAATACTCAATAGGTAGATTAGGAACTGTTACCGATAGAATAAAAGTAGGTACAAACGCTCAAGGTAAATCTATATTTAGAGATGTTAAAAGAAAGAAACTAACTAAATCTAGTTTATCACCTGTTAAAACATTAGAAGAAGCGACAGTAAAAGCTATTGATGATGCTGCATTTGAAGATGCGTTAGATTACACAGAAAGATTTGATAAAACTAATTATGATGCTGAAATAACAAAAGCTAAAAAAGAAGCAGAGCAAGTATTAGAAACTGAATATCAAAACTTACTAGCACAAGGTCTTGATGACAGAGAAATAAAAAGACAAAACCCTATATACAATAAGCGTGACCAACGAACAAACGAGGAAACTCAAAAAACTACTATATCTTATTTTAGTAATGAAGAGTTTGAAAAAGAATTAGGTGATACAGCTACCCAACTAAAACAACAGTTTGAAAATACAATAGAAAGAAAAGTCACTCCTGCTGAACAAGAAAACATGTCTTTAAGAGAAGACTTTAAAACTAAACTAAATGAAGAACAACAGAAATTATATGACCAGCAAAGAAATAACTATATAGATGTATTAAATTCAACTAAGAAAAAAATACCCCCTACAACCCCTGAAGAACAGAAAAGACAGTTAGTGTCTGATATAGCTACCTATAGATATAATTTAGAAACTGACCCTAAAGACAAAACTTTAATAAAAAATTTAAAAGATGCTGAAACTAGGTTAAATAGAGTTATTAAATCTATTAACAAACAAAAAGCTAAACAAGCTAAGAAAACAGAAGAGGTAAGACAAAGAGAACAAGCTGCACAAGATAGAGAAGATGCTAAAGAACTTATACTTGCAGTAAGAGATGATGTAGATGAGTCTGCCGTAGAGTTAGCAGTTGCTGACCAAGAAATAAATGACCTAATAGCAAACACTTTAGCTGACGGTCCAGTAACTTTAGATGTGTTATTAAATAGAATAGCAAGTAGATTAGGCGACCCAGCTAACGAAAATATACAACGTACATATGCCTTTGAGCGTATGGCTCATCATCTATCTAAGTTAATTAAGTCTACAAACAATCCAGTACAAGTACAACTAGGTACCATAGCATCAGGTAATCCAGGGCAGTTTGACCCTACTACTAACACCGTAACAATAGACTTAAATAACACTCAAGCGGTAAATGCTGGACAAGTTGTAGTTCACGAGACAATGCACGCTGCACTAGACCATATAATAGATAACCCTAAAAACTTAACTGCAGACCAAAAAGCTGGTATTCAACAATTACGTGAACTTAAAAAATATGTAGATATGCAGTTGCCTGAGTTTAAAACAGATAACCTAAATGAGTTTGTCGCTGAAGTGTATTCTAACCAAGCTATGCAAAGAGCTATGTCTGACTTGCGTGGTGCTATTAGTAGAAAAGTTATTCTTACAAACAAACAAGAGTTCCTAGCTATACAAGGTAGGAGATTATCTAAATCAGAACAAACTGAGTTAGAATTTTTAAGAAATGTTAAAACAGATGAGTCTATAGTAGACCGACTTAAAAATGTAATTAAGAAATTTTCTGAAGCAGTGTCTAGAATACTTGGGTTTAGAAGTGATAAGTATGGTTTTAATAAATCACTACTAGGCGAAGTATCTATGGAAATAGAAGGACTATTAAGAGGTAAAGGATATGTTCCTCCTATAGATATACGAGGTAAAAAACTTAGATATGCTAAGAAAGCAGAAGATAAAGTTGTTGACTACGATGAAGAGTTTGAAAAAGATGTAGATAAAGTAGGCTCTAAAGAATACATTAGACAGGGCGTAGGCACTAAAATTAAACAAGCTTATAACGATAAAGCTGGTGCCGCAGAAAATATAGTTATTAAGTTTCAAAATAGACAAAGACCTTTATTACAGCACGACGAAAGAGCAAGAGCTTCTAATCAATTAATAGTAGATGGGCCAGAACAAAATAATATAGGTGAGTTGGCATCAACAATGTTGGGCGAAGGCTTATTAAGATATAAAGAATATATTGAGCTACCTATGAAAAACCTAGAAATAGCTTTGTATAACTTAACTAAAGAAGCCGGTATTGAAATGACTAAAGCATTAGATACTGTATTCAGATATGGTCAAGCTTTAGATGAAAAAGATAGACGTAGAGTTTTATATAGAAAAAGAGTTCCATTAGATGATAAAAAGAAAATATATGATGTAGCAGGAGAAAAAGTAACAGCTGCTAGGTTTAGAGAAATAATAGAAGATAGACTTGCTGATGACCCTACACTAGGATTAGTTCAACAACAAGGTGAATCTGATGTTGCATTTAGAAAAAGAATAGAGAGAAGAGCTAAACAATATGCAACTTTATTAGACAATGTAATTAAAAAAGGTAAGAGTTCTACAGGATTTACATCAGAAGAAGGATATAGGTCACCAGAAGCTTTAGATGAAAACTCTAACTTATATGACTCATCAGATTATGATGCTCAAAAAGCTGAATTTTATAGACAAAAATTAGAAAGAGAACCAGAAAACATTCAGCAAGCAATTAAAACATCTCTGGCTATGGTAAAACAACTGCAAAATATAGCTAAAGAACTTAATGCTGAAGGTAACTATATGCCTCAACAAGCACGTAATGTTATAGCCTTTTATGGTATGAATAACTATATGCCTCTAAAAGGTAAAGCTTCCAGAGGGTATGAAAAGAAAAATGATGTAGTAGATATATTTGGTGAAAGACTAGGCAGCGACCCTAACGCTTTAGAAAGACCTATGGAAGGTAGAAAATCTATAGCTAACAATGGTGTAATACAAACTATGATTGATGCTGTTACTGCATCTTCTAGGGCTGGTAGAAAAAATTATACTAAAGCTCTTATAAATTCAATTAAACAAGGTTTAATAAAAGGCGAAGTATCACAAAAATATTCTTATAAAGATAGATTAAAAGGTCTTATACCAGAGAACGATAAAGGCAAAGTTATAGGTGTAAAAGGAAGAAATAAATTAGTACACTATAACGAAGATGGTTCAGTAGAGATAATTAGAATTGATGATGAAAAAGTATTAAATGCTATAAGAGGTGTGTTTGAAGAAGCTAACCCAATGACAAACTTAATTAATAGTATAACAAGTAGAATTGGACAGTTTCATACACGTTTTAATCCTGCATTCCCTATACTAAACTTTGTTCGTGATACATTAACTAACGCTTATGTATTAGCTGCAGAAAAACCAAGCACTATGTTTAGCTATACTAATAATATAGCTGCTCAATTTTATCAAGGTGCTTTCTTTAAAACAAATAAAATAGTTCGTATGTATAACAGAGGTGATATACAAGGCATGCGAGACTACGCTAAACGCCAAGGTAAAGGTTCATACGCTTCTGATATGGTAGACTTTATGTTAAGTGGTGGTGCAGTATCTTATATAGAATCTTTATCTACAGCTAGTAAACTAGAAGAACTTTATAAATCAGCTAGAAAGCCAGGCAAGACTTTATATACTAAAAACCAAATAAGTTTATTCTTTGATGGATGGATGAACACTTTTGAATTAGCTGCACGTATGGCTGCATACAGAGCTACTAAACCAGACTTTGCTAAGAAACTTAGAGATAGCGGTAGATATACAGAAGAACAAATAGAAAACGGTGCCACAAAACAAGCAGCTGCATACGCTAAAAACTTAGCTAACTTTGAGCAAGTTGGTGAATGGGGTAGATTTATGGGTGGTATGTTTATGTTCTTTAGACCATCAGCTACCGGTGCAGTAAGGGCGCTAGATGCTATATCTCCATTACTACAGTCTAAAGAAACTTACCAAAACAGATTACCTAAAGTAACTCAAGATAATCCAGAAGCATTAGAAGCTGCTATGGAAGACTTTAAGAAACGTAGAACTGCAGCGGCTATAGTTACCCTTGCTGTTACTGGTTTGGGTGTGACTGCTACTACTATGGCTTATATGATGTCAGGTGCAGATGATGAGGATAGAAATAAAGTAGCTACAGATGACCCAGATAGATGGACTAGATTTGCAAGGTTTGATATTGGTGGTGAAGAAATGCTATCAATACCGTGGGGTTTTGGTTTAGGTGGGTTTGCAGCTTTAGGTTCTCAAATGGCTTTAAAAGCAATAAATGATAAAATGACTACCAAACAGATGTTCGGAAATATGCTAGACATAACATTAGACTCTTTCTTACCTTTACCTGTATCTCGTATGAATCCTTCAGAAAATGTAGGTATGTATGTCTTAGATAGTGTTACACCTTCCGCACTACGTCCTATGATTGAATACTATATGAACGTAAACTCTTTCGGTTATGCTATTTATAATAATAGACAATCAAGAAATGGTTTTGCCTATACAGGTGGAGATAACATACCTCAGGCATATAAAGATGCTGCACAATTAATGAATGAGATAACTGATTATAATGTCGATGTATCACCTAATGTATTATATTTCTTTGCTAATAACTATTTTGATGGTTGGTCTAGAATGTTACATAGTTTAAGAGAAACTGATTTATTAATGAGTGGTGAATCAAAAGCTGACTTAGATACTATATCAAAAGCAACTATGGTACTAGATAGCTTTATATCTAAACGTTCATTAGTTGACCAAAGAGAATATTCAAAAGCTGAAAAAGAAATAAAAAATATAGAACGTAGACTAACTCAGTCTATGAAACGAAGTCCAGAAGAAGGATTTGAGTTTATAGATAGAAATCCAGAAGCTCCTATATTAGTAGAATCTTATAAAGAAATTAAAAAACAATTAGACAAATTAGCAAAAAGAAAAAATGATATAAGAGAGATGAAAGACCTTACTCCTAAAATGAAAAGTGAAGAACTAGAAGATTTAAAATATTTTGAAAATGCATTACGTCGTCAGTTATTATTTTTATACGAAGACTCTGAAATAGATTAATCTACTCTCCAAACACGGATACCTAGGTGTCCTTCCTTTGTAGCAACATAACACTTAACTTTAATGCCAACTCTTTTAGCACCGCAGTCAGCAGCATACATGAGAGGAGACGGCTTCAATGTAGGTATAAAGAAACTATCCCCTATGTTCATGTTTTCAAATGGAAATATCCAATCAGGCTCCGTCGTTAGACTCAAGTCGTTGTTCCTCTAGTAAGTCTTTTAAGAACTTGGTTGTATCTATTTCAATCGCAGTCACCGGGCTAAAGCCTGTAGCAGGTTTCCACCCTGTACCCATACGAAGTTTTCTATCCTGAATCTTGTAACCTTTTTCTTTCATCTGGAACATAAACTCGCTGGTGCTGACACCGTTCTCCGTTAGATATTGTCTAAAGTGTTTCTTCTCTAGATATATCTTTTCATTGTCTAGTTCAGCTCTGATGACTAAGTTAGCACGAGGTTCCATAGTAATCTTGTTACCTGTTTCGATAGCAAGGATACCAGTTTGATGTGCGTTGATATACTCACCAAGCACACTCTCGTAATCTACACTGTTAACTCTGATGACATGGTCTCTAATATGTATCATCTCTGTAACTATTGCACGATATATACTATCTAAATTTAAGTCTACGATGTCATGTTCTACAGCTATTTCACCTGCAGTAAAAGTTGCAGATATTAAACTTTCATAGAATCTATAGACAGTATCATCGCCAAAGTCACGCTTGAATTTATCAGCCCATCTGGTTAACTTCTCATTTAACTCATCTTCATTGTATTTAAATAGTGCTTGAACAAAGTCTGGACCTGCCCAACCATAGTGATGTAAGAAAGTATTAAATATCTCTCTAGCTATGTTAGGGTTTTCTGCAAAGACTTTTGGTTTACGCATGGTTAACTCAATCAACCTAGCAACTTCACCGTTAGGGTCTTTCTTCAACGTAGCTAACTTATCATACAGTGAATGATTTGTAGTAAACACAGCAATGAGAGATGCTGCCATCTCATGCTCACGTTCAGCATTAACTGATGCTTGCATACGTATCTTAGATTTACCTTGTGATATCTTGTGTACTAACTGTGATAGTGTTCTACTGTGAATATTACCTACCTCATCTAATCCAAAAGGTAAGTTGTGTAGACCTAAGTAACGACCTGTCATACCATTCTCAGTAGCTTCTAATACAGATAAGTCTTTAGCATTACCCCATATACTTAGATTAGCATATAGAGAACCTGTTTTAGCTGCACCTGAATCACCGACTAACGATATAGTTACACCGCTTGTCGGAGTAAAGTCCATTAAGATAGAACCAAACCCAGCTAGCATTGTGAATGCATGTAGTTCTAGTCCTGGTGAATTGAGTTTGTTAGCTGCTTCTTTCCATTTAGCATACTCACCATGTTGGCTAAGATGTTTAGCTATACCTCTACATAGTGGTGATGTTGGGCTGTTAAGTAGCTCACCTTTTCTGTTTATTTCTTTGTTGCCTATAACAAAAGCATCTTTGTCAGGCGTCCATCCCATTTGCATACGCATTACCTCCGCTCTTTCGCGGGCAATTAAATATTGCCCCCATTCGTAAATATAACTCATAATATATTTTCCTTGTTGATTGTTAGGATTATATAGTATCCCTACACTTGTCAATGCCTCTTTAAATCGTTCTATTGCATACAGGTGTTTCATAGGCAATAAAAATTCTCTTTCAGGGTCATTAGGTAAGTGCACCCTCATTAATAGACATTCTCCGTCTACGACACTGTATATTCGCTTGATAGGGTATAAATCATAACTACAAACTAATACAGGGTCTTTCGCTACAGGCTGACCATCTTCGTCATAAGTTATTGGTGGTTGATAATATATGCCACCGTTCTCACCATATTTAAATGGACCTAAATCTTTTGGTATACCAACTAATTTATTACTTTGTACAGCTGGTAAATTTTCTACTGGTTTTGCTTCTTTAAACTGTTTACCGAAATATAATGGGTTAGTTATCTTTCCTTTGTGAGGACATCCATCACATATACCTTTTTGTAGTTTGTCAAAGGTTTCACAAGAATGTGGTTTATCTTGTGTTTCGTTGGCTTTAAATTCTGTATCTTGGTATGAATAACCTTTATGGTCTTCTGATATTAAGTGTATAGCTGTATCTCTATCATCACACTGTTGTGCTATAGATAGTATAGAGAACCAATCATCATAACCTACATCATTAGGATTAGTTTCTAGTATGCGCTTGATATGCGCACAGCCTTTACCATGCAAACTCTTTTCAGCTATGGTTGTGAAGTTTGCTTTGAAGTTATCTAGTTTTAATAGTTTCTTTTGGTCTTCACTTAGTGGGCTTTTGGCTTGTTTAAGTATAGAATCTAGTGAAGGTTGTGCTTCACCTAATATATTTTTAAATGTTTCTAAGTTATAACTAAATACTTCTGTTAATAATTTTGCTTCTTTGGGTGGATTAGATTTACAGTTGTAGGTATCAGGTGCTCGCATAATACGGGCAGCGTCCTGCATAACTGAGCTATCAACGATTAAACCACTATCTACACAGAAATTATAGAACTTGTCTGCATAAGGTGCCCACTCTTCTATTGTCATATCTTCTTCTAGGGGCCAGTAACCATGTACACCATTACCAGAATCTAGTTTGACAACAGGCGGTAAACCTGTCCTTTCTACAAACTCATCTAATGCTTTCTCTGCTGACGCTTTATCTATATAACCTTTACCTTGTTCAGCTTTGTCATCACCGACATCAAGGTCTACAAAGAAACAGCCTCTATATTGTGCATGCTTAGCTGCCCTAGAGTTCCCCCCAAAACTAGAAAGAGCTATGTATATATTTACATTACCTTTTTTAGTTTTTATTTCTTCTATGGTAGGTACTATGTCGTCTACGGAAGTAACCCATTCATGATTCATTCCTTTGACTGTAGGACTAGCCCAAGCTACGCAATACTTTTTACCTAGCTTAGGTAATACTTTTTCATAGAACTGTTTTGTCATTTTCGTAGTTACTCATTTTCTCTAATAGACTATGTTCAATATATAGTTTTGCTTGATTAAGCGTTACTACTGGAAGGTCTCCCTTATCTAAATCTCTCTTAACTATATCCATGAACATTACGATTTTATCTCCGTTTCTTAATCTTACTGGTGACCCTCTAAACCAACTATGTAAGGTCATTCTAGAAACACCAAATACTTTTGTTAAATATTTAACAGGAAGATTAGACTTGACGCACAGCTTTGCTAACCGCACGCCAAGTTTATCTTGGTCCTGCCCTTCTAGACCTAGTAAGAATTTCTCACTATAACTTCTAGGCATAATCTCTCCTAATCTTTAGTTGACCATTTCTTAACAATGTCAGAAACGTCATTTACTTTTTCAACTTTAGCCTGTATTTCTTCTCTTTTTACAGGCTCCTCGACAACATCATCCACCGCAACAGGTTCTGGTGTGGTAGTAGAAGGTACTTCGCCTTGTGTATCAGATTGATATACAGTAAGTTTAATAGCACGTTCAGCAGCTTCACTCTTAGCTTGTTTCTGTAAGATGTCCAAGTCACCTTGGTCTACTGCCGCAGCTGGAGAGAATAATAGTTTAGGCGTAGAAGACTTACTATCAAATTGCATACGTGTTACCACGCGACCAGCACTAACGTTGTTATTTGCTAGCATTTGAATGTATGGTCTAAAGGGCCATTTACCATTATCTTCCTTACCAAAAGCTGATGTAGCTGGTAAGACTAATTGCATTACATCACCACTAGGGTCATGTGGTAATACCACGGCTAATCGCCATGAAAGTCTGCATGCTGAACCTGTACCGCCAGCACCTGAACCTCTTACGCTATGTGGACAAGTGTCACACGTCTTAGCTGGTTTCTCAGGAACTTCTGCATCGGGTACTCTTGAATCGCTTGACCAGCATGTGGGGCCTGATGTTTCTCCTTCTTTATAAGCTTGTGCATAGAATGTACGAGCTGCCGTATGTGCCATCTTAACAATAATTACATTCATAAAATTGTCTTCAACAACACTGACCTCTTTACCTCCTACGATTTTGCGGAAGTTTTTACCTCTAATAGAGATACGTTTTGCACCGCTCGTCGCTCCGCCGGCAACGGCAAGTGTATCTTCGTCCAGCCCAGTTTGAACTATTGCTGCACTGTTTTGTAAAATATTTGCGAGTTCGTTACTCATATATTGCTCCTTAATTAAGACTTGTTGGTAGGTTTACGGACTACGATTTGAAATTCTCTCATAGTGCTTATACCTGGTGGCAAGCCATCTTCATTGCGATTACTCAAAAACTCTTTAAAGTTTGATTGATGTATACGTTGTTGTAATAGCTCTACAGCTTGATTGTCTAAGACAAATTGCTTGAAGTTATTCCAGTCACTGCACACATAATTTTCTTTAGTAGTTTTAATAATCGTTCCATTTCCAGTACGGATACTATCAGCATTAATCTCGTTACAGGACTCCAACATCACCTGTTCTAGTTGTGCGAGTTCAGCTTTTAGTTCTTGGTCTTTTAGCTGGTACTGTCTAGCTAAATTATCACGTTCATTTCTAATAGTCAAATACGTCTTGACCATTTCGTCCATGTTAACTGCATCATTCATTTTCGAGTTCCTCTCTGTAAAGGTCTACTAATTTTGTATGAGAATCTACCTTACCCTGTAGCATCTTATACATTCTTTTTTCAACATCAGAACCTTGTAGGTGAACCACCGTCATCTTGTTCTTTTGTCCTACCCTATCCATCCTAGCAATACATTGTAAGTAAACTTCTACGGACATAACAGGAGACCAAAACACAACTACGTTTGCTTGTGTCAATGTTACTCCGTGAGAAGCTGACTGAGGTTGTATTACAAGAACTCTAGGTTCTTTCTGAGTTTGAAATCTGTTGATAATGTTTGCTCGTTCTGTAGCTTTAACATCACCGTGTATTAATTCTGTCGTTATATTATTTTTTTCTAGATGTTTAGAAACTAATTCTATAGTGTGTCTATAGGGTACAAACACTAACACTTTATGTTCTGTTTCATTTATTACTTCTACTAATTCATTTAGTCTTGGTTTAATATCAAACTCAACGACTTCTTTATTGTCTGTGTACACCGCACCGCCTGATATTTGTAATAATTTATTTAGTCCAGCAGCTGCATTAACAGCTGTAACTTGTTCACCCGCAGCTTCAATTAACATCTGGTCTTTAAGTTCTTTATAATATCTCTTAGCCTGGTCAGTTAATGGTATCTCTCTAGTCTGATACATAACATCAGGTAGGTCTAGACATTGGTCTTTTGCAAATCTAATTGCAGGTTGTAATGCTTTGAAGACATGAGTCTTAGCATCGTTTCTAGGATTCCATTTAAATCTAGATATTTGATACATAACCCTATCACGCCACGCATTAGTAAACTTGGGAACCCTATGAGGACATACTAGCTTAGCTAAACCATAAGCATCTAGTGGTGACTGTGATGCTGGTGTACCTGTTAACATCCATAGTCTTGTATCAACTGTTAATAATTTATTTAATGTTTTCCATCTACTTGTTGATATAGTTTTGTATGCGTTAGCTTCGTCAATTACAATTAAATCAAATCCACCCTTTTTAATTTCATCACTAACAATATTTACTCCATCATAATTAATAATTACAAATTCATATTCGCCTTCAATAATTTTTTTACGTTTATTAGCTACACCATGACAGACGGCTGAGGTTCTGTGCATACACGTATTAAATATATCGTTCTGCCATGCTGAATACATAATAGACAAAGGACATATAATTAATACACGCTTTACTTCGCCTTGCTTCATAAGATAGTCCGCAGCCCAAAGTACAGAGGAAGTTTTACCTGTACCAGCTTCGTTAAAACAAAACGATTTAGGGTTGATAGATAGAAACTCAGCAGTAACTCGTTGATGGTCAAAAGGTTTATATAAACCTGGCCAATTATAATCTCTAGTGATAGGAGAAGGTAGGGGGTTTTTAAATCTTATTAAAGAATTTAGTTTGGTCATTTCATGAAGACCCCAGTAAACCATAATGTCTACTATGTCTCCACGTCTCTCTACTACTTCACTTTTCTCTATGTTATCTGTTATGTGAGGTATTAATCTCTCAGGTAGAGTAAGTTTTAAAGCAGTGTCATTAATTAATTGCATAATTTATATTACCTTTCTCGTAGCATTAGTAATATAAACTACCTGACAATATATGTCAAGTTATTTTTTAGACTTTTTTCTTTCTCTTTTGCTTGTCTCAGATACAAGCTTACCAGATGAGTTTCGTTTGAATGAACGATTAGCTGAAGCTGACTGTATAGTCACGCCATGAGAGTTCTTACCACCTTTAGATAATGCTTTTTTATGTGCAATATCTTTCCCTTCACGCATATCTGCTTTACCATTACCATTTAAATCCTTACCATTTTTGTCAAGTTTACGACGAGCACGTTGGCGTTCCATTCGATTAGAATGTTCACCTCTTGCTTTTTGTTGTTCGTATTCTTTTTTATAAGGTCTAGGTTTGTTTTTGTATGGCATGTTTTGCTACCCTGTTACACCAATTAATAAAATCATTTACTTCCATGTTGTTTCTAAAGGAATTTACTGCTCTGCATACTAATTGTACGTTGTCTACATTATACCCTTTTTCAGGAATAATTCTATCTATACTTGCGTTAGTCCATATAGTTTTAGAATCTCCTATAACTTTAGTGCATGTCATTTTTACTCCTGACAAAGCACATTTATGGTCTTGTTTTTCTAATAATGTTTTAAGAAATTCAGGTGTAATATTTTTTCTATCTTCTCTGCCATTTATTATCCCTTTAAAATACCACTCCCAACTGCCTTTATTTCTATCATTTGCTCTTCTTCTATAAGCATATTTTTTACATTTAATTGAGCAGTATGTTTTTTCATGTTTGCCCATAATAATTTTTTTATTACATACAGGACAGTTTTCCAAATTAACTCCGATTAAACTCACAACTTTTTACTGGACACCACTTACATAAAGGGGTTGGATTAGCTTGCCAAGTATTATTATCATAAGATGTCTCTAGTCTTTTTAATGGTTGTTCAAATAGTAACCAAGACTTATCCATTTCTCTTCGATGATAGGTTTCTTCAACGATAGAATTGTGCATTACAAATAACAATGCGGCTTTTATTTTTTGTACATCAGGAAAGTGTGTAAATACCATGAGAGCCATTAGTCGTAACTGTTTAGGGTCTGGGTATTTATTACTCCCTGTTTTGTAGTCAACTATGAAAGCATACTCACCATCAACTATAAGTAAGTCAGCTATACCTCTTACCCATCTTCTGTCAGAATCAAACTCACATGGTTGTTTATCATACGTTAATGCCATTTCATGTTCGCAATACTTTTCACCTGGAATATCTATTAGTGCATCAACTAATGGTTTAAATCTTTGATAGTTTTTAGCTAACTCAACTCCATCTCTTACATAATCTTCTAATGCTTTGTGTACTTCTTTACCATATATTGTTGCATCTGTATCTTTAAATACATAATTCTTTGCCACACGTACTTCATAATATTTCTTTGGGCAATTAATATATTCTTTAAGACTTGAAAAAGACCATGTAAATTCTGCCATTAACAATTCTCCCACGACCAAAGAATTAATATTTGTTTAAGTTTATTAACTCCGTATCCAATTTCATCAGCTTTTTCAGTTTTTGGATTAATTTTAAATATCTTCATTACATAAAATTTATCAGGGTGAGATTCCCCATAAACAATTAATACTGTATTTCTTTCTTCTTTTGCTAGAGTTATTAAGGCTCTTTTTTGTCCAGTTGATACTTTTTCTCCCGGTCTTTTCCATTCTAAATATAAAGTAGCTTTGTCTAAAACAATTATTCCGTCCAAGTTAGATGGTAAAATACCTCTAGGTAATAGTCCATTTAAAAATCCATAGTCTATATGATTAGCATTAGATTTTTTTAAAGCTAAATCAGTTCTCATCTTCCTTGACCTCTGTATTTTTTATATGATGCTTTTACGTTCTTGTTCATTGTACTTGTCTTTGGTCTACGTCCACCTTGCGATGTTCGTTTGTGTAGACTTTCGTGTGCTTTTTCATTCTTAACTATTTTTGCCATTTTTTCTTAGTCCCGTTTCTATTAAAGTAGTTGTCATCAAATCTCACTTCTTCTCCTTTTCTTTTGGTTTACCAAAAATTCTTTCGAAGTTTTCTTCAAACTTTTTTCTGTCTGTTGGTCTTTGTTTGCTACCTTTTCCACCATCACTCATTACCAAAATACCTCCATTCTTTTATTACGTCTAACCAGATGTCCTTGTAATGTAATTCTATACTCATTAGGTTTATATTCTTTTAAACTTGCTATTCTATGTAGTGTTGTTCCATCATGACATAACATTTCACCTTCTTTGTACCCTAAATAAATAGGCATATTATCTATCATACAATCTATACCGCCACCTGATTCAGGCAATAATATAGGCACAGTAAAAGTACTTGTATCTTTATTGCCAAGACCTAATGTTTCGTGTGGGTAATCTTCATGCCAATTACCTGAGATAGTTAATAAACTTTTATCTGATGAAAAAATGTGAAACCCTGGATAACATAAATTGTTCGGTAAATATATTCTTTCATGTAACTTATCTTGCAATACATCTAATATATTATTATATAACTCCTTAAAATTAGTATATAAAATTTCATTTATACTTTTTTGTTTCTTTTTATATTCAGGAGTCTTACCATCTAAGTATGCACTTCGACCTAAAGTAAAAAATGGAAACTCATCAGAGCGAGAGACCCACATATCCTGTAATTTGAATATATTAGTTAACACTATATCTTTATTATAATTTAATTTATGCACAGTAAATTTAGCAGTCCCCATAATTTTCTGCATAGTCTCCTTCACAAGCAATAGGTAAGTCTTTACCCCATTCAGGTGGTTTAGACATCTCATTCATAAGAAACTTTAATGCTTCATCTTTTTCTTCTTCGGGTGCAGTACATACAACTGCATCATGAACTGTTAACACAGGTTTATATCTTTCATTAATCTTAATCATCTGTTCACCTATGACAATTCTAGCTAATGCCTGTACTATATTCTCAACTACTGAACCACCCCATATACCTACGCTACCTCGACGAGATTTATACACAAACCTACCTTTAGGTTCCGATGTATCCCAGTGCAACTCAGGATAGTAAATATATAATCCGTTTGGTAGTCGTAACCCTTTTTCTGTAACTAATACACAGTCATGATTGCCTAAATAGTATGGCTCTTTGTCTCCCCATGATGCTATATCTGCGAGTGCTTGGTCACATTCTTTCCATAAATCTATAACTTTATGATTAACTTCTCTATAAATTCTAACTAAGTTTTTACATTCATCATCCGACAGTTTAGCACCTGGTGGAGAAGTTTCAAGCGTGTGTTGTAGTTTTTGCCACCCTGTCCCATATCCTAATCCTAGTGTACAAGTCTTACCAACAAATCTTTCAGTCTTGTTTCTTTTATCTATCTTTTTATTATAAACAACACTAGCAAAGTTAGAGTATACATCTTCGTGGTTTCTAAACTGTTGAACAACATCTTCTTGTCCCGCTAACCATACAAGTATCCTAGCCTCAATCTGTGACGAGTCTACATTCATAATGACCTGACCTTTTGGTGGTAGGATAGCGTTCTTTAATGCTTTCTTTTTTATGTCACGGCTTGGTAAGTTTTGGAAGTTAACTTTATCTAGTCCCGCCCATCTACCTGTATGGGCACCGTAGTATTTAAGTGGAATAGGTAACAGGCCCTCGTTACGAAATGCAATGTCTAAGAATCTCTCTATCCTTGACTCTTCGATTGTAGACTTAGTACCTAACCTTACTGCACATAGTTCTTGTATAAATGAGTCTTCATGTTCAGTCAACTCAATAAACCCTACATCATTCTTTGCTAATGCGTAGGTTTCTTTGCCTGTGGTTGGGCTAATCTTTAGTGGGGGTTCAACTCCTAACTCCATTAACAACTCAGCAAACTGTTTATTACTTGCTAGTTTCTTACGAACATCTTCTTCTGTCTCGCACTCTAATCTTTTCATAAGACCAGCTAGCAAATTAGTTTTCTCTTCTTTTACTTCTTCAAGTCTAGTCACCAACAGTCCATCATCAAGTCTTAGCGTTGGTTCTATAAACATGCGAAGTGTAATGTCTATCAGTTTTAATTCTTCTAGGGGAAAGTCATGCGACAAGGTTATAAATAGTTTATGTGTTAAGTCTACGTCGTTCCTACAATACGCTCCGTAGTCTCGTAGTTCGTGGTCTTTGAAGTCTTCTAAGCGTTTACCTTTAGCATCCAGAACCTCTGTACCTTTTTGTCCTAAATTATATCTTTCAGCGAGAGCTTTGAGAGAACCGCCCGCATTGATACCATGTATAGCACGAGCCATAGACAACGTATCCAAGTATGCGAAAGGAGTTTGGTTGAATACCCATTTTAGAATCGCTCCGTCAAACATTGTATTATGACAAAGCAACATTGATTCTTTCCAGTTTATTTTAGCTAGCACCTCTTGTAGTTCTTCGTGCGAACCTGTGTGCCATTCAACTGAACCATTATCAACTTTTAGTGCGAACCCAATGACCTGAAACTGTTCGTCTTTTATATACTCTTCTGTTGTTAATCTAGATAGACTAAACCCTGTATCATAGAATGTCTCGAAGTCGAGCGTTACTATTTGCATTAGTGTATTTTCTTTCTGTCTTCTATATACTTTTCTAAATTATAAAACATGTTCTCTATATCTTCACGACTAGACATTTTAGGTATAATAATTCCCGCTGGTCCGTCTTCGTCCTCGTATACTTCTACTCCACAAGCTTCACATGCTTCTCTCAATATATCTGCATCTATCGGTTCTTTATTTTTCATTTTTGCTCTCTTTCTCTGCTTTGCAGTATCCATGTGCATCCATTGTAAACCCGCACCACCATTTTTTATCTGAGTAATACTTGGCGGGGTTTTTACACCGATTACATTTATTTCCCAAAGTTTTTAGTACCATACGCTTCTCGTAGTGTTCTTGGTGTTAATTGAATTGCATTGTGTGGTTGAAAAAATCTATATCCTTGCTTAAGATTCTTTTCCCATATTTTTAATGTTTTTTTGCTGACGTTCATACTCTCTCCTATCTTTCTTAATTTGTCTAATTCTTTCTTTTCGTTCTTCATTTGTTAGATACATCCAGTTAGATAAATCTTCGTAAGTTCTAAAACAACTAATACATCTCGGTTCACCATCTATTTCTTCGTATCGACATATACTTGTACAAGGGCTAACTATACCTTTGGTGTTCATCTCTACACTCCACACTACACCAACGACGTTTATCGTGTACGGGTTCACCACACCATAGACATAGTCCTGTATCGTTCTCACTTACTTTAGTATCAATAGTTCTCATTGTTGCATCTAGAGACTTTTGTACTTGTTCATTTGCTATATCTACTTCATCACTCATTACATTAAACACTCACCATATTCTTTTAATAATCTACTCATTTGTTCTGCCTTTGTTTCTTGTTTTTCTTTAGGTAACTCTATTATCTTACAGTCAGGTTTGTCTTCTGTAAACCACTCTGCGTCATGCTTTGACCTAAACTTTCTAAGTGGTTCACCTTCATAATCAACTACAATAAATCTTTGAGGATAATGTGACATAGTTATCTCCTATTTGTAACCTAGTTTATGGACTTTTCTGCCTTTTATTTTAAATTGTTTTAATATTGATTTTGGTCTAAGTAGTTCTTGTAGGGGGCATTTATCTACTTTAACATATCCAACTCGCTTTGACATCTCTGTTTGTACTATTGAGCCATCATCAACTAATTCTTTTATTATCGGCTCTACAAACTTTTTGTCAATATTGACTCCATACCATATTTGGTATAGGGTTTTTGGAGAATCATAAGACAATATACTATTTAGTATATGTATTTTTAATTTGTTGTGCGTATACTCTATTTTATTTTTTGTTATATATTTTTTCATTTTAGTTCCTTTCGTTTAGCAATCTCGACGATACTTAGCACTCTCGCTAAATAAGATACC
>Ga0208917_1000621_pt1 | contig 17951 bp, 10 predicted proteins | sample DEB08_DNA_10_FD_185500 | JGI IMG/M metagenome (GOLD analysis project Ga0208917, IMG submission 185500) | Aqueous microbial communities from the Delaware River and Bay under freshwater to marine salinity gradient to study organic matter... | ecosystem: Environmental > Aquatic > Marine > Coastal ...
CTTCAGATAATACAAGTACTTTTCAAACTTTTGATACTTCTGCTCGTATAGCAGTAAAAACTTTAGTAAATGATACTACTTTCTTCAACTTTACATCTGGAGCAAGCGATTGTATGTTTACAAAAAGAACTGGACAAGGAGAAGTATTTACACAGACTTTTGATTATAGATTAGTCAATAGTCCAACAGATTTAGGAACATTAATTACATATTAAAGGAGAAAATAAATGGATTTAAAATCATTACTGGTTGACAGTAAAACAGCATGGGTAGAATTCCCAGGATTAGAGGGATTTGAAGTAGAACTTGCAAATCTTTCAAGAAAAGAACTTATTAATTTAAGAAAGAAATGCACTATTAATAAGTTTGATAGAAAAACTAGAATATTTAATGAAGAATTAGATGAATCAAAGTTTTTAAATGAGTTTAGCAGTGCAGTTATAAAAAATTGGAAAGGCTTAAAATTAGGTTATTTAGAAGATTTAATTTTAGTTGATATTAAAGGACAAAATCCAGATACTGAAATGGACTATTCACAAGAAAATGCAGTAGTTTTAGTAGAAAACTCATCAGAGTTTGATAATTGGCTCAACGAGGTAGTCTTTGATCTAGAGAATTTTCGTAGCAAAGAACAGACAGAAAGTCCTAGAAAAGTTAAAACTGTTTCTGGAGAATAAAGATATTGGAATGACCAAGTCTCAGTACTTGGAAATGATGGAACAAATGGAGGAAGAACCCGACTGGGAAAAGTGTCCTCCAGACTGGGAAGATTTCCCACAAATAGTTATAGATGCTTTAAATATATTTAATAGCATGGGAGATAGAATATTTCCTGATATTGGTTATATAGGGAAAGATTTTACAAATTTTAATTTTTTACTTGAACAGTATAATATAGAGGAACATCAAAAAGATTATCTATTTGAATTAATACTGTGGTTAGATAGTAGAGCTATAGACGTTTCGCAAAAGAAATTAAAAGCGGAATATGATAGAATAAAGAATAAGAGTGGCAGATAATAAAGTTTTAATTGAATTTCAGATTGTCCAGAAAGGTGACAAAATTTCTGCTGTTGCAAAACAGACAGATAAACTTACTAAATCACAAGAACAAAATGAAAAATCTCAAAAAAGATTATCAAAACAACAGGAAATTGGATATGGCCGTCAAAAACAAGGCTTAGTTCAAACTGCCAACTCTACAAAAAATTTCTCAAAACTAGCAAATACTATTGATGGCGGTGGAGGCGGAACTTCTCTTGTAGGAGCATACGCTACTTTAGCCGCTAACGTCTTCGCAGCGACAGCCGCATTTAATGCATTATCAAAAGCTGCAGAATTTCAACAATTACAACAAGGTTTAGAACTTGTAGGTAATCAATCAGGAAGAACACTTTCAGTTCTTGCAGACAATTTAAGAGCCGCTACTGACGGAGCCCTTTCACTAGAACAAGCTTCTAGAGGGGCTGCTTTGGGTATTTCAGGTGGCTTTGGTGGAAGAGAGTTAGAAGGACTTGCAACAATTGCAAAAGGTGCTTCACTCGCTCTTGGTAGAGATTTAGCGGACGCTTTTGATAGACTTACAAGAGGTGCGATTAAACTCGAACCAGAAATCTTGGATGAATTGGGTATTATGGTTCGTCTTGATGACGCAGTAGAACAATATGCTGCTCAACTAGGAAAATCAGCAACTTCATTAAGTCAACTAGAAAGAAGACAAGCATTTATGAACGCAATTCTTGTTCAAGGTGAAGAAAAGTTTGGAGATATTGCAGATTCTGTTGACCCTACACCATATCAAAAATTGGGTGCAACTTTTGGAGATTTAGTCAAAAATATATTTACCTTTATAAATGAAACTTTAATGTTAAACAAAGTCGTAGGCTTTTTAGCTGAAAGTACAACTGCTTTATTTGGAACAATGCTAATTTTTGGTAGCACAATTGCTGGACAAATTTTACCAGGACTAACAAATGCAGGTGCAAGAGCAGCTGAGTTTGCAGCAAGCCAAGCCGAAATAGCAGATACAACTCTAGATGCAGCAAAATCAAGAGAAGCACTTGCTCTTGCAAATATTAAATCTTTTGAAGGTGGAGCAGGAAACTTTAAATTAGTTCAACAAGAGCTTGAAATCGGTAAAAAAGGAAACAAAGCAAGAGCAAAAGCATTAAAAAGTTTAGAGGCATCTGAAAGAGCAAGGGCAAGAAATCTTAAAAAGTTCAGTGGTCAAGCAAGAAAAGATAAAGAATTAGAATTACAACAAATAAGAAGACAAATTCGTTTAGTAAAAGAACTCAATGCTGCAGAAAGAGGTGCAAGTGTTGAGAGAATGGCAGCAAGTAGAGCAAAAATTGCTTCAGATTTTGCAGAAGAACAAGCAGCAATTATTCAAGGAGTCTCTACCGGAGAATTAGGATTAGCTGCAGCAATTACTGCTTCAAACAAAGCAATTGATAATAAAACCACTGCTCTTGACAAAGTTAATAAAAAAGGCGGAAAAACTGGTGGAATACTTGCTACTCTTGCACTTTTAAGTGACAAACTCAAAGTAGTATTTGAAAAATTATTCAGTGCATTAAAAGCTATAGGAGCAGCCTTTTTAAGATTTTTACCAATTATTGGAGCAGCTGTAGCCGCTATAGGAGCAGCAATACTTGCTTATGACAAATTTATAAACACAGAAAAGTTAAAAAAGTTTAAACAATCAAATGAAGGACTAGAAAAAATATTAAGTAAACTTCCTGAAAAAGCAGAGGAGTTTAATAAACTACAAAATCAAAATTTAAAGTCAGCACAGCAACAAATTAAACAATATCAGATTATTTCAAATTCAATCGCTGAAGTTAATAGTCAGCTTCAAAAAACAATAGAACTTAGAAAAATTGCAGATGCAGAAAGACCTGGAAGAACAGATGGCTTAAGTTTTGGACAAGAATCTTTACTGTTTTTTGGAGGAAAAAACCCTGTAATAAATCAAATAAATGAAATATTTGAAGGAGCAATTGATACTGCGGGTAAAAGTGAAAAAGAACTTAAGCAAATTTTGAGACAAGGTTTTGAAATAGAAAACTCTGCAGAATATAAAAGTTATAAAGCTCTCTTAGAGTCAGGAATTCCTGATATAGTTAGAGAAGTAGGTGAAAGAATAGATTTCTCAACCTTATTTATAAAAGATGGAGATATTAGAGAAACTGAAGATATTCTTGCAGATATAAGTAATGGAATAAGGGAAGCTCAAACTGCATTTAATTTACTTGGAGATTCTGTAATAAACTTTAGTCAAGAGTTAAGAAATGCTGAAAGAGTAGGAAGTCAATTTTTACAAAAATTCTTTCCAAAAACTGCAGCAACAGATATTGTTGATTCTTTTGCAAGTATTGATAAAGGATTGGCGGGTATACGAAAAGCAGGAAAAGACGCAAAATTTGAATCCACTGAAATAACAAAAAGTATTGGTACTGCTTTAACTGAAGTCGGTCCAAATATAAGAAAATTGCTTGGAAGCAATATACGAGGCCCTCTAGAAGAAATTAATAAATTAAGAGGAGAAATTGCAGCTTATGGTGATGAAGAAGTTGCAAGTGATGAGGCTAAAGCAGCTATTGCTGAAAAAAGAAAACGAATAGAAGCTCTTATAATGGGTCTTGGAAAAGACGGAGAACAAGTAGTAAAAAATACTCTTAAAACTTTAAAAGAAATACAACAAGCAGAAATATTAAGAAAAGTCACTTTAGATAAAATTGCAATCTCTCAAAAAAGTATAAATCAAGCACAAAAATTTTCAAAAAATGCAACTGAATTAAGTCTTATGTTTGATAGACAAAAGTTACAATTCAAAAAAGACGAAAATGACGAATCATTGAAAATTTTAGCAAACAGTCATAATATAACCGAAGATACAATAAAAGAAGTAGGTATAGTAAATGCTTTATTAGCTAAAAAGAAAGAACTTGTTGATAATGGTGGAAAAGAAACCGAAATTCAAGCAATCAATCTTCAGTTAGCAGAAAGAAAAAATTTAGTTACTCAACTTGATATAGAAGCAGCAACTCGTGGATTTAAAGTACAAAAAGCAGGACTTGAAATAGAAAAAACAAGATTAGATACTCTTTCAAAAATTACTGAAGCAGAAATTACAATTTCAGAGCTTCAAGCAAAGAGAGAAGCATTTAATATTGGAAGAGCAACAGTCGGAACTTTTGCAGCAGTAAAACTTCAAGTAGAAGCAGACGAAAAAAGATTAGAACTTGCAAAGAAAAAAGCAAAAATAGAAAGAAGTATTCTTCAAGCTCAAGCAGAAATAATAAAAGCAGAATTAAGAGTATTAGCAAAAAGTGCTTACGAAGAAGGAGAGGATGAACAAGGTTTAAATATTCTTAAAACTCTTATTGGAGTAGATGCAGTAACAGAATTATCAATCAAAGCTCTTAAAAAGGTAGCAGAACAGACAGAAATAGAATTAAGCGATGCGTTGAGAAACGCCGTACAAGCTACTTTCTTCGATAGCCCAATAGCAGATAGTGTAGGACAAACAGGAATATTTGCAGGTTTTGGTGCAGATCAAACTAACTTTATGTCTGAAGACGGAACATTAGATAAAGCAAAACAAACTTCATTTGCTTTAAATATGATAAGAAATTCTTTTGAAAATTTTGCAAAAACAATCGAAGATATGTTTGGAGAAGAGGGAGCAGTAGTTTCAGCTCTTTCAAATTTAGTAAAAGTTATGTCAGAAGTTTCTTTAGGCACTATACAAGCTTTTAACGAAATAGATGAAATGTTTAATGCAGAAGATGGCATATTTAAAGATATGAAAAATGCGGAAACTGCGAAAGGTTTACTACAATTTGCAGCAGTTACTCAAGCAGTTTCTGGAGTACTATCAGGATTTTCTCAAGTAGTTCAAGCAGATGCAAAACAAAGAGTTGCCGAAATAGATAGAGCAATCGAAGCAGAGAAAAAACTAGACGGCAAAAGTGCAGAATCTCAAGCAAAGATTGCTGCTATGGAAAAGAAAAAAGAAGCAATCCAAAGAAAAGCTTTTGAAAGAAATAAAAAATTACAAATTGCAAATGCTATTGTCAGCACCGCTTCAGCAGCTGCTCAAACTTATGCAGCATTAGCAGGACTTAATCCTTACTTAGCAATAGCAATGGCAGCAGCAATATCTGCACTTGGTCTTGCACAAGTTGCAATTATAAAAAGAACACAATTCCAAGGAGGAAGTGCAGAAGAAGCTCCTAAACAAACTGCTCTTGAAATAGGAAAAAGAGGAAGTGCAGTTGATGTAGCCAAAGGAACAAGTGGAGGAGAACTTAATTATATAAGAGGAGGCCAGACAACAGGTTCAAATCTTGGCGGAGCTGGAGCAAGTTTCCCTGGAGGAGCAATGGGTCGAAGAGGCTATGCTGACGGTGGCATTGTAGTTGGAGAAAGAGGTCCAGAAGTAATTACTCCTACTCGACAAATAGATGTAACACCAAATTACGCTCTTGGCGGAGGGTCTTCAAATGTAAACTTTACAATCAATGCAGTTGACGCAGCGGGTGTTGAAGATGTTCTAATGAATCAAAGAGGAAACATTATAAGAATGATTCGTGAAGCAGCAAATGAAAATGGAACAATGTTTTTAGAAGAAATAGATACACAGGCATACGGGAGTAGCAGATAATGGCATTTAGTAGTTTTGCGGACAGATTACCTGATCCCAATTATAAAATAACAGAAGCAGGAAATAATTCTGGAAGTGGACTTGCAGGTCCAGGTTTTGCTTCGGTAAAATTTTCAAGTGAGCAACCAACATCAATAACAAGAACAAATAGTGGAAGAGTGATAACTCGAGCGATAGTAGGGCATAGTTGGAAAATTAATATAACATATAATCCAATGACTCGTGATCAGTTCGAGCCCGTATACAGTTTTTTATTAGAGAAGCGCGGTAGGCTAAAGCCATTTTACGTTGTATTACCGCAATATTCTTCTCCGAGAACTTCAACAAGTGGAACAATCTCATTTCAAAGTGCCGAAAGTGCAGGTGCAAATAACTTTATTACTTCAGGGCATGATAGTGTTACTGGAGGTTTAAGACCAGGAGATATGTTTACAGTAACTGATTCACAAAACTCAAATCATAAAAAAGCGTATCAAATAGTACGCGTAAATGACAGCACAAATAAATTATCTTCTGATAGTGCATTAAATACAAGTGATGAAAGAAGATATTATGTAACTCCACCACTTGAAAAAAGTGTGACAAGCGGTTCTACACTCGTATATACAAATCCACTTATTCGTGTAATCCAAACTTCAGATGTTCAAGAATACGATCTTGGAACAAATAATCTATATCAATTTAGTCTTCAATTAGAGGAGGCTGGAGTCTGATGGCAAAACGCTCTATAAATAGTAATATTGAATCTCATCTTATAAATAATGAGCCATTTGAGTATGCTCATTTAGTTAAGTTTGAGAGACCTTTTCATCCTAAAAATGGAGAGTTTCGTACAAATTCTGGCAGATATGTATTTTTAACTGATGGTGCTAGAGATATTACTTTTGATGCGGATGGAGATAGTTCTGCAGAAACTTACAGAGCAAATGGAATACTAAATGTAGGAAGTTATTCAGAAACTACTCAAGCTCGTGCAACTGGTATGTCAATTACTCTTGGAGGAGAAACTCTTGGTACTTCTGTAACTGTAACAGGAAATTTAAATAGTAGTGGAACTTTTGCTACTACTGGAGATTTTGTAGATGGATATATTTTTGATTTTGTCGAAAAAGGATTCCGTGAAGGCGATAAGATAAAAGTCGAAAAAGCCAATGGAACAAATTTTTCAGATGGAACAAGTGCAAAAATTTATATTATTTCAAGTTTTAGTAATGATAATCAAAATATTACTTTTGTAAGAACAGGAACAGATGTAGACGATAGTACATTTATTACTTTAAATAGTACAAGTTTTACATTTACTCTTATTAATGAAGAAATTCGTGGAGCATTACTTGATAAAGGAACTGAAGAATTTATTACTTCTGCAGTTACAAATAGTACAAGTATAACTCTTCAAAATTCAAATTCACAGATAAAAATAGGACAACTTGTATCAGGACAAGGAGTGGAAGATGAAACAATCGTTACTTCTATAAATGGAACTTCTCTTGTTGTGTCAAAAACTCAAGCACGTATTCTTGCAGGTGCAAAACTTACTTTTACAAATCCAAACTTTATAAATCGTGAAGTATTTATCTACAAAGTATTTTTAGATACTGATGGAAACATTCTAGGTAATAGTTCTGTACTTGTTTTTAAAGGAATTATTAATGGAACAAATATACAAGAAAATCCAACGGGCTCAAAAGTAGTATGGAATTTAAGCAGTCATTGGGGAGACTTTGATGCAGTACAAGGAAGACTTACAACCGATGAAATACATAGAGCATTAGATACAAATGGAAAACCAAATCCAGACTTAGCAGATAGACCTGAATATGCTTATGACTTAGGCTTTTTACATGCAGAAACTTCTTTAAATACTATAGCAGTTTATCAAACAACACAAACTGAATATGAAATGAAAAGCAAAAGAAGAGGTGGACTTGCTGGGTTACTTGGACAGAAAAAATATACCATGGTTGAAAAACAAGTTCAAGTCGACAATGAAGTTGATCTTAGTATATTTCTACAAGGTAAATATCTTCCTGTAGTATATGGTGTTCAAAGAGTAAACGGTATTCCAATTTTTGCGGATACAAAGTCAAATAATTCAAAAGAAGTATATGTAGTGTATGCAATTTCAGAAGGAGAAAATCATGGAATATATAATCTTTATATTGATAGTGCTCCTCTTGTTTGTATAGATAAATCAGATTATGATGTAAGAAACACTTCTGCTTCAGGTTCAGATAGTAATCAATTACAATGTTATGGAAGAGCAGACCAAGGAGGAACTCTTGGAGGAGCTGTTGTAACAGGAAGTAGAAATTATACACATTACGAGGATGAAGAACATCTTTATGATTATGGACAATCTAAATATACCACAACAGAAAAATCAGTAAAATCTTATGCTCGCAGATATTCAAATTATAATGAAAATGATATAACTGAAATTTCAGTAAGTGATAGTGCAGAAGGGTTACAACATGGAGAAACTGCTTCTATTAATCATCCTTATTCAATGCACTTTACTTTTTATTCAGGTAGAACTCAACAAGATGCTGATAATAATCTTGTTACAATAGCTGCTTCAAATGGTTTTAAAAGACAAGCTGACTATTATTCAGGAAATGAAGCTTATTGGTCACCAAATCACAAACTTCTAGATACTGCTTATGCAGTAATGAAGTTTACTATAGATGCCGATCAAACTACTGTACCAGAGGTAGAATATGTTGTAAAAGGAAAGGTATTAGAATGTCATAACTATGATGGGACTTATGTGCCTGATTCAGTTCTTGGCGCTTCTGATGACCATACAAACTTTGTGGAAGGACAATCTGTAACTGTAGAAAAATCTTCAGATGGCTCTACATGGACTTCTGTTGGAACATTTAGAATACTTGATAAATATCAATTTACTACAGCACGAAACTCTCAACATTATAGATTTAGATTAGACTCAGTTCCAAGTTTAGGAACTGATACTTATGTAAGATTAAATGATGGAAGCAGTAACTACTGGCACATGCTTACTCACAATAATGCTATACTAGAAACTGCTACAAGTTTACCAAGCCAAACACTATCAATTACAAGTTTACAAACAGATTCAAATGGATTATTAACTGCAACATTACCAAGTGCAACAGTAACTGAATTACAGGCTCTTTACCCTAATATTAGTTCTTCAGCGTCTACCAGTGATGCAATGATTCAATTTACTGGAGATACAGACGGTATTTTTACAAATTTAAAAAGAGCATTGTTTCAAGCAACTCTTTCTGGAACAACACTAACTTTTGTTGGTACTTCATTTAGTGCAAACCAATCTTCAACAGGAACTCTCTCAGGAATAAATATTCAAGCAGCAGAGGTTTTTGATTTAAGTACAATAAGTGAAGTAAGCGGAATTACAAATACTACAGAAATTATTGGCAGTTATTTAGAAATTGTAGAAACAGGAGAATCAAGAAGAATTACAGCATTTGATGCTACAAATGATTATGTAACAATTGAATCAGCTTTTATTACTCCTCCAACTTCAAGCAATACTTTTAAAATTACAGGCAGAGGAAAAGATTTAAGAAGTTCTATAAATCCAGCCATTCAAACTTTAGATTTATTAACAAATACTCGTTATGGAAAAGGATTAGATTTAACAAATGACATTGATTTAGATTCTGTAAAAGCAGCAGCTTTATTATGTGATACTCGTTCAGATGTAACAATACCTTTATCTTCAGTAGCTTCTTGTGGTGCGGGAGATATTTATAAACTTACTGATGATGGTACATCTTCAGGAGACCATGTAGCTTCGGGTAAAGTTTTAAATGCTACATCTTCTTCTTCAACTGTTGTATTTACTGATGTTTCAGGTAAATTTATAAGAAACTATGAAAATTATATTTCTTATAATTTAGGAGATGTTGTTACAAATATAGTAAATGGTCAAAGCGAATACTATCGAGTTACATCAGGAGCAGGGTATAAAGCAACAGCTCCAACTCATACTACAGGTACCGTAAATGGTTTTGAACATTTAACAACTTTAACTTTACATAAAGTATCAGGTTCTGGCCCTTCTACTCTTTCTGTAGCAAAAGATGGTAGACTTTTAACATACTCACTTTATGACTCAGATTTTGTAAAATACTGGAGATATATCGGTTGGGAAGAAAATAGACAATGGTGTGTTACTCGTCATCAGACGAACTTCATATTCGATACTTCTCGATCAATTTTTGAAAATATAAATGCACTGCTATCACACTACAATGGAATTTTATCATATAGCAATGGAAAATATGTTCTTGATGTTGAAACTCAAGTAAGCACTCCTACTGCAAGCGTATTAAACGGTATACAAAGTAATCCTTTATATATTGATAATGATGATATTATTGGAAGCATTTCACTTGTAGACAATAGTCAGAGAAATTCAAAAAATACAATTAAAGCAAGTATAGCAGACCCACAAAATAATTTTAGTACAAGAAGTGTTTCTTTCTTTAATTCAGATTTCTTAAAAGCAGATAGAAATAAAGTAAAAACTGGAAGCTTTCCTTTTACAGGAATCACAAGTTATTATAATGCTCGTATTGGAGTAGAAAAAGAATTAATACAAAGTAGATACAGTAAAGAAATATCATTCACAGTAGGTCCGAGAGGATTACTTCTTAAACCAGGTGAAGTTATTGCACTTACTTATGAGCCATTTGGATTTAATAGTAAATTATTTAGAGTAGAAAACTTAACTTATAATGCAAATTGTAATACTCAAGTAAAAGCAAGAGAGTATGATGATAGTATTTATGCAATAACACCACAAATAGCTTCATCAGCACAAAAACCTACTCCATCAGGAAGTCAAAATCAAGTAGCTCCAGGAATTCCAACAAGTTTAAGTGCTTCAAATACAAAACCTGGTATAATTACTTTAAACTGGACAAATACTACAGGAAATACTCCAGGTACAAAAGACTATAAAGAAATTACAGACTCAACAGAAATTTGGAGAGCTTCTACTCAAGGAAGTTCAGGAAGTATTGTTAATCATGCGGAACTTATAACAGTTGTAGATAATGCAGAAAGTTATAATGATGCATTAGGAGAAGCAGGAACTTTTTATTATTGGATACGTCATAGAAGAGAAGGTAAAAAAGTAAGTAGTGGGGCAGTTTTATTATTAACTGGAGATTTTAATGCAACAATTACTGGAGGAGTTTCAGGTGTTGCAAAAGTACCTTCTCCTCAATTAGATGTTGATGTATCTAGTATACAGGTTAAGTTTGATGATGCAAATGCTTTAAGTCCTACAGGAGCTGCGCAAGATGTTACTCTTACAGCAACATTAAGAAATATTACTCCAAATGCAAGTGGAGTAATATTTACTTTACTAGACGCAGATCAAAGTTCACAAAATGATGTTCAATTTACAAATGGAAACTCAACACTTACAGATACTAGCAGTCCTTATCAAGCAACAGTTGATGCTTCTACCTTTGAACATACTACAACAAATAAATTTGTAAAAGTACAAGTTACAGACACAAGTGGAGAAACTTTTACAGAATTAGTTTCTGCAACCGTAACAAAAGATGGTTCATCAGGTAGTATTGGTGCAGATGCAATTGCAGTTAAGTTAGAGGCAAGTCAATATGTAATTAGTTATAGTGCACAAGGAACAGAAGCAGATACTATTTCTTTGACAACAGATTTACAGGGTTCTGGTGAATTTGCTGGAACTCCATATTATGAATTTATAGTAGATGGTTCGAGTGACCAAAATTCAACAACAACAACTTATACACTTCCTGACGGAGATGAACCTGCTGTAAATGAAAACAAAACAATTACAGTTAAAGTAAGAGATGGAAGTACAACAGGTACTGTAAAAGCAACTGACTCTATTTCAGTATATGGTATTGAATCGGGGTCTGATTCTACTACTGCATTTTTAACAAACTCAGCTCATGTAGTTCCAACAAATGAAAGTGGAGTAATTGATTCTTCACTTATTACAAGTGGAAATATAAATAATGCGGGAGGAACTTTTAAAGTATACATAGGTACAACAGATAGAACAACAAGTTGCACATATGCTGTTCAGAGCGAATCTGGAGTAGATGCAACAATAGGAGCTAGTACTGGAGTATACACAATAGCAAGTTCAGGCTTAGGCGACTATGGAGTTGCTGTATTTCGTGTAACAGTTCCTTCAATTATATCTCCAACAGGAACAAGTTTTACAATTGACCAAACTTATACAATTGCTAAATCGAAAAAAGGAAATCAAGGAGCAGATGGAGATGATGCAAAAACTGTAAGATTAACAGCATCAGACTATTCTATAGTATATGATCAAGAAGGAGAAAATCCAGATCCGTCAGGAACAATTACTCTTACAGCTACTTCTCAAAATTTTACAGACGGACATTTTAAATTTACTGGAGATGGTATAACGGATGAAACCTCTTATACAGACGGCACAACCGCAAACTCCGATACATTTAGTTTCAGTGTTCCAAGCAGTCATTTTACAACACCAAAAACATTAAGAGTTGGTGTATCTGAAGGTACAGCAGCATCTACAGAAATTGCTTTTGACACAATAAATATTTTTGCAGTTAAAGATGGAACAAATGCTTATACTGTTATTTTAACAAACGAAGCTCATGCTTTCACAGCAAATGCAAGTGGAACAGTTTCAGATTATAATGGATCAGGTACAGACATTGAAGTATATAAAGGAGCAACTCCATTAGATAGTGTAAGTGGCACTCCAGGAACAGGCGAATTTAGCGTAACCGTAACAGATGATACAAACATTACAGCCGGAAGTGTAGATGTTTCACCTTCGGATAAAGCAACAATAAATAACCATTCTAGTTTAACTTCTACTTCAGCTTCTATTACTTATTCAATAAATATAGAAAATATACAAACAGTATTAAAGAAACAAACATTTTCAAGATCTGATAAGGGAGCAACAGGGTTAACTGGAGCAAGTGTAAATATTGTATTTATAAGAGCTACATCAGCACCTGCTACCCCTGCAGATTCTTCTGGAGTACCAACTGGATGGAGCGATTCTCCTCCTTCTGGAACAGATTTATTATTTGCAGTAAAAGGAACAAAAGCAGCAGGAGCAACTAACTTTACTTGGGGAACAGTTTATCAAGTAGAAGGAACCGCAGTTGCAGAAATAGCAATTTATAGAAAAGCGTCTTCAGTTACAACTCCAACAGGCGGAAGCTATAATTTTACAACAACCACATTAACTGCTCCAACTTCTTGGAGTACAAGTGTTCCAACTTTATCAGCAAACGGAGATAAAGTATATTTATCTGTAGGATTATTTTCAGGGTCTCCTGAAGAAACATCAGCAACTACAACTTGGTCAACTCCTGTACTATATGCACAAAGAACAGATGGAGCAGATGCTCAAGCAGTAAAATTATCTGCTTCAAGTCAAATATTTGAACTTGCAAAAAATGGAACAGTTACTCCATCTTCTATTACATTTACAGCAAACAGACAGAATATTTCAACTGCAGCTACTTTTAGCACTTCTCCAACAGTAACTTTAACAGGAAGTGGGGATACAAGAACACTTACAAGTGCTAATTTCGGAAGTAATACAGCAGTTACAGTTACAGCTTCAGCAGACGGATTTGAAGATGAAATTACAGTTGTAAAAGTTGAAGAAGGAACAGATGCAATTACAGCTGTACTTGGAAATGAAAGTCACACCTTCCAAGCAAATAGTGCGGGAACAGTAAGTGACTTTAGTGATGGAACAACCACGATTCAAGTATTTGAGGGAGCAACCGCTCTTAATTTTCAAGTAGATAATAGCGTTGCAACATCCGCAGGTGAGTTCACAATGACTCGTGCTACTAGCGGAATTACTGCTCCAAGTGTAGCAAATTATAGCGGCGACGGAACAACAACTTGTACTACGGGTACTCCAACAGCAATGTCTGGGGATAGTGCAACTATTACTTATACAATTACAGGAAAAAGAGCAAATGGAACTGCATTTACTCTTACAAAAGTACAAAGTTTCGCAAAATCAAAAGCAGGAGATGCTGGCGAGTCAATAAAACTATTAAAAATATATTTACAAAAACTTTATTCACAAAGTCAGCCAAGTACACCAACAGATGACTCTTATAATTTTTCAAATGATACATTAACAATTAATTCTACTAATACAAGTGCAGGGTGGACACAAACATTACCTACTTTTGCACTTGGATATGTTATTTATGAGTGTGAAAAAATAGTTTCAGGAACTTCAGCAGATACAAATGTAACTGTAGATTGGCCTGCTCCTTCAGTTTATAGTCCTTTCTTTGATTTAAGTCCTAATGTATATAGAAGAAGTGCAACGACTCCAAGTACTCCTTCTTCTGGTACAGCAAACCCACCAAGTGGATGGAGTTCTACAATTCCTTCAGGGTCAGATGATCTTTATGTAAGTAATGGTACAGGAAGTTGGGGAGCTTCAGGTTTATCTTATACTTGGTCAGCTCCAACAAAAGTAACAGGAGATAAAGGAGACCCAGGTAATAATGACCCTCGTTCTGCGTATATATCAATTTATAATCCAAGTGATGCATTATCTGGTGTAACTAAACCAACAAATACTACAACAGGAACTCCTTATAATTTTGAAACTGGAGTATTGACTATCGGAAGTGGAGGAACTTCTGGCTGGACACAAACTGAACAAGCAGAGCCTTACTGGCAATCAAGAGTATTAATTTCAGAAAGTTCATATGATGGAGCTCAAACGGTAACTTACTATTCTGCAAAAAGAATAGGAGACTTTACTATTGTTGATAAAGAAGATCTTAAAATAGATTTTAATTCATTATCAACTTTAAAATTTAGTGTCGACGGAGGCACAAACTATACAAATACTGGGTCAGTTCCAAGCGGAATTATAAATACTAATACTACAGCGAACGATGTTGGACTTGGCAATGTAGCAAATGAAAGACAAATAAAAGTATTTCGACAAACAACCACACCAACTGCAACTCAAGTAGGAGATATTTGGGTAGATACAGATGATGGAAATAAAATGTATGTTGCAACTGCAACAGGAACAGGAAGTTGGCAAGTAGCAGGCGCAGGTACTTCAGCAAGTAATATTAGTGCTGGAACTCTTCAAGTAGGAAGAGGGGGAACAGGTGCTACAAATCTAAACGCACTTTCAAATTCAAGAGTTAAAATAAATGCAGATGGCACACTCAGTTATGATAACACTACTACAGGTGCTATGAGTATGAATACTCTTACAGATGGAAATAACATTCGTTCAAGAATTACAGCAGGACTTACAAGTACTGGAGATGTAAATAGAACAGTTTCTAAATCAAAAGGTGGATTCGGAGAAGATGTTTCCGCAAAAACAGGAGCATTATCTGTAAGCGCAGGAACTTTTTCTTTTGGTACACTGCCAGGAAGCGTCGGCGGAACAGGAAGAACTGATGGAAAAGTAGCTTCTATAGTAGACCAAGGAAGTTTAGCAACTCGTAATGATGTAAGAGCAGGTACACATATTAAAGATTCGAGCGGTACTATATTAGGAGATACAGCAATTAAAAATTCTAGTTTATCCTTAAGTTTTTCAAGTAACCAGCTATCACTAACAAATGGAGGAGGATCTGCTCAAACAATCAATAAAAGTACTTTAGGATTAAGCTATACTGATGGAGCAGATGTCACCGCAGACAATACTGCAGCAGCTATTACAGACCAAGGAAGTTTAGCAACTCGTAATGATGTAAGAGCAGGAACACATATTAAAGATTCGGGAGGCACTGTATTAGGAGATACAGCAATTAAAAACTCCTCTGTAACTTTATCAAAATCTGCAGGAAATGGAACAACAGGAGCAACTTTCTCATTAACAAATGGAAATGCTGCAACAGTATCTTTAACAGCAGCAGATGCTCAAGTAGCTTCTGATTCTAGTGGTATTAATATAGCGGGAACAAGAAAAGCAACACATAATGGTACTGCTATAAATTCATCAGGAAACGTAACGTCAAGTATGAGTGTTGCTTCTGGCGGAAGTATAGTAGTAGGAAATATAACAATAGATGGAACAAACGGGAGAATTTTAATTACAGACTAATGGCAAATAGAATATTATTCGGAAATTTAGGAGGTTCTTCATATGGACTTAAAGTATCTCAACCAGGAGATAATGTATTAAGTCCTTTAGAACCTTTAATTTTTGATTCAACTTCAGTAAGAAGTGGAATGACATATGCGGGAGGCAGCGCTGCTTCTACCACAGGAATAAACTGGTCTAGTACAAAAGGAACACTTGGGTATATACCTTTGTGTGTTTCAATGGATAATAAAAAAGGAACTATTGAAACTTATGATATTGACAGCTATGAAGAAAGGTATCAAGAAAGAGCAGGAATGCACGAAGTAACAACAACCAATATAAATCCAATAAAGTTTGAAGAGTCTGTAAGTGGTGGAACTAGTGGAGGTGGTGCAGGAGTAAGCAGAACTGCAACTAATTTTAAGTTTATTGTACTACGCCTTCCCTGTCAGTATGGAAAAATGAACGACGCAAGTCTATGGAGTTAAAATGGGAAATAGAGTTATATTAGGAAAAAGCACAAATACAAATCTTGGACATTCAGGAGGAAAGTTTGGTTTATATATTTCTCGTACAGGAGATGATATTACAACTTGCACAAAAGATCAACTTATATTTAATACTGATAATGTTGGATCTGTATCAGGAGCAATTGATTTAGGACAGTTTCAAATAGTACCTATTTCTGGAACAACAAATGCTTCTACAAGTGTTACAGTTGCAAGTGGCTCTACAGCTACAATAAGTACAGAAAATTTAGGAACAGGAAATCTTTTATATACTGATTTTGAAGGAACTTTCACTGCGCAAGATGATTTTGAACAAACACTAAATGGTGATTATACAGGAACTACAAGTGGAACAATAAGCAACACGGGAGATACTTCTATAACTTCAACAGTTTCTGTTATTAAAGGGTTTTCAACAGCGAGTCTATTCTAATGGCAAATAGAGTTATATTAGGACAAAGAGGATCAAACTATGGATTGTTTATTTCTCAAAACGGAGTCAACGTTGCAGATACAACAAGTACAACTCCACTTGCTTTTGATTCTCGGGCTGTTCGTGGATTAGTAATTCATGCAAAAGGAGAAGGGTCTCTTGCCCCACATGCTACTAATGATGCATCAGGAGTTGATTATCCTACAAGTACTACAATAAGTCATAGTTTAGGATATGTACCTCTTTATGTAGTAAGATGGTGTTATGCAAGTGATTTAACAAGTGGTGTTGCAAATAGAATGTATACACCAAGTTATGCAAGAAATAATAATTATGGCTATGATTTAATCGAAGAAGTAGAATCTTCATGGGACGAAATATCTCTAATGGGAGTATCTACAACAATGAGCACTACTCAACTTACTATTTATAATCACGAGTTTGGGTATAATGTCGAAGTTGGTGATGATGAAGCAGGGACAGCACCAGATGAAGAGTTTGGTACAAATAAACAAACAATATATTACGCATATATAATTTTTAAAGCAAAAGATTTTACAGGAGGATTAGGGCTATGAGCACCTATCATATATTTTACGATTCAAATAAGGATATTAAATGGGCGACTGACGCGCCAACTAATCAAACTATAATAGACTCTCAAGCAGAGATAGGATTATCACATTTATCTCTTGAACTAGAACAAATACCTGCTTGTGATCATTTTTATATAAATGAGGATGAAGATAATGTAGTTGGATATCATTCATTTGATTTAAGTTTTTCTGCAACTACTATAGATATAGATGGAGTAGTTACAGTTACAGGATGTCCAGCAGGAACAGAAGTATTTTTAAATAAAGTATCACAAGGTACATATGAAAGCGGGAATTTAACTTTTACAGGAACAATGGCAGGACGACATACTTTACAATTTAAAAAAGATAAATACTATTCCGCAGGGCAAAATATTATAGTAAATAGGAGACAAACATGAATATAAATTTAGAAACTCCAAATGCTACTTATAAAGATAAAAGAAAAAAATATTATCCAACACTAGGAGAACAATTAGATTTACTATGGCATGCTATAAATGATGGAGTGTTTGGAGATTCAGCAAAATTAACATCTTTTTACACTCAGCTAAAAGCAGTAAAAGATAAATATCCTAAATCTTAGGAAAAGACATCTACCTTGAAAATTTAATCCTTG
>Ga0208917_1000622_pt1 | contig 17950 bp, 23 predicted proteins | sample DEB08_DNA_10_FD_185500 | JGI IMG/M metagenome (GOLD analysis project Ga0208917, IMG submission 185500) | Aqueous microbial communities from the Delaware River and Bay under freshwater to marine salinity gradient to study organic matter... | ecosystem: Environmental > Aquatic > Marine > Coastal ...
TACGGGAGCAGGAGCCTCAGGTGCGGCAGTCTCTGCTGCGGGTTGCTGGAGGTTCTCTTCAGCCATGTCTGTAGCCAGGCATCACGCCTGGTTGAAAGTTACGCAGGTAGTATGCCTATCAGGGGCCAAGGTCGTAGGGATAATCTTGATAATTTTGAGTGTCGGCTGCAGAAGGGTTCGGATCGCCGGGGTCGCAGCATTCGCAGCAGTAAGAGTCAACATTCGTCACGACAATAGACACAATCTCAATGCTTGATGGGTAGGGGTAGAAATAACAGTAGTCGTTTATAATTGTATTTCCTCCTCTTCTTCTGTAATTCAACCACCTAACCTTAAAGTATGCGCCTGGGAAAATACGAGGGTCAGAACATAAATAGCTACTACTGCCGCCAGGATTTTTACAGAATCCATCACGCATTTGGATAAGCGGTGCGTTATAAGATTCAATTTCTGTATAGGTACTACCATCAACATAAGTGATTGTCTGCGTATACCGAAGGAAGGGCTCTTCCCCGGGCCTGATGCACGTAATCGGTGCGTCGCAATTGCACGTCTCCGGGTTCCATACCCCAGGGCTCGTACACTCATTACCAGGAGAATACACTTCCCCGGTGGCGCATTTTTTCTTTGGATCGCATTTGCTGAAGTCAGGAGAATTAGGCAAAGTCATATCAGCGCTCCCATTTGCGAAGGGGGCATAGCGAGTTAGGATCTCCCCCAACCCAAGTCTTTGCCTCCATAAAGCATCCACATTCGGAACAACGCTTAGAGTCACTCATAAAAGCGGGGCAATTTTTGCATGTCTCGTAACGCTCTTCACGAATCTCTGAAGATACTTTTCCGTGATTGACGGCCTGGCCAAGTGTTCTAAGTGCACTTTTTGCCATGTCAGAATATGTAACCTTGACCTCTTGCGGTTGGCTTTTGGTCGAAATGATTTTTAAAAGTTTTTTATTTCTTTCTTGCGGCCACGCCGAACAAGGGCCGGAAGGGTAGACTCCTGCAGACTTTAACTCCTCTTGGATGTTCATAGTCGGGCGAAAGCTGGACTAGAATACCTATTAGGCCTCCAAAGGTAGCAAGACTATGTCGACTTGAACAGTAGAGGCTGCTCCCGACTTGTTTACAATTTTAGCATACAATTCCGACAAAGGAGTGGACTCGTCATTGTAATAGCCAGCGGTCGGCGTTACTTGAACAGTGTCAGCGCCAGTCGTAATCACTTCAAGAACGACACCTGACCCTGCGGTCGGGTCGACTGTTTCCAGTCGCGAAGAATCCGCTGTGCGTGCAGCAATAGTGTTATACAAAGTCACCCAAGCAGCACGATCGGTCGTAATTTTGATAAACTGACCAGACTTACCGGTGGAGCTGAAGGTAGCATTTGCAGCCGCGCCATTAGCAAGACTAGCCGTAGTCTGGGTTACTGTCGATCTTGCACTCGACCCTCCTCCTCCTGAAACCGTGCCTGGCTCCCATTGGCTATTGGCGTTATCCCAAACAAGCGCCTGCCCATCCGTAGGAGCAACGGTTGTTGTATCAACATCAGATAGATCATCAATAGAACTGACCCCTGCAGTCTGATCAACCCAGTCCAGGTTGCCTGAACCGTCGGTCTTCAACACCTGATTGGCCGTTCCCGCCGTGCCAGGGAGTACCAAGTCGTAGGTCGCTGCCGCAGAGTGAGGAGGGGACGAGATGCTTACGCCATGAGTATTGGTCTCGCAGTTCAATACAAGCTTGCCCGAATTCGTGTTGCCTCGTACAACAAACGAGCCAGTTCCATTCGCCGCAACCTCAATGTTGCCGTTGGTCGTCGTAGTGGTAATGTAATAAGTGACTACGTCCAGGTCGGCAGATAAAGCCGGTGACGGATCAGATAAAAGGATGTCACCAGGCTCCCATTCGCTGTTGACGTTATTCCATTTTAAAAGCTGCCCATCTGTTGGCGCGGCCGTAGTGGTGTCGACATCCGAAAGGTCGCCAATCGAAGAAGTCGACAGGTCAGCGGTAGCTTTAGTGAGAGCACCGCCTTCTATGACATATATTGCATTTTCGTCATTAGCGTAACAAATCTCGCCTTCTTCCAGACTCCCCACATTCGAGGAAAGATTTGAATAAGTACCACGAGCGACCTTGACTGGTACGCGATACGAAGGAACTGGCATATCAGTCAGAAAGCTAGACTAGTATTCCTAGTCAAAGCTTCCCCCGTCAGCAGCCTCGCCATCAGAGGTTCCAGTATCAAAGTCTCCCCCTCCCCAGAAAGCTAGGCCACCGCTTCCGCCGCCTCCAGAGCCGGATATCGTGACGATACTGCCCGCTGCGTCTACTGTGTAAAGCTGGGCTGACCCAGTCTCTCGACCGATAACCAGCTCACCCTGTTGGATCTCGTCCGTACCACCGGAGCCAATGGCCGTCTCAATGGCAGCCTGAGTATCCGTAGAATTCTTAAGTACGATACGATCAGGGAAAACGGCCATACCTAGCAAGAAGCTAGGCTAGGCTTCCGACGGCTGACCTTCTTTCCTACGGAGAGCAGGCCGGATCAGGGGCGCACGCTCCGTACGAACAGAGCTGGCAGTCAGGACAGTCGAGGTGACAATTGCAATCAGCGGGCTCGCACTCTGGAGGCAGTTTGCATTTTTGGCAGATAACAACCGTTACATCACCGTCGTCGTGTTGAGCTGTGATAGAGCCAACCTGCCTGTAATCGGAAGGGCATGTTGGCGCGCTACCTCCAGGCTGTCCGGTTTCAGTAATGGTCTCACATTCCGGGGCGCAAGGGTCTGGCGGCTCGGGCTCTCCACATGCTTGCTCACAGTTATCAGCAATACAACTGTTGGTGTCGAATGGATTCTCATTGCAAGCACTGGCGCAACACCTGAAAGTAAAACGTCCACAAGAACATGGATAGTTAAAAACAGTGATGCAGGTTTGACAGTTCGCGCAATCGTACTCACAGGTTCCGTCTTCTTTACATTTACTGCACTGGGAACATCCGTTACCCCCTTCACAGAAGCACGGACCACCCTCGGCAATCGGTACGCACACCGCCGTGATCCCTTGGACGACAGTGCATTGCTCGCATTCTGTGCACTTGGATGATTCATTGCAGCCCTCTGCCGCACGACCGTTGGACTTGAAGAAGCTATCACAATACTTCTGACAACGACCCGGAGGTGGACATTTACCGCAGAAGCACTGAACAAAGCCCGACGAAAGCCTGCAACACCTCTCACCACAACAATTTCCCGGGAGCCCTCCACCACCACCGTTTCCGTTTCCACAGCCGGGCTGATTACATCCCGTGGTTCCACCGCCAACCCCAGTACCGCAGCCCCCTCCACCGCCTCCTGGATCGCCGCTCCCGCTTCCGCAGTCCTGACTCGAAGAGCCGTTCAAGCTGTCGCCTGTCGACGAACCAGAGCCGCCAGGAGGCACGCAAGAGCCGGATATACACGACCACCCAGATGCACAGTCATTGGAATTGCGACACTTGTTTATATTAGAGCTTTCACCACCAGTATCATAGACTGGCACGTTTTCGTTAATTGTATCTCCGAAGTTGCCGGAACCTATAAAATCAAGGGCTGCATTAATCCTGCTCTGACTGCTGCCTGATTTATTCCAACGATCTCCAAAACCCATTACTTTATCAAGCAGCGGACTAGGTTGCCAATGGACTGTAGAACTCGGCGTTGGGATCCCACCTTTCCCCCGTTCTTGTGTCAATGCCGAAGCCCATGGGCCTTACCAGTTTCCATTCAAGTGTGCTGTTGATCTCGACTGCTATGTATAACTGAGCGAACTGGTTGTTGAAATCTGGCCTGTAAACAAAAAGCTCACCCTCTGCGGTAGGCAGCTGCGTGTCTACGGAAGAAGTCGTACCCGTGCCTGAGGCCTGGGTTGGGTTGAACTCTCTGGGGCTACCCGGCTTGACGGAGCTTTGGCTCCCTACAAACAGAGGAATACCTCCTTCTTTTTCTACAGTTCCCTTTACAGCCAGTCTTGCACTTTCTATTGCCATCAGACCCTAAGCCAGCGAAGTCCAGAGCGGTCGACCACGTAAAGCTCTACGGAATCGGAAACAGAATCATGATACCCAACCATTCTATTGGGAGTCTCAGGAGGATCGTTGAGGATGTCAAGGCTAGGCCTGACTGCCACAATCTCAATGGTCGTATTTGTAACAGTAGAGACGTCCTGGGTTGAAACAAAAGATCTGTTAATTGCCATGACTAAAACTTTGAGTAGTAGATACCGTTTGCATAACTGAGCTCAACCTCTGTTCCAGCCGGCAAGGACACAAAACCAATAGGCTTGCTTACGTAGTCCTTGTCCTTATAGGAAACAATACCTTCTCCTCGCTCGCCAAGTTTCTTCCAGTAGCCGGTAACACTGCCCTGAAAATCGCCCTTAATGACAAAATCAGAAGCCCTTTCCTCCAGGCTGAGAACCCTGTTGGTGAGACTAAGCTCCTGGAGCAACTTAATGTCCATATCAAGCTACTCCCACGTCATATTGCTTTAGGTTCCAATAGAACACAGCCTCGCGACCTGCTGTCAGCTGCACGGAGCTGGTAGTCTGAGCCACTGACATGATCTCCCCGTTGTCGGCCGCATTGTCGTAGATCGTACCAACGTTAAAAGAAAGACTTCCCGCCGAAGCTACAACCGCCCCAGCTGCAACCAGAGTTGACTCCAGGATGGTCAAAGTGTCGCCGGCAGTGTAGCCATAACCAGAGTCACGGATGGACAGAATGAAGTCAGTAGAAGCAGCGCCGCTGTTTTGAACAGTCAGGTCAACAGTAAGACCAACACCAGACCCACTTGTTGAATCAATAGGAAGATCAGTATAAGTGCCGTCAATACCCGAAGTTGGGACCGTGATCCCAGTAACATCTAATCCAGTAACGTTCCCGGAACTCCAACAAAGCGCTACATGACTGAATCCTAGAGTTGTCCCACCTCCGTCGTGAGCAAAAACAGTGGACTTGGTTGCGAGGCCAACGCCTCCATCGGTATAAGCCGTTAAATCTCCGGTAGCGAAAGTGACTATCTGGCGAGCGTAACCACCAGTTCCAATAGTAACCTCATTAGCAAGGAATGTGGCATCGTTGGTTGTGCCAGGTGTATAGGTAACACCAGGAGCATTGATCAACCTGGCTTCTAAGTATTTATCAACGAAACGGTCTGAGACCTGCTCAGTCACCTCGAAAGAAGAAAGCTTAGCTGCGATAGCCATAAGGTGTTGCCAGAATCGATGTAGTCTTCCTATGGAGCAGGAGCGAAAAGGTCTTCGTCCACGACAACAGCGTTTGCAACAACCAAGTTGCCGTCGTACTCGATAGGAATACCACCATTCCCATCCCCATCAAGCAGATCCCCAGGCTCGACCACCAGACCCGCTACAAAGCTAGTAAATCCCATACTAACTTTTGTCGTAAGGTCGGAAGGAGGTATCAGGGTTACTCCATCGGCGTCTCCATTCGGAGTCAGTACAACGCCCGTGCCAAAGTAAACATTGACCTGGAATATGAATGCCCCGTTGTCCACGTTTGTTTCATTGTTGACTACGGGAGGATTGGTGGCGGGAGGAACTGCAGGAGAGCCTCCTATACCACCTTCCCCTAGATCTTGGCCCACCCCAGTGCCTACCGAAAGATCTGGAGCAGAGTTACCTACAAGGTTATTAGGAAGAGTTAGTGTGCCATTGGATTTACCTATCCATATGCCATTCGTTACGACAGCAGCTCCGCTCTGATCGACACCCCAGGTACAGGCATCCATCCTCATCGCCAAGAGCTCATCGTTAGAAGGATCGTAGTACCTGAATGGTCGACCTACGTACCAGCCATCACAAATATCCTTTCGAAGGTTCTCGCCGATTTGCTGACCGAAAGAATCGCCTTTTACAAAGCGGCTAATATAGTTCGAATACGCCTCAACAGTTGAATCGATTTCAGCTTGAGTTTCATACAAAAGAGGCATTGGAATCGACTCTTCAAGTATATATGGCCCAGACTCGTTTGGTGGTTCAATGTAACGACTTCCAAATAAAACAACCTCTGTAGACTGTTCTTTTGTATCCGTAGTTGCGCTATTCACCCTGTCTGGAGAAACGTCTAGTGTTGCAGTAGTCGTCGAAATCCTTTTTGTTGTTGCAACGATACCGTTCAAGGCGTCAATAGTATCAAGACCTTCAGAAATTCCAGTGCCGCGACTTATGTTGCTTGTAAAAGTTTTTGTCGTCTGAACGTTTGCGTTGTTTTGCTTGAAATACTCTGTAATAACACGCGATGCACGATAAAGCTCGGTCGTACTAAGGTTTTGGTTGAAAACTTGAGGCACTCCATTTGCATTCCCGGATCTCCAGTCATTTGGTTGAGCAGCAGAAAGGGTGGTAGCATAAGTATCTTGAACTGTTTTAACCAATTCATTTGCATCGCCATAGTAATTTATTGATTCTGTGTAACCCAACAAGATCTCCTCCAAGCCCTCCATTGGACAGCTGCCATTCGGATTGCAGGCACTTGCGTAAATACTGCGGCAATATGCATATTTATCCGCAAAGTACTGCTGATTAGCCTCGACTGCGGAGCCCCTGATTTCGGAATAAACCCTAGACACTTGACCGGCGGGAGCATCATAGTATGTGGTTGTAGTTTGTGTCCGGGTTACAGGAATATACTGCTGCTCCTTCCTTAACTCGAACTGGTCGTTGCAGGAGGCATAGACAGGGAAAGGTCTGGCATTGTTCTGGCCGGGTCCCGAAGGGGCAGGCGGAGTATTGCCACACGAGTCTGATGAAGTCCTAGACACTGACTGTTCGCGCCCTTCACTAGCCGAGCGAAGCGTGTTAAAAAGTGTGGTTTCGTCGACGGTTGCACTTGCAGGCAGTACTCTTACGTACTGAATAGCGGGATAGGGACTCCAGTATTTGGACTCATCAATAACAGTTTCAACGAATCCAGTATTGTCAGTGGCAATTGTGCTGGAGGGGACCTGGTACTGAATATTAATTCTGTCGGGGATAGCGGCAGTGCCAGCCAAGGGTGAGACAGAAGTTGACGTCACTCCTGCAATGGCGACCCATTCTCCAGCCGCTGTACTGCTAAAGGTGTCTCCGTCAAAAAACGTGCGCGTTTGTAATACTCCTTGATTGTCTTGATAACAAACCTGGCCAACACTTGCAAAAGCTGCAGACACATTCGAAAATGTGCGCTGAGCGGTATCAAGAGTCAGAGGAGAAATGGCAATCAGATCATCAACTTCATCCGTTAAATTCATCAAAGCTAGGCGACAACCGAGCTCAACTTGAATCGTATCTGTCTCCAAGTCGTAGCTATTCGAAATCACATACAAAAGGCCACGCGGATGACGCTGTGTTGTACCATCTGGGTAGGTTATTTGAAGGATGACGGGTGATCCGCGTCGAAAGGTGTTGCGATCATAGTCCTCAATGTCGTTTGAGCCAAGTTGTCGACCGAGAACCAACTCCCCGGTCGTTACAATACAACCATTTTTGTAAGCAGTATTATCGCTTGCCGTCCAAGACGATAAAGATGAAGAGTAGTCTACTCCTCCGATTGTTAAAGAAGCAAGTCGTGCGGAATTGGCAAGATAAGACATTTATCAGACCTCCATCAGGCCAAAGCTGACCAGCGTATACTTTGGGCTAAGTCTTACGTATGTAGGAGAGACGGAGAAGACTACACTGGCATTAACCTGTGAGCCAAAAGTCGTATCAGCAATACCGCAAGCAACTGCAAGCCCAGCAGCTCTGTCCGTATCCCAATCCCGAAAAAGAGAGTCGATTTCTTGAGCAATAGCAGTAGTAACCATGGTGCTTATTGCCCACATATATTTCTGCCTGTACGCTGGTCCCGTCAGAAGGCTTGAGCCGGTAGCCGACTTCTCGAAATTAACATTTTCCTGGTAAGTACGCGGCATATCAGTACCGCCAAAGTTATCTATGATAATATTGTATACAGGCGAGCCCCCACTGGGTGTAAATGAGATGCCAATCTGAGACATTGCGAGGGCCTAGCTGTGGCTAGGATTCCTAAGCTACGCCCGCAAGTTTCTTGTAATAGTAAACAATCTCTTTGGTCCTTGGTCCAGCAAACTGATGTCTGTTCGTCCTAACTGCGTCACGGAAATCCTCTGAAGCCTCTGCAAGGGCCTCGAAGACGCCATCGTAGTCACTCTTGAGGATTGATACCACCTCGGTTGGTTGATCATCCCTATAGGCGTCCTGGAGGGCCATGTAGGTATACGCCAGGGCCACTCGTAGCTCCTTTTCGCTAAGTTCGTCCAACGGGCACTCCCTTAGGCCGGGACCCCCGGAGGCCAAGGCTTCAGCTCGAAGGATTTCCGCCGTATCTTCGGGGGAACCAAAATGAAACATTTCCCAGGCTTAGCTGATCAAGAATACCTAACCCGCTTTAGCTTAGCAAGTTGGACCATAACGCTATTGGCTGTCTGGTTCGGGTTCGACGACTGGATCGTCACTTGATTGCTGATATTGTCTCCATGAGTGATTGAAGCAGGGCGACTCACTACACCCGTTGCACGCATGCCCGGAGCCTTGTTGATATTCACTCCGCCGGCAGGGATGTCAAGTTGATTTGTCAAGTGAGCAGGAATAACAGTACCGCTAGAGGGAGCTTTCCAGGTTCCAAAGGTAGGGGCGTTGATCATACTAAGTTTGCCACTAGCGCTCAAAAAGGCTTCTTTACCTAGTTCGTTAACAGTATATTTTGATCCGCCGCTAACAGGTCCACCAGAGGCCCTGGGGGATGGAGTGCTGGAATTAGCTGCGGGTGTTTGTTCACGCCGACGAGCCGCGTTAACTTCGTCGATTTTGATCTTTAGTTTTGCCGCCTCATTGGCCGCATCGGTCAGTTGACCCTGCAAGTCCTTTACTCGCTGTTGTGCTTCGCTGTAAGCATTGGCCGCGCCTCTTGCAGCGCCCGCCTGTGCGTCGACCAAAGAAGGGATCTCAGCCAGGGTGACCGACATCTCTTGGTTGGTTTTAAGCGAATCAGTGAGGATCTTGTCGTATTCTTTTTGCTCTTCTTCGAGATTCCGAGTGTTTTCGACCTGCTTCTCCAGCTTTTTATTCAAAGCATTGGTTAGATCTTTAAACTTTTCCTTCTCTTGATCTAGAGCTTTAAGGTAATTGTTCTCGCTTGCTTTTAACGCATCTTGTTTTTGGATTTGAACATTTTTCTTGTCAATATTAAGTTGTTGGATTTTATCCTGTCGCAGCATCCGCTCTAGCGAAGCTTGAGCTGACAGTCTTTCTTTCTCGCTAAGGTCTGCGCTACTAGCCTTCTGCGCAAGTTCTTCTTTACGCAATTGACGCAGTCTTTCTTCCGCCGGTGTGCGCTTGTTTAACGCATCAATCTCGGCAGAGATCATGGCCAGTTTTTCGTCGAAAAGAGACGACACGAGAGAGCGCTCATCTTCATAGCGATTCTTCATCACCTCTTTGACTTCTTTATATGTTTCTTTTTCGTTATTAAGAGCAGTCTTGATCTCCTCTTCCTTTTCCTTGGAAGATTCGATCTCTTCAGCGTAACGATCCTTAATTGCCTGCCTCAACGCATCTACTTTTTCCTTTTCCTCGTCAAAATTACCCTTAGCTTCGCTCAGTTCTTGCTTGGCCTCCCCGATCTCGACCTTAAGGAGCTTCATATTTCCTTCTAGTTCTTCAATCTGCTTGTTGTACCCTGCAATCAACAAAGAGTCTCCACTTTTGGCCATTTCCTGCCGTAAGATTGCAAGCTGCCTGTTGTATTCTTCTTGGGTAATCTTGCCTTGCTTGCGCTGGTTTTCAAGGAGTAACATTCGGCCATCAAGCCTGCTAAGTTCTTGTGTGACTTGCTTGACAGCGTCACCGGTATTCATGATCATATCAAAGCCTTCGTTGAATGCACGGAACAATGTTCCACCCAACTTCTTCAATGCTTTGAATGCATCTGGCACGCCAGGGAGGTTTAAAATTGCATCCTTAAGTGCGCGAAATCCTAGCACCAACAGGTCAATTGCTTTAAACACCAGCTTAACAACCACCAAGATGCCGCGAACAAAAAGATCGGCAACCATTCCGAGAACGTCGAAAAATTCTTTGAATTCAGCTTGTATTGCAGGCAGGTCGTTTGCGATTGAAGCCATAAACTGAGTAGCTCCAACCCAAATACGCTGGAAAGACTTGCCGATGCCAGAGAGAGTCTCAATCAAAGACTCCATAGTTAAAGTATTCAAGTTGTTTACGATATTCTGAACCTGATTTGCATTCAGGTTGTCCATACGCTGCTGGACTTCGCCAATTGCACCTTTCAGGTTGTTAGTCATTTCCTCGCTAACTGCCACAAAGGCTTCCCGGAAAAGATCGGCAGTCACCTCCCCATTTTGCATGGCTTTATCGAGATCATCGATCCCATGAGTTGACTTCAAGTAGCCAGCAATCTGTCCTCGCAGCGCACCATCGAGTTCAGAGAACTGTTGGTTAAGTTCTTCCGACTGAAGTTTGCCCTTACCCATAACCTGCGCAAATGCTTCTATGTAACGCCCCGATTGCTCTGAATTCAATCCAAGGGTTGTAGTACGAGCAGACAGGGCGGCCATGACATCACTACTGTCCTTCAGAGATCCGCCACTTTGCAGGATGGCGGGAGTAATACGCTTAAAGCCTTTTTCAATGGTAGAAAGTGACGCCCCGTACTCAAAAGCAATTTGCTTAGACGCCATCAAGACTTGCTCTGACTCTTTTGCGCTGAGGCCGAAGCCTTGCATTGACAAGCTCAAGCCTTCTATTTGCTTTACTCGATTAATCAGAGGGTCGACTGCACCTTTAATTGCCTGGAAAGTTGTGACAACTGCCGTTCCTACCATTACGATTTGGTTCAGAGCAGCCCCTCCCTTCAAGAGTCCGTCCAGCCCAGGCACTTTGAGTTTAGCAAGTGCTAACAAGTCTCCATTAGCTTTTGCCAGCTCTATGGAATACTGCTTAACTTTGTTGTTGGCTTCGCTCCACTTAGCATTGGCTACCGTGATCCTTTGACCTTTACTATTTAGGACCTGAACGGTTCTGGCTATTGCGTCACGCTGCTGTTTGGCGGTATTTACCTGCTGGCGGAGACTGGTAACCGAACCCTCTTCTGTTCGATTTTTCTTTTGAATTACTTTGTCTAATTTGTCGTATTCAGACCTGGCTTGAATTATCTCGGCTTTATATTTGTCTAGATTATTGTCAAATTTAAGTGAAATTTTTTGTGACTTAGTGCCGCCAAGGATATTGTTGATGGCATCTTTAGCCTCCTCAGACCCGGCCTTTGCCTGGCTCCATAGTTTATCAAACTGACGCTGAGCGGATTCTGTTTTCAGGTTTATGTCGATATTGTACTGAAAACTGTCTCCAGCCACGGCCCTAGGAAATCAACTGGCTTAGGCTTCCATAAAAAAGAGCCCCTTTCGGGACTCCTGGAACAAGCTATAAAGCAAGGCCGCCAATCGGACTGATCAGTTACCAGTGTTTTCGTCGAGCTCAACAACGTACTTGCCGTAACCAGTCAGACTGCACTCCCATGACACAATGGAAGTAACCTCGTTGGATTCAGTGTAACCCATCAGAGTGCCGTAGCCGTAAACAGTCTCAACGGTGCCAGTGGGGCCCACGCGAGCAACTTTAACACGCAGACTGTCGGCAACAGTGTTCTGCTCAGTGAGACGCAAGATCTGGTAGCCAGCATCCTTGAAATCGGCAATGCCAGCCAAGGTCATCGTCCAGGACTTGGTAGTAGCCACAGCCTGGTTAAAGCCGCTAGTGGTGTCGTCGTAGGTGTAAATATCCTCGGAACCGGTATCGGTTTCAAGGGAGGCCTGGGTCAAACCAAGAAGCTTGACGGGCTGCATAGTGCCGTTTGTAGGCTCAGCAACAGGAGTAGCGCCCAAGCTGAAAACACCATTACTGTAGGTAACCTTTTCATTGGCGGCTACGACAGTGGTTGTATCAATAAAGTTAGTGGCGCCGGTTCCGATGCCAGCTGTTACGCCAGCAAAGCCAACGTCGACGGATTCTGCCTTGAGGGGGATCAGATAAAGATCGTACCCGAAGGCAGCAGAGAAGTTTGCCATACAAAAGAACGGACCCAGGTCCGCGTGAAGGTACCTCGGACCCTCTACGGCCCGTTATTACTATTCTTCCTAAGGGACGAGAACTGGTTTGTCGCTAGGAATCATAACTTTTGTCTGGACCTTAGCAGTCAGCCCATCGGGAGTGGCGACCACTTCCATTGCCGATGAACCTGAAAAAGTACGCATAATGCGCTCTACAGCGCTAGTTACTTGGTCTCCAGTAGCGCTACCCCAAGCGATTACGTAAAGATTCCAGTTTTTCTCGATATTTGTAGAGCCATAAAAGTCCATGCGCCGAATCTGAGCCGTGTCATGAATAACAATTTCCAGGCCATCTATTGACTTCAAGTCTGGCATGTCTGCACCAGGAGTCACAATGCTGATTGCAGGGGTGGTCGAAGTGTTGGCCTTGAAGACATAGCTGCCAACTAACGCCATGAAAGTAGCGTCGGCAACCAGAGTGTTGTAAATAATTTCTGGAGTCGCAGGAAAAGTCTGAGCCATGGCGCCAACTCTGTACAAGCCTAGTGTTCCTGCGGGTATACTAGATCAACAACGCAGAAAAGCTTATGCTAATCGCTTTACCCAGCATTTTTTCTGGCGTTGTTACCGTAATTCGATGACAAACGCTAGTTTTCAAACGCTCTTTGAGCGCCCACAAGACTACGTTTATACCATGAATGCACTTACTTCGGCCGAAGCAAAGCGGCTCTGGAGGGCCGGGATTAAAAAGGCCTGGGGAGACCGCTGCGCATACTGCGGGCAACCCCCCATCGATGATAAATCCTTGACGATTGACCACGTCAGACCTCGAGCGAAAGGAGGAGAAGATAGGACCTCTAATGTAATTCCAGCTTGCCGTCGATGTAACCAAGCGAAAGGGAGCGAGGAATGGATTGCCTGGTACCGCATACAGCCCTATTACAGTGCATACGCAGAACTTCGCATCAAAAATTGGCTAGAGCATGGCGTCGTACAAGATGCCTCCGACGCTGATACCAACTGGCTAGAGACGCTTATCAACCTACCAGGCACGTAGGTCGTGCCCCTCTTCTGCTATAATCTTAGTGGAAACTTCGGGCAAACAGATTGTCACATTGGTTCCGCAAGGTGAACTCGCTGTTCTTATTTGTTTGCTAGCACTTTCCTGGGCAATCAAAAGTCCAGTATAACCTGTCGACGTCTTAGCAGGCGCCAACAGGATGAAATCTTCTCCGATGAAGGCCAGCAAGGAAGGCTCTGGACCCCCTGCACTGGCCGCAAGCTTGCTGTAGAATGTGAGAGCCCAAGAAGGCATCAGGCGTCTCTTGATGAGGCCTAAAGCCGCAGTACCATACCTTTCGGCAGGCATGTCCTGAGAATCTCTTGGTTGATACAAGTAGAAGTCGTCAAGACTAAAGGGCTCTTTCTTCTTCTTGGGGTCTCGCTGACTATTTGCCGTCAAAGACATTAACATCGAGGTGGGTCTTTCCTCTTCATGCAACGTTATCTGACGCATCTGAAGACCCATTGTGTATGCTTCAACAACATACTCATAAGGAAGGTCTACAAACTTATCGTAAGCAAAGTCCGAGTCTCCAGGAAAAATCCTTTTAAGCTGCCAGTAAATTTTTCCTAGATCCTCATTGACTAAACCCCTTTCTACTTTTTTTGAAGGTTCTCAATTTCTGGGGTGACCTCCTCATCCTCGTTAACAAGAGCGTCGGTAATTTTGTTGATACTACGAGACTCTTCTTTCTCGTAAAAATCGCTGAGAGCATTTACAAGCTGTGGGTCCAGGTCGGACAGGTCTTGAGCCGTGAAGTCCCCCTCGACGCGATACAGAATCATGCAAAAAGCATGGATAAGTCTTTTCCGCTCTTCCCCAGCCACCATAGAGGTGATAATTTCAGATATTTCGTCAGAATATTCCTGCTGCACCTTAGAAGCAAGACCTCTAGAAGTTTTACCCGAGAACAAAACGTTAACCGTTTCGTATGCCTTTTGCATATCAACCTTGTGGGAAGAGCAAATCTTACGGCAAAGGTCAACAACTCTGGAAGTAATATCATCCTGAGCAAGCTGACTATTGACAAAGGCTTTTTCACCGGCCGTTACATAACCTCGACGCTCGATCTCGATAATTCCGCAGGTCTCGTTGCCTACTTGCACTATCTCCGGTTCAATCCTGGGAGCAACAACAAAAGGTAGCTTAGCCATAGTCGCAATAGAAGCGCTCTAGAGTACCTATAGGTACCCCTCGTAGTACTGGTTTAAGTCGAATCTCTGCACAGGACCATTCCCCTCAAGGGTCGCAGTGACCCAAGGCCTTCCAGGAAGATAGACCTGGCTAGCGCTTGAGTTTCCATACGGCATAATATATCCGCCATAGTGCACAAGCTTGGCGTAAGGAGCATCGTAAGAAATCTTGACATTGCCATTCTCCACGGCAATACTTAAAGAGTTTCGAAGCTCCCCGGTATCAATAATATCCCTGACTCCACTGCTCCACCCCCAACTGGCTGCCATCGCAGAGTTCAACGCCGCCTCCAATGGTCCAGCAATCTTCTCTGTTGCCTGATTGACGTCCTTTGAAATCTTGCTCCTCATCCCCTCAAAATTGTCCGCATCTCCGTCTTCAATCTCTATTTCTAGAGTATTACTGAGATCAAGGGTTGCGTTAATTTTTGGCAATGACTTGCTGCCGACCTTCAGCAGGCCTGAAGTAGCCTTAGACCAAGCCTCTGCAAAGGATCTCATTAGTTTTGTAGCTCAGCGCCGGTGATCTGAATTTCTAAGCCACCAATTTCTTGGTAGATAATTTCATCAATACCTTGGCCACCGAAAATGCCGCTAGAACGTTGAATCTTAGCTCCATTCATGATCGGGTCCTGGCCAAATCTAAACTCGCACTCGGTTCCAGTAGCCAGCCAGTCAAATTGAGTGGTGACCTGAGTCCAAACAAACCCAGTTTCATCGCCGGCTTCTAGATCGTAACCAGCAGGAACTGTCGTAAAATCCAGAGCATATCCGCGATAATAGAACTGATCACCAGAACCTCCGGGCATCATACGGCCATCAAGCTGACTCTCCAATGGCAGCTCCTTAGAGCCCGACGAAACGCCGCTGTACTGCGCCCTTTTAATAAACAGGCGTACCAGGTAAGATTCAGCCGCTCCTGCCACTAGACGGCCTCCTATAGCTGTTACAGTGCCTTCACCGGGTACCAGTAGTCGCCCGTTTTGATAAGGGAGTAAGGGAGACGTACTAGCCATAGCGCTTCCGTGTTCCAACTAGTCTTCCAGTCATAAAAAAGGGAGGGTGTACCAACTTCCCTCCACTGCGTTATGAGTAGCTCGCTTCGCTATACTCAGCGGCATTTTGAGCAATTTTCAATTTCCCCACCCAGATATTTTACATAAGCTGCATTCACTGGTCGCCAATCATTGCATTGCTTACACCATACCTTGATTACATCATTGTGTTTTGCCAGTTCAGTCATCAACTGGTTGACTTCTGGACTGTTCTCGGGATGGGGTGTCATGAAATTGTCTCAACTTGATACAGTGTACCGCTTGGGCTATAGGCGGACCTCATTAGCCCTTACAGGTCTTGAAGGTACCCGCTGGTCATAGGTAGTCCCATGGAACAGTAAGACGCCTGTAAAGCGCCACAGGAGGGCTCTCAGGCGGTCCATCCACAGATGGTCGATATCAGAGTCGTTCTGACTACCATCCTTATAAGGCCTGAACGTAAGCTTGATACCCCTGAACAGGTAAACAGCGTTTGCAATAGCAGATGCACGAGGCACATGCCAGTCATGGGTTACTACAATAATTTCATCAGGATCATAGTTATTCTTAATGAAATCATACGTATATGTAAAGTTTGTAACCGTATCCCAGGCTTCTGTATCATGTTTTACGGTAATTCCAAGGTTTTGATAAAACCCAACAGGGTCTCCGCCTTCAGATGATACCAGTACAGAAGCATCTGGATACTCTTTCAAGGCCTCAATCACCTCAGCGCTGCGACCAATACTGCCACCAAGGTGCAAAATTAAGCGTTTCATAGTCAAGAACGGATTAAATTTGTCTGACTATAGCCACTCCCAGGTAACATGCCACCAAGACAAGAACAAAATGCCATATATTGTGCAATTTCAGCCTGTGCACGAGCCATTTCCTTCTGCGCACCTGATGGCGCACCAACACCATCTGCCTGCCACTCCAATACATCAGCCTTAACCAGGGTCTTACCTTCAGTATCAGACAAATTCTGGGTACTCTCAGCGGTTTTGGCTGCTTCATATTCATCCAAAGCAGCCCGTACATTCAAAACTGCCTGAGGACTCATGTCCTCAAGTTGATTACAACAGTTCTGAACACATTCTAACGTATAACTGCCAAACGGAAGCAATAATGCCTCAATGATACGCAGATCATCGCCTGCTACCCAGTTGCCAGAGACGTCTAAAGCCATGATCGGCATAATATATGATCAAACCTAGGGTTCCAGTCAGGTATAATGAAACACCCTAAAAGCCCCTGTAGCCCTAAAGTTGTGTTGAAATATTCCCTCGCCCTCCTCCTCGCAGTACGTTGCCAACAGAAAGATGCCGTACTCCAGTTATTAGGTCAAATATATCACTCCATGGAAGAAGATCAGGCAAAATCTACAATGAATCGCCTGATCTATTTGATGGAACCAGCAGAACGTGATTGGCTTAAATCCCTGGCTTAGGTCCCCCTCGGAAACACTAGCCCGGAACTTGGCCTAATAGTACCCCCACCGCCTCCTCCTCCAGGACCCTGAAAAGCCTCAACCTCAAAAATACCTGCTACAATCTCAATACCTATAAAACCCGTAGATACTGTCCGAATAGTAGGAAACGTAGGACTATCAACAGCTGTAATAGCAAGCGTTACATCAGCAGCCATAATAATTAACTTAAATTAGGTTCACTTGTCCCCATGTCAAATACTAGCACCGAATTACCGGCAGTATTAATGGGCTGTAAATAATACCTCGAATTTGTACTGTCAAGAATTAACTTCCCATCACTAAACCCTAAACCCGCATACCTGCTACTACCAGATGCACTATTATATACAATAGTACCTACATCACTCTGAATATAAGGATAAACAGGAAAAGTATCATCCCCAGGTGTAGTACTAGTATTAGTAGTGGCCGTTGATATCCCAGATCCCCAAAATACCGTAGTGTCAGCTTCCCCTACATCCCCAACAGAACCCTTACCAATTAATGGAATCAACGCTGCCTCAAGTGAACTCGATTCAAACGCTTGCGGCCAACACCTACCATGTAGCCACTGATCATCACCATGGTGCATTGGAAAAAATTGACTCCTCACTGTATTCCCACTACTCGTCCATCCACTATCCTCAAATAAATATGCCTCCGATGGCGCAATCTCAGCAAATATAACCCTCTTACCCCTCGTTACAATAATTGAATTACTATTTACATCACTAACCCAAAACTTCCAATCAAGATCTACTGGATCTAAATCAACAGTAACTAAATTTAATGTGTCAGTACCTAAATCCCCAGGTACACTCGTATACGTTTGATCATTATACATGCTTAAATTCGTAGGTGATGTACTCCCCCAGTTCACCCAAAAATACTCCACATAACTCGCACCCGTTACTAAACTATCACTACTCCTCGTCCAACTCCTCTTGAAACTACTCGCATCTGGATGCGTACTTACACTGATGTTAGTAAACCCACTTAATACTGTGTCGAATAAATACACCATCGCCGTGTGATTATCCGCATTACTACTCCACGTGATA
>Ga0208917_1000628_pt1 | contig 17798 bp, 2 predicted proteins | sample DEB08_DNA_10_FD_185500 | JGI IMG/M metagenome (GOLD analysis project Ga0208917, IMG submission 185500) | Aqueous microbial communities from the Delaware River and Bay under freshwater to marine salinity gradient to study organic matter... | ecosystem: Environmental > Aquatic > Marine > Coastal ...
GGTATTCCTGCGTGTTTCGTTCCAGCGTCACCACGTAGTGTTTTAATAAAATTGCGTTGATGTGTAGTGTTAATGCCAGCGCCGTTAGGGTCAGTCATTAATTCAAATGTTCTTGCAGTTTTCTTTGCCCATTCATCTGGTACTGCTAGTTGTCCGCCTACTGCTCCTGCAACAACCAGTTTCAATCCGTTTACAGTTAGGGCTCTGTCAAACACTGTACCATTGTTCTCGGCAATTAATGCACCATTGTTGTATTCTGCATCTGCTGGTGCACCTCCTTCTCCGTTAATATTAAGTCCGTCATTGTCTAAGAATATAGTTGTTTGAACACCATCACCTGTAATACTTTGACATATTGCATTTGGATTACTTACAGGATTACCTGTACCAAAGTTTGGATCATCAATTCTTACACCATTTAAGTATATATTATACTGTACGCCATTTTCAAGTGGTTTAGTTAATTGTATACTAATTGTGCTGCCATCTAGTAAAAATACTTCATCTTCGTAAGTTTCATCGTAGGTATCGTATGTACCTGTTGCCCAAGGAACTGCTTCAAATCCGTTTGGTCCAAGGAAATCAAAACTTTTAACCTCTACACCACCGTAATCAACACCGTCCATTAATTGTCCTAGATCTTTTGCATACTGTCCTGTTTGTGGATCATAAGCAATATTAATTCTATCTTGTGCTTGAAGCAGTGCAATATCTTTTTTATAGTTAATAACAACACTTGTGTTTATTACAGCAGGCTCAACAAGTGTAATCCTACCAAAATATCTTGTGTATCCTTTGCTAGTGTCTTTGATGTTATTAAAACTGTATTCACTTCTAAGTAATTCAATGTTATTAACAAATACACTTACTTCTGTATTTTTAATTTGCATTGGCCAAACTAGATCAAATATGTACTGAGAGCCTGATCCGACGAATGATTCTGTTTCATCTACATCTGTAAACACAAATTTGCTTGTTGTTCTATCAAATTTAACTCCTGTGGTAATACTTTTAGGCAATCCTTCGCCAAGCACAACACTAAGTTTTGCATCACGTCCGTTGTCGCCTAAACTTCCATTAACTGTTAGAGTTGGGGCACTTAGATATCCACTTCCTTTATTTGTTACTTCAATTGCTGTGATTTTTCCTTCACTTCCTATTTTAGCAATAGCTTTTGCTCCACTGCCTCCGCCGCCGCTGATTGTAAGTGTAGGTGCTGTTTGATATCCTATTCCGCCGTCAGCAATATCAACACCTACTACTTTGAAGCCAACATTGTCTGCCCAATTTTTAAATGGATATGTGTCTAATTTATCATTGACACCTATTAAGGTATTGTTAACTACTTTCACACTTTGTGGAAGTATTTGTTTAAAATCACTGTTATAACTAGGTTGCAGATCAAAGTCTGTAATTCTACTGTTTGAATTCTCAACTTTTTCATAACTACTGATATATTCTCTTAATTTTGTTTTGAAAGGTTTTACTTCGTTTATGTAATCTTCATAGCTAGGTAAACTGTCATTGTTAAATGTGATATCTTCTCGTAAATCACCAACATTGTGTTTTGCTTTTATAAAGCTGGTTTTAAATGCCCAATCCACATAGTTTTGTTCAGCAAAAACATAACGAAGGCTTGCAAAAAACAAGCGATTGTATTCAATAGCTAATTCTTCTATAAACAAATCATTCTTAATACTATCTAATATAATTCTTGTTTCAACTGTTGGTAAACTATCAAAGAATCTTACATCATAACTTACAACATCAAATCCTACCTGACTTATTTGCGTATCATATAGATTGTTTTTAAATTCTATAGTTCCATTTTGTCTTCCAATTGTTTCATAATTCACAGTATAATCTACATCTGGTTCTATATTAATTTTTCGTAGCAACAACCAACCGCCAGTTCCTACATTATTAATTTTTATAATGTCGCCCAATCTATCTTCTAAACTTTGTAACTGATATGCTTCGTCGATAACATAATTAATTTCTGTGAATGAACTATAGCCTTGTGCATACCAATCTATATAATTCCAATATAATGATACATCATATGATTGACTTAAAATTCTACGCCATAGTCTTAGATTACTATCTCTTTCGTATAATGCCCACTTGCCTTGTATAGTTTCATCATTGTTTACTAGTACAGTGAATTTTCTTACTTCTATTGTATCTGTTTGAGAATAATTTTCACCTTGATTCAAAATTGTAACACTTGTAATTGCACCAAGATTATTAATAGTAATTTGAAACTCTGCACCTGTTCCTGTACCATTTAATGTATAGGTAGGAGCAACTCTATAACCTCTACCTGGGTCTAGAACATCTACTCTAATTACTTTTCCATCCTCTACTACCAAACTTAATCTAGCCTGTTGTGCTTTTGCTACACCAACAAATTCTAAATCAGCAAATGTATCAACTGTTGCGTCATACAGTCTAGTAATCGCACTTGGTTCAGGGTCTCTTTTTTGTAAATTGGTTAGATTTTTGTCATCAACAATAAGATTTGTTTTTAAAACTCCATTTGTTCTTTCTATAACCTGTTTTAATGCTTCGGCTCTGTTTACAAACCAACTCTGTCTTGGACTGTTTAGTATTCCGTATTTTTGTTTAGGAGAAATGTTTGTTGCTGGAACTTCTCTATCATATTCGTCATATCCTACCAAACTATCAAACCATTTTCTTTCTATATCTCTATTAGGAACACTTGTTGATAGTCCGTCAGTGACGATTTGATACTGATTGTGTATGTTTATGTTTTGATTGTCAATGGTCCAATATTGGAAACTAACTGCAACATTTTTTTCTTCTATCAAAGACTCACAGTTGTAAAGAACAAAACTATCTGGTGATACTAATGCGGCAAATCTATATCCTTGACCTTGAGGATCTTTGATAAGATTTGCAATATCTTTAGCACTAGTGCTTCTAAATTCCACATCCGGTATAGAAGTTTTATCTTTTACCCAGAAATAATATCTATTAATAAATCTTTGGGCAACTTCGTCGTATGTTCTTTTTAAAACATAAGCATTATTACCATATACACTTGAACCAGTAATACCTCTACTAATTCCTCTATCAGTAGTTGCTAGAGTATCCCATTCTGAAGGTGTTACGGTTGATTCTACCCATTCATAGATATCTATGCTATTGCCTTTGAATAGGGTGTTCCAATTTGCTGTGCTGTAAATAATATCGCTCTGATATGGATTATAGAATTTAGCGTTAGTTAAATTCCACCATACTCTGCCAACTTGTTCTTTGCCCCAACTGTTGGTTTCATTAACATTTAAATTATCAGGGCCAGTTGTATATGTTGCTGGATCATAATATAATTTATAACTTATATCTTGTTCTGCAGGGCCTGCCACTTTGCCTTGTATTGGATCAATATAATCCAAGTATGTAATTAATTGGTTAGTGCTAGTATCATATAGTATTGCACGTTTAATTTTACTTACGTCAACCGTGTCTTTGGGTTCTCGTAAATTTACAAATAATCCTGCGTTTTCTAGTTTTCTATAATCAACAACAGTGCCTTGATACAAACTGTTTGAAGAAACAGTTGGTAATCCTACATAAATATGGTTGTTTTTCAGATAAACATTTCTTCCAAAGTAATATACATTACTAAAATCACTTTCATAAGCAAGATTATGTGCATACACTAGATGATTGTTTATTCTTTCATACACATAAACTGTTCCACCATTTTCATTTACATAATTAAAGTTTGTGAACTTTTCATCAAATGTAGTTTTATTTGAATCAAAAATTGTTGCGGTATTTGTATCAGCTGTTAGTGCATTTACTGCTAAAGTGTTGCCATCAAATTGTATTACATTGCCAAAACGTTCTGCACTTTCATTTGACGGACTGTTAAGCGTTTGTATCTCAACAAATCTACCACTTTGCTGTTCATACACCAACACTTTGCCTTGATCTCTTTTTTCAGCATCATCAAATGGTGCAGAAATTGCTAGTAATCTACCATCAGCACTTATACTTACACTATCTCCAAACCCTATTGTGTTATTTTCTGCAACTATGGTTTGTGACAGTAGGTATTGTCCACTAAGTATTCTATACACTGCTACTAAATTTGGTTTATCATTTCCGTATTTTGCAGTTACAACTAATACTTCTCCATTAGCACTGACATCATATGAAGTAGCATAATCATACAAACTACCTTGATCTAGTACTGTGCTATCGCCTGGTAAAATATTTGAGCTGTCAAATTCATTACCTACTTGATAAGAACTATCAGATACCACAAGTAAACCTGTGTCGTTAGGAACATATCCTACATAATCAATAAGATCATCTGTGCTGTTCCATTGAAGGTTATTAAATGGTCCGGGACTTATATTTGTGGTTGCTGTATACAATCTATTTGCAAGATAAACTTTGTTCCCTGTGAAATAAGACTGTGTTTCTTCAAATTCTCCTTTGAAATTTTTGTCTTTGGCATAATCCCAATTATATAATTCGCCATTCTCAGTTCCATTTTTAACAAAATATATTTTTCCAGGATCTGCAACAGTTTCCTCAGCAGGTGCACTTATAAATCCTCTATATAAGTCTCCATTCTGCCTAAGTTCAATTTTTGATCCTAATCTATTATTGTTTTTTCTTTGTGGGCCTACAAAACTTCCGAGAGAAATATAATTTCCTGCAAGATTTTTTTGGAAAATATAATATATACCTTCTTTAGTATAAACTCCAGGCGCACCACTACTACTGGTTGGAATTTTGTATACTTCTGTCCAATCTAAATTGTCTCCAGCTGGAATATTTGCTATCCTAGGAATACCATTAACAGTGCCAACACTATAAAACCAAATTTCAAAATCTTTTTTAGGTGTTAGATATAAGAAATCATTTAGGGCATTGAATTGTGCTTCTGCACCTAATACACTATTGTATCTATAATCACCTGTTGGAGAAACAATATTGCTGGCTGCTTCAAATACTAATAATTTTCCAATGCCGCTGGCTGCATATCCTAAACTTTTTCTTTGTATAACACCAACCTTACGATCAACTGTGTAAATACCTGGTCTGCCATATACATCTGGATCAGGTCCACTTGGAAACGCCTTAAGTCTTAATTCAGCAGCTTGTCCGAATTGATCACCATTACTAAAATTACCTGAAACATTTTTTACAAAAATAGTTACGTCATTTAGATTTCTTTGATAGTATGCTACTTCTGCTGTAGCGCCTGTGGTTACATCTTCTACAGTTTGTCCTATTTGCGGTTCGAACGGTTGCCCATTTAGGAAAAATTGATTGGTATAGTTTAAATAACCATCCCATATGTCATATACAGTTTGTTCTTTGTTTGTAAGCGGAAAATTTAATCCAATACTGCTAGGATCATCTAAACTGCCATCGCTGTGATTGGCTAAGTTATTAACATATGCATAAACTTTATCTCCTGGAACAGTTACATCCGTCAACGCCTTAGGTGCCCGCATAACAAAAAGATTACTTAATACAGGATCTGTAGTTCCTTCCGGACCAGGCACACCCGTAAAACTTAATACCTGTAAAAAATTATTTATAGTGTCTTCAGATTGTATTGTCGTTGTTGCATTATCTAAACTATTGTAATAGTATCTGCCTGTTGCAACACTATCTGGAATAACATCTTTAAATACTAAACCTTCTGCTAGATCACTTGTTGTAGAGCCTACATCGTAAGCTGAACTTGTTTTTATAAACCAGTAACCGCCTAGTGTGCCATCTGTATTAGTTTGTTCTCCAGGTCCTACTCTTTCGTATTCGCCAACAAAGTCACCATTGTCTATAAACAAACTGTTTGCTGTCGGAAATTCACCGTTAACATTATTAACATATATTGTTACACTAGCTTCTTCATTATAAGTGTATGTAACTGTACCTGTAGCACCTTGTGTTGTGACCACATCACCTATAGCAGGAATATTTGTACTAGCATCAACATACAAAATTGCATCTATTTTATCAAATACGGTATGTGCTGTTTCCAAATAAGTTTTATTAAAATATGGAATAGCACCTCCAAATGGTTGAGTTTCTACAAGTATATCTTGTTCTTGGTTAGCATTTGCAAAGTTGTTCCAATGAAAAACTAAATCATCTCCTAAACCTGTACCATCATACATTTCTTTAGGAGCTCTTACAAGAAAATGATCTGTTGTTTGATTTTCAAAAGGATAGTTTCCTGTTAGTATAAAAGGAATATTTTCTGCGTCACTTGCTTCTAAATTTAATGTGTCAATTATTTGTGCTACACTATTAAAGCTATCAAATTGTATATTTGCTTCAGCACCTTCTATATCAATGTCTGCTTGCCACAAACTACCTTGTCTACGCACTATGTCTCCAGCAGTATAATCTGTAGTATCAACATATTCATCTTTAAAATTAGTTTTAACACTTGATGCTTCTGGAGCACCGACTATCATAAATCTTCCATCTGGAGAAATATCTAAACTTGATCCAAATTTTTGATTGCTATCAGCTATTGTACTGTCTGCTTCAATAACTTGGCGTAGTTGCCAATTGACACTGTTACTAGCTCTGTCATAAACAAACACTTTTCCATTTTCGTTGGTAGGAGCGCCAACAGCCAGTGTTGTGTTCCTATCATTTGTACCTAGTGCTACACCATAATTATGATTGTTGCCTGTTGCTGTATTTGACAGGTCTTGAAGTTCATTAAATTTATTTGTATTTTGTAAAACCTTCCAACGTCCAGTTGAATCATCGTCTAACCAAATTTTATCGTTAGTATGAATAAAATCTTCCGCAATTTTATTTGCCTCAACAAGATCGCTTGCACGAACACTTACAAATTTTGTTAGTATTCCTGAACAATCCTCAACATCTTGAACCGATTCGCTGTAATCAAAAGTAATTTTATTTAATACTGTTGATTTAACTTTGAAAAATCCAGACAATGGTGAAGTTGTTTGCGATACCTGTTGTGTACTATCTGCAGGATCAATTGTTGTTGTTAGTATATCAAACATACCAAGTATGTCATCAACCTGTATATCAAAAGCAGTTGTGTCTAGTTCAACAGTAAATTCACCAGATCCGCTGGTTACTTTGTTTATTCTTAAATCACTGTCAATGTGTTTATAAACATTCCAACTTTGTTTTTCATTTCCTACCCATACATAACTGTTGTTAGGCACATTTGCTATATCTAAAGTTAAAATAGAATCATAATTTGCAAGAACAAAATCAACATCTTCTTGATTGACATAACCGCTGTTTTTTGTGTAACCTTGATTGATATATTTTGCAGGTAGCGGTGCATGATTATAATCTTTAGGTTTTAAATATGTTTCATAACTTTGGATACGATATATTAAATCAGTTTCATTGCCTTTGATATCATTTGTTAATAGTATAGGTTGTGGTTTTAGTCTAAACTGTTTTTCATCTAATAGATACTCGACTTCTTCAAAGCCTTCACTTGCGCCATACTGACCGTCTTTAATTGCCCATTCTTCATAAAATTCTAAACTGTCTTTGTCAGCACTTGCTAGTGCATCAAACAATTTAGTAAGTGCATTTTTAGTTCCCTTGTCTTGTATGAATCCTTGATAGAATTTATACTGACTTACATCATCGTTGATGATATTTTCAAGATATTGACGTTTTTGATAACCAATAAGGTGTTGTGCAAGTCTCTGCTGTTCTGTGTCAAAGTTGTCTGAATCAAGATCATAAAAATCTGCAAATTGGTTTGTTTTGTAATCAAAGTTTGTAAGCAATCCTGCTTTGGGTTCTTCTGACAAGCGGTTCCAATCTTTGGCGTCAAAAAATTCTTTGCCCGATATTTTTTTATCTGCACTATAAAAGAATTCTTTGTATTTTACAAGATCACCAATTGTATAGTCTGTCCATGCCTGCCATAGTTTTGGTCTTGCGTTATCATAAACAAATCCAGGAATGTTTAAACTACCATTCCATTCATCTGTTCTATAGCCAAGCACTTTGATTCTTTCTTGTCTATATCCAGGCTCAAGGTCATATATCACATCATTAAACACTGTGCGATTGTCAAGTAGGACTACGTGTTCTTTTTGGACTAGGGGAAGCCTAATAGCATATATGCCGTCAGCAGTATTGACTGTGTATATGCTAAATGTATTGTCAGGTTCTTTGGTAATTTTTAAGAATTCATCGCTGAGTTTTTTCCCGTCAGCTTTAAATACACTGTAACCAAAAAATGTCTCAAACACATTGTCAACCACAGCATAGTCTGTGCGGAATTTTATTTTGTCGGCTGCAGGACTGATTGTAATAATTGATCCGCTGTCCCAGTTTTGTGTGGTCCAAAACATAAATTGTTTGCTTGATGTACGCCAATCACTTACTGTATTGGTATTTTGAATAAATTCTTCAAATATAAATCCTTTGGACTCTAACCAATGTCCGTAACCTTGTAGGAAATCAACAACTTCTTGAATTGTTTTTAAAATTGTTCCATACTCTAGAACAGTTTCTTTTGTATTAAACACCCTGCGAAACTGTGCTGTTCTACCACCAACCAATGGAAGTTCCGGTAGTAGTGCAAACTTTTCACCATCTAGTTCTGGCCCACTGGTATGGGTTTCTGTTGCTCTATAAAATCTATCGCTGTTTCTAACAACGGATCCTTGTGAATATGTTCTTCCTCCCTCAAATTCTACGAAGGCTTCGCTTACTCCTCCTACATTAACAAAAGGATCATTTGCTTGTGCAATAGGTTTGTTGTATACAAAACTAGGATTTACTGTGTCATATCCACTTATCAAATAACCACTTGGATTTTTCTCTATCAACACACCGCTATATGAAACTAAATCAATTGGTGAGCTAGTGTTTAAAAATATTTTATAGTTTTCATCAGGTATAAAAACATTTCCTTCGTTAGTTGGAGTTCTTGAATCTAAAATTAAACGGAATTTATTTTTGTCTGTGTAACCTGCAATTTTGACACCGATTTGGTTTTCTATATTTCTAATGTTGTTTTTATAAGTTGAATACTGTGCAACAGTATTAAATGTCAAATAATTGGCTACGTAGTTTATTAAACCACTTGTGAAAATCTGTGTAGTATCATCAATAGTGTTAGGGAAAACAATATCACTTAATGTTATCTGTTTGCCAGTATCTTTGTATACAATTTGTCCTGCTGCATTTCTAATCTGTCTTGCTCTATCAAAACCTGTGGCAATAATTTTGCTGGGTTGATTTAAAAGCCAACTGGCTAAAACAGCAAAGGGATAGTCACTGCTGCTTCTCCAAGCACTTTCTATAGGAGCCCCGTCTCCATAACTATACTGTTCTTGTGCTCTGCTTATGCTAAAGTTTTTTGCAAAACCGCTGTCACTAGGACTTAGTAGATTACCTTGTGAATCCACAGGTATATTATTTTTCAATCCTGGTCTAATATATTTGGTTTTTACAACCAACGGTTTGTTTGGTTCTCGCACTATACCTTGTTCTATATCCTGCCATAACAATAGGTTATTGTTTGTGTAAGGAGCAGGTCCATATTGCGTTTCCCACCAACTTGGTTTAATACTAAATCCTAGCATTTCCCAAGGAGCAGTATGTGGACGATCCGTGTCAAATCCTTGTTTGTACGCTTGACGCCACCATCCTGGTAAATTACCACCTGTGGGGAAATTCATTCCCTTGTAATTGAATGTAAAACTATTACTTCTATCAAAATAACTGTTGGTTACATAATCACCGTCTACCAATCTATTGTATTCTAAAAAGTCATAACTCATACTAGAATCAATCTGTTGTTTTGTGAATCCAGTATCTCTATGCTCTCCACCTAAATAATCGTGTATGTCTAGTAGATCGGTATCATATTTTATTTTTATATTATTGTAGATTCTTTTTTCTAGTTCAAGTAAAAGTTCATCTCTAAAATCATCGAATGCTATAAATTTACTACCATCATGTCCTTCTACTACTTTGGTAGGAGTAGTGTATGTGTCATCAATATAAACACGTGGAACATAAGCAGGATACAATCCTAATTTTGTAGGCGTAGGTGGAATATAACTGCCGTTGGTTGTTTCATATTCATAAATGCTTATTATATCGTCTACGGCTTTTGTTGCTGTTACAACTGCAAATCCTTCTGTGTTAAAAGTATAATCTTGTTCATGCACAAGTTGCACATCATTTAGATATACGTTTACAGATTTTCTACTAAGTTCACTCATGCTAAACACAGCACTTAGGGGAAAGAATGTTTCGTCACTGTCCTGCACAGTATGATCAGTTTTAACTGCTCCGCTGTATGGCACCATATCACTAAAATAGAATGGCATTGAGTTTACTTTGTCTTTGTTAAGCTCTGCTAAAACCTTGTCTACATGTATTTTTGTAGCGCCTTCAAATCCAAGTGTGTTTGCAACTTCTAAAAACTGCCTTTTAAATTTGCGATATTCTTTTTTAGCATATCTAATACTTTGTATTATATTTGCATCTTTGTCCAGCAAATGATACAAAGACAAGTTGATAGGGGCACTGTGTTTTACAAATTTTTTACCAAGTGTGCTAACTGAGCCAGCGTCTCGCAAATTGCTTGGACCTGGATATACACCTTGGAAATTGTCTAACTCCTCAACAATAGTGCTTACGTGATCGTTTACTTCTCCAAGAGTAAATTGATTTATGTTATTGTTGAGAGGATTTTTTTCTAAATTGCTGGCAATTTCGTATAATCCATTTGAATTTTTATTGTACTTACTTCTAGTTTTAATTAATATAACATCGTCAAGTTCTAGATCATTTACAAACTGAATAAAACTTTTATTATTTGCATCTTGAACAATATTAAAATCAGTTCCTTGGAATTGTAATTTATTGTTTAGATATACTCGCAACCACAGATCATTTATAAAATCTGTATTATCATAAACATCAATAGCAAATTGTGTTGTTGTGTTATCAAACACATACTGTCTGATTACATTCTGATTGCTGTCTTGCTCGGCTTTTATCCAGCCGTTGACTGACGTATATGTTGTTCTGTCAGAATACTTTTGAAGAAAACTTGTATCTGTATTCACAGTGATAATATCATTCCCTATTTGATATGTAAAACTGTTGTTCAATAAATCAAAGTTAAAAACAATGTCACCAACATTTTCTATACTTCTGTACTGTAGAGGGAATCCTAATTCACTGTCTGCTGTGCCTGTGCCTGTTTGATAAGAAAATAATTTATTTCCGTAAAACTGAGAGGCATCATATTCGGTTGTGTTACTGAAACTTATACCGCTACTGTCAAATAAGTCAAACAGCGGTGATTGATTTCTAGAAGTTTTTTCCTGGCCCTGTTTCCACTCAGTACCATCATAATAAAAGAAAGTTCCTTTGTAAACATTACCATCTTTGACCAAAACATTTTCGTTAAGCAAAGGCGCACTGTCTGTTTCTTCTGTCAAACTGATCTGATTTTTGTTTTTGTGTGTGATAAAATTGACTTTGTAAATTTTTCCTGCAACCAAAACGTCTGTGTCTGCTGTAAACAACACACGCATGCCTTGTGTAAGATCTACACCATCTACATTATAACCAAGACTGCCTTCAACTGTTGAAAACACATCTTTTGTAAATGTATCAACTAGATCAACATCAGTTTTTGATTTGGTTCCGAAATTGTAAAGTTTTAATCCTGCTTCAAATTCAATAATAGGACGCTTGGCTCTAGCATTTTGATCTATGCTAGGTGTTTGCCCGTTTATAAGAGCGGATGTTTCAATTACACTTTTGTGAAACCATCTATTATATCTTGACCAGAGGTTACCATCTTGTGTTGCTCTATTAATTACAATGTAATCTTTTTGTGTAGGAAATCCCAATGCTTCACTAAATGGATAAAAATCAAAACCGGTTTCATCAAATGCAACATTTATATCATCTGTATATGTTCCTGATACTCTTAGGTCATTTATATTGATCAGCTGTATGCCTTCGCCTACACCTTCAACAAACCATTCACCTGTAGCATATTTTGTAGGTGTAACGTTGCCTGCAAATTCAACTTTCATTCCGTTTGAAAAATTATAACCTGCACTTGTTGTATAGGTTTTTTTACCTAGTATATCTTTTTCAACATCTAATTCAGTATTTTCAATTATATCGAAAATTTTGATAAAGCCCGCAGTGTTAGGATCGTTTTCACTCACATAAAATAAATTATCTGGAGCTGTTTCTGGAACGGTAAATTCTATTACACCTTTATCAAGCCAAGTTTCTGTTGTTAGTTTACCATCACTGTCGTATTTTGTTATACCAGTATCAAATATAAGTGCAGTATTTTCACTGGCACTGTCAGGCAATCGCCCTGGTGTCCAACTTCTTTTTGTAGCAAATGCTATTGGATGACTTACAGTATCAACTTCAAATCTATAGGTTTGTCCTCTGTATAATGTAATCGATGGGTTACTGGTTTTTCCATCAGGAGTAAACAGATAACTTGTGTTGTCTGCGTTATCTTTGAGAGTGATTTGATAGGTGCTTTGTACTTGGTTGGTTTGTCCTGCAACTGTGATCAGTTCTGGACCATATGGTAACCAATAGTATTCTCTAAAATTTGTAAACTTGTCCCAATCAACGTGTGGATTCCAAGCATAGTATTCTTGACTGTTTAGTTTGCTATGGTTATCTACATTTCCATCAAAGTTACGAATTTCGTTTATATAATCATTATAGTCTTTGTAAAAATCTATATTTCCAAGATCATCTTTTATAAGAGCAGCAGGTTCTAATTGATACTTTTCTCTGCTTTCTGTAATTCCACCAATATAGTTGTCAGTAGGTCTGTATGACTTTGCTGTTTTTCTTCCAAGATAACCATTTAGTTTTTCGGCAACACCTGGCTGTATTAATTGGTCTAGTGTTGAAGTTAAAAACTTAGAATTGAAGTTTGTGCGGAAATATCTAGGTAAATGATTTTCGCTTTTTCTACGATAATCATTGTTTCCTGCTGGAAGAGCTGGTTCTTTTTGATCGTTATCATATGCCATTAATAACTACTGCCTCCACTTGAGCTGCTTGAATTGCTTGAACTGCTTGAACTAGATGATGTTATACCTGTGTTTGTGCTTGTAGAAGTAGTTACAATATTTCCATCTGCACTCAATCTACTTGCAGTAATTGCATCAATTATTTCAATATCATCCACAGTTGCTCCACTTATAAAAATTTCATCTACTTCTGATTTTATTTCATACAAAGAACCAAAAGTTTGAGATGCTTGTTCAGGAACAATTACAAAAGTAACAACATCTGGTGCAAGCTGTTGCATTACATAAGAACTTAATTCTGAAAAGTAAAACTTTTCTCCAAAGTCCCAATTTTCAAGTGCAAAGAATTGATTTACTGCACTTATTACTCTAGATTTAATATCATTATCATTTAAAACTAGATCTGGATTTTTTACAATTTTAAATTTGGCTTGTAAATCTAAACTTGCTTTGTTGCCAAACAATACTTTATATTTTACAGGATGGTATATAATTTCATCACTCAATGATTTTATTTGACTTAATGATGTATTATAAGACTGGAATAAAGAATCACTACTAGGAGTCAAAGGCTTGTTTAGCAGTGTGCCGTCTAACCATTTTCTAAAATCACTATCATACGCTCTAGTTAATAGATAACTATCAATTATATTGCTTGCACTAGGATCTATTCTAGAACTGTCGTCAGCTGCATGAATATATAAAAATCTTAGATTATCTCTACCTATAAATGCACGATAATTATTTTGCTGTGTCAGTATGCTTGTTGCACTGTTTAATTTTTCAAATAATCCACTGTCTGCATAATAGAATATTTGTCCATCATCATATTGACTTAAAGGTCCTAAACTGTCTTTTGAAGCAAGAGTAATAATATTTAGAGTACTGTTACTTACATAGTTATAGTCTTCTACTCCATCTGTTGTTAGATATTTTTGTTGGAATACGTATTTTGTTAAAGGATTCACATCTTCATCGACAATAACATCAAAAATTTCTGGATCGTCCACAACACCGTCATCGTCCTCATCAAAGAAAGTAACTTCAACTTTTTTACTGTTTACATATCCTTCTGCATCTCTGTACTCTTGCGTAATTTCCCAATCAAAATCAACTGTGAATTTTTCAACACTGTCAGGTTTGTTGTTATTGTTTAATACACTGATTTTGTCTTTGACAATTTTTCCAGTTAAATTATTATAAATTTTATCACTACTATCAAAATAAAATCTTATTTCTTGATCACTTTCAAAAACATAACGGCTTCCTCTGTATTCTATTGTGTAATTTTCACCATCTGTTGTAAATTTCAACAACCAACTGGAATCTAGTTGCTGATTGGAATTGTCGCCAGTTTTACCTATGCTAAATTCGCTTGATACGTTTAGATTACTTTCATTTATAACACGCCATTGACCTAATGTTCTGTCAAAACGCAGTCCAAATGTTTTGTATGAAAATACTTGATCTACAATTTGATTTTGTACATCTGTTTGCAAACTTTGTGCAATAGCTGGTTTAATTTCTACTAGTTGTGCTGTACTAGGTATAACATCATTAAAAACAACAGGACCTATACCGTTTTCATCAACTTCAGTACCGTTACCATTGACGCTTATAACTTTTACCCATTTGTAACTTCTAGAGTTTAAATGGTCTGCGGCTCCGTCCATAAGTGTGCCATCAGGCATAAAATGTTTTCCAGCAGGTGCAATAAATTTTAAAGCACTACCAGGACGAACAAGTTGAAGTGTGCTAGTTGTAAATGTTCCCAGAAACTGTCTAATTTCATTTACATTTGTAAAATAACCTGTGCTTATATTTGTATCAGCAGTTGATTGATTCCAACTTATATTCAAATCTGTAAGATCAATAACAGGAAATTGAGACAAATAATAATTTCTAATTTTCTTACCAGCAAGAATAGGTTCAATAGTGTTTAATATAACTCCTTGCACATCTGTTTGGGTGCTAAATGTAAATCTTTCTTTGCTGTTAAATATTTCACGATAAACAACACCATCTGTACCAAATAGATTTGTTTTAGAATATTTTCCAGTCGCATCTAATAAATCAAAATACCTACTAATTCCGCTTGCAGTTCTATTGACACTTTTGGCTTTTATAATTTCTTGACTTATTGCAAGAGGACCAATCTGATAATCTTCTGCTGTTACCAATCTATTTTGTGTATAATAAGTAGCAGGTGCATTTGTTCTTATACTAGCATTAGTTTCTGACACACTAGCATTGTCAACTGTGCTTCTAAGAGCAAAGGTTAGTGTAATAGTTTCTACTTTGTTATTTTTTGATAGATATTTTACATTAATACTAACGCCTCTAACGTCATTAGGTTCTACAACAATTCTTTTATTTTTACTTGTTCTATAATAAATTCTAAATGACCCTTGAGGTAAATTACCAAAAGTACCGTCACTGAAAATTAAACTAACTCTATCATCTATTCTCGTAAGCACACTATATATGTTACGAATATTTTTATTTAAACTGTTGTATATTATATTATTACCTTCAACAGAATCTACCTTAATCCATTGTTCATCTTCATTTCCAAAACTGTCTAATTTATATAACCAAATATCTGAATTGTTTATGTTGGTTGCATCTATAGCAACTGTTTGATTAGAGCTAGGATTATCAATAGTAAATGTTCCTTGGTCTAGTGTCCCTTGGCGGAAGTGACAGAAAAATCCTGTGTTAGAACTTCCTGCACCTTTGCCATCATCTCTATATAAAAATGCAAAGTTGTTGCCCGGAAATGGTGCTTCTTCAATAATATTGTTATTTGCAATGTCAGTTGAAACAACCTCAAATCTTGTGCTTATACCATCAACTGTTTGATTGAAACTAAAAGCAGGCACATCGCTATTTGTAGAATTTAATCTATATTGCTCTGTCGGAATTCCTGCAACTGTATCTTTTTTAACTGGACGGCCAAATGTTCCGTTTGTTGGAAGTGCAGAATTCATAATTTTTATAAACTGTTCATTCCAATCACTGTTGCTAGGATCATTCCATAAAATTGTTTGGTTAGCAAGATTAATGTTGTTTGAATCAATTATGTCTTCTGTTGTTTTAACACTTTCAATTCTCAATAATCCGTTTGCACATTGATTTCTTTTTGGATTGTAAGATAAAAGTCTTGCAAGACGTAGCACACTTTCCCTACGTTCTGCTAATTCTAAATAATTTTCTCTTGCGTTAAGATCTATACGGAAAGCAATATTTTGTCCAAGGAAAGCAATTAAATCAATTAATGCTAGATATTCACTTGACTCAATATAATCATTAAAATCTTCAGGATAGTTTTCTCGTAGATATGCTATCATTGTTCGACGCAAATTGTCGAAGTCATAACTTTTGAAATCCGCATTTCTATAGCTTTGATAGATGCGTTTCCAATCTTCTGCTACAAGTAATCTATTTTGTCTATCAGTTGATGACATGGTCAGTTTCCTTTACAAGTATATTTAGCGAAATGAATTATGTGCGCAGTTAATTATGTATTTAAGAAACCGGCATTTTCATCAAACTGTAAACGCATATTTTCCGAAATGTTATATGGCAAATATACCAAACTTATTTCAATTTGGATGCCACTTTCGTATTGGTCAACGGTAATTTGATTTACACTTACTCTTGGATCGTAATTTACTATTTGTGTTACATTTTCTTTGATTGCATCTCTCATTTGATCTGTTAAAGGCTCAAATAGTGCGTCCCATATTATAGTGCCAAATTCTGGATCACTCAATTTTTCACCCTGTCTAATGTGGAAATGATTTAGCAAATCTTGTTTGATCAGTGCAAGATCATATAACACAGTTGATGAATTTTCTGGATTTACTGTGCTTATGCCTCGATAAGCTCTACTACCTATGCCTTGATCTTGCTTACGTGCATTAGATTTTACAGTAACTTGTTTATATAGATTTTTTTCTAAACTGCTCATATCGTATTTACCTTACCTGCTTTTCCTAAATGTATCAGGAACAGTTGGATATTCTGTAGCAACAAAACTGTTTCCAGTCTCATCTGCTGTATTTCCTGCTTCTGGATCTGCGTCTGTTTTTTCAGCACTGTGTTCTGTTGGTGCAAGGTTTTCGTGTCCTAACCAAGGTTCGTGTTGTGGCGTTCTCATAGGAGTGTAAGCAGGTGTTGCTGTAGGACCATTCATATTAATACCATCGGGTGCAGTTTCAGTGTGTGTTTTTGCATTAATATGCACCCCTTCTGCAGCAGTAATTCTACCATCGTTGCCTGCTTTTAAACATATGTTTCTGCCTGCACTCATTATGATATCTCTATCTGCTGTTATGTTTAAATCATTAGAAGTATGAACACTTACGCTATCTTGAGCGTAAATATCTATTTTTCCATTGCTGGTCATTTCAATCCAAGTAGACCCTTTAGCATTGCCAATGTAAATTAAATCTTCTGTATTGCTTAATAAAATTTGATGGCCGGTTCTTGTTCTAAATCTAATCTGTTCATTGTGTGGTATAGTAGGATCACCAGATAAGTCACCTGCTTCAGCGTTTGCAAACTCGGGGGGTCCTTCACTGGCTGGAGTTTTTCTAAGTAGTGTCATATCGCCGTCATCCATAACAAAACTACTTCCACCTAATCTACTAAAAGGAACATTGCTTTGTGCAAATTCTGGACCATAACTAGCAGTAGGTTTACCAGGACGTTTGTCATAAGGCCCAGGTG
>Ga0208917_1000632_pt1 | contig 17791 bp, 14 predicted proteins | sample DEB08_DNA_10_FD_185500 | JGI IMG/M metagenome (GOLD analysis project Ga0208917, IMG submission 185500) | Aqueous microbial communities from the Delaware River and Bay under freshwater to marine salinity gradient to study organic matter... | ecosystem: Environmental > Aquatic > Marine > Coastal ...
CCATTTTCATCTAAATAGATATAGTATTGAGCTGGAACTCCTGCTACATTAAATGATCTATTATAGTTAGTCTGTTTACCAAAGTTATCAAATATAGAAGCACTATATGCCACTGTTCCTGCATTAATATTAGAAGCAGCTTGTATTTGGTACGATGATGAGTTAGCGTTTTGCGGTACTGCTTTTAATAAAGAACCGCTTACTCCTGATAACGACATAGAGAAAGGAGTGTCAGATTCAGTATCAGAAATTGTTACCCCTACTAAATAAGTATTAGTAGAAATAGATGCTGTAAAGTTAGCAGTTTGATCGCTAAAAGTAGCTGTTGGAGCAATATTTGCAAACACATTTACTGTTACGCTTCCAGATCCTACATTGTCGTATTGATCTCTAAAAGTAATATCTGTATTAATAGTATCTCCTGAACCTGTAGCAGAACCGCTAAGATTAGCTGCTAGTGTAAGATTACCGCTATTATCTACTGCAATAGCTGCGTTAGAAGATGTAAACGATTGAACTATTGCTGAACCGTAGTTAGGAGAGTAAGATACTGTTAACTGAGAAGCATTTCCGGCTCCAAATCCTGTAGCATCTCTCAATACTGCTCCACTAACTGCAGATTCTATAATATATGATGTAGTATCTCCTCCTAATGTTCCTATACTTGCTGCTGCAATAGTAAATGAATCATTTTCAGTATTTGTTCTAAATGAATGTTCATCATCTACTGAAGCTGTGTAGGTATAAGTTGAAGCACTTAAGTTTTCTTTTGCTTGTAATAACCAGCTGTTACCTGATTGAATAGCATTTAACTGACTTCCTGTTCCTTCGAAAGTAACACCGGCATAGTCAATAGTATCTCCTTCTGTATCACTAAATGTTAAAGTAACAAGTGTTGAACCAGAACGGGCTAAGTTAGTATTTTGATTTCCTGTAGTATCTGTAAATGTAATATCTGGTGCAGCATTTTGAGTTACGTTTACTGAGAATGTAGCTGCTGTTTCTGTATTAAATGAGTTACTTGCCGTTACTGAACCTGTCAAAGTAGTACCTGCAATATCTCCAGAACCGGATAGGTTTCTGTTTAGTAGTAGATTACCTGAACTATTAACAGAAAAGTCAGCAGTTGGCTCTACATACCATGTTACTGCTTGATTAGAACCAAAATCAGCTATAGTTCCGCTAAATCCATTAGTAGAGTCGTAAACATTATCTCCTGCTAAAGCAGATTCTATTGCATAAAACTGCTGCACTCCTGTTAATGAAGGAGGAGTATCATCTGCGATAGGAATGGTTATAAGAGCCGAGCTAGAAGTTGCATTATATGCATCACTTACAAAAGCTCTATATACATACGTGTCAATTAAGTCTGAATTGAGCCAAACTGCTGGTTTTCTAGTTACTTGACCAGTTGAAGAGTTAATTATAAAAGGATCTTCATGAGGGTCAAGTAGTTGAGAAGTTCCTCCATATGATCCAGTAGCTACAGGTGAACCATCTAAAGAAAGACTGCTTAGACTAAATCTGCTATAAGTAATTGTGTCACCTTCACTATCGGTTGCAGTTGTTACAAACCCGGCTGATGTTCCATTACCACTATTTTCGTTAACTCCAGTTAATGTTTGAGGATTAATAGAAGGTTGAACATTATCTGTTACAGTAACACCTACAAATATTGTAGTAAAAGAAGCTGCATCTTGAGCTGCTTCATAATGTTGATCAGAAGCTGTAATGCTCATACTATATGCAGTAATATTTTCGTAATCTAACGATGCAGTAGTTTGGTAAATACGTACATAGTTAGAATGTAAGGACATTGAGAAGTGGTTATTAGAGTCTGAACCGGTCCTAATAGTTATAGAGTCACTTTCATCGTCTGTAAAGTATATTTTTGTAACTTCTCCTGCTGTTGCATTTTCGTTTCTGTTAGCATTAAAAGAAGTTATAATAGATCCACCTACTCCAGTTTCTCTAAACTTAGGAGCGGTATTAATTACAACGTAAAGATATATGGTACTAGTAGAAGAAGCACCAAATGCATCAGTTACAGTAACCTGTACTGGGTGAGTTAGTGTTCCATCACCTCTGTCAACGGTGTTAAATGCTGCTTCTGTAGGAACTACATTTAGAGTAACAACACCATTTGATGAAATTCTAACAAAATCATCTGTATATGCTGAGGATGTGTTAAAAGTTATAGAATCACCTTGAGTATCAGTGGCACTCAATGAAAAAGCTTGAGACCCAGAAGTATTAAACTCAGTTATATTAAAATATGGACTACCTGTAATACTTAATTCTGGTGCAGTGTTAGTAAAAAATATGTTTTCTAAAAATTCTTGTACACTTCCTGATGTTCCTGCATTAAATGATGCACTAAACATAGTACCCATATAAGGGTTGGTAACTATTCTATTACCGTTAAACGTTCCTCCAAAGCTAAAGTCAGCTGCTGCTGCTGATGCAGAAATATAGGTAGGGTCAACATAAGATGCACTATCTGCCTGTACTGCATGTGAAGAAGATACTTCATTTACTATTTCATATGATGCTGATAGTGCATATGATGCAGTTAAAGCATTAATTGCATAAGAAGCAGTAGCAACAGATAAAGAACCTGTTGTTGCATCCGTTATATATGAAGAAGTAGAGGAAGTTAGACTATCTACCTGTGTTTGTATAGATGAAGTAAATGAATTGAAAGTGGCACTTGATACATCTCCAACAGAAGAAGTTATAAATCCAAAGTCTTCAATTTGTTGAGATGAAGATATAGTACCTGCCGGGGTAGTATCTCCACCAAATCCTAATGCTGCTGCTGATTCTGATGTTAAATACCCAGAAGCACTAATTTGAGCAGAGGATGATATGTAGGTTGATGATGTAGTCAGGTAAGATGCTGTAACAGATGTTAACGTCTGTATACTAGATAGCAAGGAACCTGTAGTTATTTGAATAGCAGCAGATGCACTTTCTAATGCTCCTACTCTTAAGTTATTAGATGATGAGTAACTAAGTAAAGATGCTGAAAAAGCATTTAAAGGTCCTAAACTGGCAGAACCTACAAACCCTGCTTCTACGTTGGTCAGTCTCTCACTTAAAGGTATCTCATTTATATAGAGTTCAGAACCAGAAATATTTAACCCTCCTGAAAAGGGGGTTAGTTCGGTGGTTGTGCTACCTGAGTTAAATATTAACGAACCTGAGAGTTCTGATGAAAATCTAGTCATTTACCTCTATGTCTTGTTTTTTTTACTTTGTTGACACAACCATTACTCTTAATAAATATCAACATAACTAACCTTTTGTTGCAATTTCATTAGTTATTTTAACTGATGACTTACTATACATTTTTTTTGAGTTAAAATTGATAGCGTTGATAGTGTCAGTAATAATGTATCCAAGTAAATTTATGTCAAATTCTGTCTTTACAATACGGTCATTACCTTGTACCAGCTCTGTTGAGGTAGTGTATGTGTTAATCATAGCTCTAAATTTGAATTTATTAACATCACCCCAGTAGGAATCTGATGCAAAGTTAACACCTTCAATTATTTTATTGTTCTGCTCCATGTAATCTGTAAAAATTACACAGTTGTAAGTAATGTTAACGTAGTCAGGGATTGCAACAGCATACATTTCAGTGTCTGGTATTCTATTATTTAGTATTCCGAACCTGTCATATGCGTTTTTTTGTGAGTACTTCTTAGTGAATATACCAAAATTTTGTGGATTGTTACCATCTAACTTATTACCTAGCTGTCTATTCTTTTCTAAACTTGCTCTTCTAAATGTAATTAAAGGAGCTTGCATTTTACCATTTTTATCACGGTAGTACCCGTCTTTTTGCATAGCTGCCCAACGTTCAGGAGAAGCATAAACTAATGGTACGTTAATAATACTACCATTTTGAGTGACTTGAGGCTTTAAAACATTGTTAAAGTAGTAAAATATAGCTTCATCTATGTCTTTTACACCAACAGTAATAGTTTGAACAGTATCGTTGTCTCTAGATACCTGTAAAGCTCTATTATCTAAGTTAGTTTGTACCTCGTACTGAGGAATTGGTTTATTTCCAGCCATATTACTATCTGCTTACTACTTCTGTTATACCAACCTTATCTGCTCTTGTTAAATGACAATCGACTATAATAGATACCGATGATCCAAAGTTATTTCCATATGAGGCTAGGTTATAACTACTGTCTCTACCTATAAATAACTGGTTTTCTCTTACTGTATCTACTTCATAGAAGTCGTTGTGCCACTGTATAATGTCTCCTACCTCTGCTACAACGTTTGCTGCTTCTAAATCTTGTCTTATAAATGCAAATGAAGCTTCTCTACCTAAATCAGGTCCAAATTCTTGTATATCTATTACTTGATCACCACGAGTTATAAGGCAATTGAACTTAACAGCTTCCCAAAATGACTTTTGCATTGCCTCACCATATAAATTAACGTCGGTATCCTCTAAACTAATTTTATGGTAAAGAATTTCTTGCTCAACTATGTCTTGAATAAGTTCTCGACTTAGTTTAGTCATTAAATTAAAGTCTCTTGTTGATCCAAATAGCATTACTTCTCTTCTATTGTTTGTTCCCCGACTTCTACACTAACTATATTACTGTATTTGTTGGTTGCGTTATCTTTAAATGCCTGAAAAGCCTCGATAGGCTCTTTTTGACTTATTATTTTAACTTTATACGTTGCTAAACTACTATCTCCATCTTCTGATGCTATAGTTACGGTTGTAACGCCTGGTAGTGCACGTAAAGCATCGTCATACCCTTTAGATCCTTCTTCACCGTAGGTTATTTTAACCATCGCTTCGTAGGTTCTATATTCTATCTCTAATAACAGTGGAATTAACCTCATTACCCTACGTATATAGTCATTGGAACTGCTTTTAACGTATTTTGTACGTCTTCTGCCTCTTTTGCCTGTGCTTCAAGCTGTGCTCCCCTTGATGTAGCATCTAACATATCTCTCAAACTAGTAATAAGCTCAGTTTTTTCAGATCTTGCATCAGCTAATAGGTCTGCCTGGTTTAAAGTAGCTTCAGAACCCGGTATAGGTACGGTTCCGTACTTACCTCTAATATATGCAAGCATTTCTTTAGCTAAAGCTAAGGTGTATCTATAAATCCACTGTTTGCCGACACTGTTTATATGGGAGTATGTAGGGTTACTGTATGGAACTTCAGCTATGTTAGTTATTTTATTAACACTATTATCATAATTGATAGCATTCTTATCAACCTCTTTGTAATATTCAAAGTAAAGTGTGGCATCGGCAGTAGGAACTGGGAAGATCCTAAGTTGATTGTTTACTATTTCAAAAGAATACGATGACTTTCTTATTTGATCATTAAACTCAATACCTTGGAGTAAAGCTATGTCATAAGAAATAGGCATCATCATAAAGTTTATACCAGGACTAAAAGAACCAAAGTCAAATGCTGACATTAAAGACTGTATTCCTGTTCCAGTACCTGCGTAAGGATCAAAATACCGTTGAATAGCAGGAGGTGCTTCATAAAATACCTTTCTTATCTCAATACTACCTGTTATCCCTTGATCAACAGACCATTGATCTAAATCATAAAGCTGTTGCGATGCTGTTAATGCTAAAGACCCTGTATACTTTGTTACGTTACCACCAACTCCTGCTTCAGTACCGTAGTGTTTTGATATTTGCACTATTCGGTTTAAAGTAGGGTCAACTAATTGATTATTCAAAGAACTTCCTGTGCTAGAACCTTCAAGGTTTAGGTAGTTTTCCTTTATTTTATATTGAAATACTTCATTACCGTATGTAGTCACTGCTTCTTCAAAGCAGGTATAAAACGAACCACTTTCTAACTCAACATCCATTAGGGGATATCCCAATCTAGTAGCACAAAATTTTGCTACTTTATCTGCATCGGTGATAAAGGCTGAATCGGTGTCGTAAAATCCAAAAGGAGTTTGTCCAGAAGAAAACGTTGAACTTCCTCCCCAAATTTCTATGTTGGCCATTTAAACTAGTTTACATATAAATAGTCAAAAAAAAAGAGGGCCGAAGCCCTCTCTTTATTATCATTCTACTTAATCTTAGATTTGAGATAAATCAGAGATATGGATTTTTCCGTAGAATTCTGGTCTAATCATCTTCTTAGCATAACGAGTCATTAAACCTTTTCTTGGAGTGAAGGTTTCTGGATCGTATACTAGAGGAGTCATCATCAATGGTACATAAGGAGCATAAACAGCACCAGCTTCAAGGAATTGTGATCCTCTATATCCCATTAATACTGTGTTTTCAGTCATATATGGGTTTTTGTAAACTTGGAATCTGTTATTTAATGCACCTACTTTTTGTACGCCCATTGCAAATTGATCTTGATCACCGTTTGTAGCAGCAGCATATCCAGGAATTGATTCTAGGATTGTAGCTACTGTTGGAGATACTACTAAGAAATTAGCACCACCTCTCAACGTTTTTTGGTGAATCTTGTTAGATACTTTTTGTACTTTAGTACCTAATGTTTGGAACCACTGACCTTGAGTGTTGTAGAAATCAGAAGTGTTGGTAGTCCAAGCATTTCCGCTCCATACTTTGTTATTCTCAGCAGACCATTTTTCAGTGGTATTAGCATCTAAGATTAACATATCAAGAATCTCTAGATCGATTTCCATTGAAATGTACTCACTTAAAAGTGAAGTCAATTCAGCTTCTGCGTCTACAGAATGATATGCGTTAAGATCTTGTGCAAATTCTGGAGTCCATTGTGCTTTCAACTTACGTGTTTTAGCAACGATGGCTTCAGAAGCAAGAGTTACATCGATTTCTGGAATAGAAATAGAAGTATCTACAGCTCTGTTTGATCCAGCTTCAAAGTCACCTCTGTCATTGTCAGTAGGTTGTTTGTGATATAGTACTGTGTAGTTGTTAGAACCACCAGCAATATTTGAAGCATCTACTACGAAAGTAACGTCGTTACCAGATACAGAAGTTAGTTCTGGGTTAGTGTTAAGTTCTGTAGATCCAGATATTAGTCTAAATCCTCTAGCTCCTTTTAAGTCAGCTTTATCACCACTAGCAAATGTTACTGTTACAGTAGCAAAGTCAGCAGGATCTTTATCGTTATCGTATCCGATAGAAGCTGAAGTAGCTGATCCAGATGCGACACCTGTCGCTGATTTAGAAGCAGAGTTGATAGAGTAACCAAACTGGCCAGCTCCATAAAGACCTCCAGATGGGTCAGCATCTTTAGTCATTTTAGTAGAAGCTTCAGTTACGTTACCGTACATGTTTTCACCGTCAGTTCTTCCACCTCTAGTATCTCCATATTTGAAGTCTAGATAAAATACAAGTCCTGAAGGAAGGTTCATTGGCTGTACAGAAACAAAGTCCTGTGCAGAAATTTGAGCAAATACTTTTCTTACTAATGGTAGTGCAACACCTGCCCACTGCTCACCTTGTCCGGCAGTAAAAGTACCACCAGTACCTGTAGTGTTAGCTTCAGCTACGATTTGTTTAGCTTGGTTTTCAAGAATCATTGCCATATGACCGGCAGTTCTTTCTTCTAAACCTTCTAACAAACCAGAAGCAGCCCACTTTTCAGCTAGCTTTGCAGAGTCAGCTTGCATATTTTTGTAAGAGTTATTTGAACTCTCTAATAGGTTGTTAATTTCCATGATTTAATTAAAATGTTATATTATTTAATAATTCCAGCTAATTTTTGCATTCTAAGAACTGCAGATGATACTTCAGAAATTACTTCAGGTTTTTTAGCTGTTGTTCCTGTAGCTTTTGAAGCGCTGCCTTTGTGTTCTTTGATTGTAGTTTCTTTTTTGGTTCCAACATTATCAGATACAGTTTCGTAAACTAATTTTACTTCTTTTACTGTTTCAGCTTTATCGAAAGCAGCAATTACGTTTACTTTTTGTGATTCTGTTAAGTTTTGAGCCTTAAAGATTTTGTTTACATATAGAAGTTTAGCATTTAGAATATTCACTTCGTTTAACTCCTTTTTAAGAGTTTCGATAGTTTCTAAAGCTTCTTCGAGGTCTTCATTAACTGTTCTGTTAATATTAGTACCTTCTGCATGAGGATCGGCAGACTCCTGGTTAGCTGTTGACTTTGCAGTCACATCTTCTTCCACAGTGTCTTCGTCTTCTTTCTTACCTTCTTCCATTTCGTCTTCTTTGTCGCCTTCAGCAACAGTTTCTAACTCACGGATAAGTTCGTCAAGATCGATCTCATCTTCTTCGGCTCCCATTTCTGTTTCGCCGTCTAGTGCAGGTTCTTCAATAGGAGCTTCGTCTCCCATTCCTTCGATATCACCAGCATCCATATCGTCAGCAGCAGCGTCTCCGCCTACTTCTTGAGCAATAATGTCTCTGATCATGTCTTTGAATTGGTCAACAGAAAGTTTAGATAAATCTTCGTCTCCGTCGATTTCTTCTTCAGCTTCCATTTCTTCACCAGCATCTTCGATTTCGTCCTCAGCTTCGTCTTCAGATTCTTCTGAATCATCCTCTGCCTCGTCTTCGTGCTCAGCTTCTTTTACCGATTGTAATCCGTCGCTTTCCTCAATTGCTTCGTCCACGTCGTCTTCTTTAGATCCTTCTTCCATAGCATCATCTTTTTTAGAGTGCTTGGCTTCTTCTACCTCTTCTTCAACTTCGTTTACTACTTCTTCTTCAACAGTAGAATCTTCCATCTCTTGAAGTTTAGCAGCCAACATGTCTTTTAGATGAGGAGTTAAAGTCTCTTCTAAAGCTTCTTTAGCGTTAGCAATAGCGGCTTCACGTACAGATTTTGCTTCAGCAATAGCTTGCTTGAATAAATCTTTGTTTGCCATTATAAAAATAAATTGTGATTTCTACGATTATTTAGAATCGTAATAGAAAGGTTAATTTTTTTGAATACAGTATAGGTCACTGTATATTTGTATATAAATATATACTATTTACAAAAACTTAAACTGCTTTTAAAATCTCTTTTCCAATATGAGCTATATCTCTACCTTTAAGAGCTGTCTTAGTCATTGATAATGCAGCAGAGCCTACGTTTGCTCCTCTAATAGCTTTTAAAGCTCCAACTCCTGCTTGAATACCAAATGCTGCTAGTAGAGCAACAAATAAACCTTTAGCAATAGTTTGACGTTTATCCTTATCTTTTACGAAAGGAGATATAACTTGAGCAATTACATTAACAACTGATTTTTCGTTTTGGTGTGCCCATTGATGTATTGCGTCTGCTTTATCAGCAGCTTTCTCAAAATTCATTTTACGTAATGCTTTAGCAGCATACTTACCTAAAATATCAATAACTGTATTTGCTGTCAAGGCCCAACCTAAAATAGAAACTGGGTCTAATAACTCGTTTACCTCACCGTCTTTAAGTTCAGCATCAAAAGCAGCTTTTAATTGAGCTGCCATTTGTGATTCATCACTTTCGTAGATAAGGTCTTGGAGTTTCATTATGCTCTAAGAATATCGTTAATAATAGAATCTAAATTAGAATATTTAGAAACTTTTATTTTTCCTTCTTGTAAGGATATAGGGTTCATAAATGCTCCGTGAGTAGAAGGATTAGAAACAAAGTCCCAACATACTAGTTCGAAATCGTCTTGTACTTCTAAATGTCCTTCGTTAGTTTGTTGTACTGATCCAGTACCTCTAGATGAGATTCCAATTGTATGTCCGGCTTTAATAATCTCTTTAACAATATTACCGGCTGGTGTGTTTAGTAGTTCTACCTTACCCATTAAGTCGTCTCCCTTCCAATAAAGCTCTTTTACTATATGAGATGCATTTTTTAGAGAAACTACAGGAGATTCAGGATGATCCAGTTCTCCGAAGGCATTACCACGTTTAACAAATTCGTTAACGTATTTTTCTGCTTCTCTCTCTAATATCTCTTTTTTATAGACTCTACCGTTTTGGTTCTCCGCAGATGCTCTCTGCATAACACCTTCGACTTCAAAGACTCCAGGTTTAGTTTTGGATTCTGTAATGGTAGGTTTAAATGGCGTAACGTCTACTAATAATTGTGCCATAATTTATTTTTTTTCGTTTACAGGTCTAAAAACTGTATCTTTAGGAGCTTCTTGTTGAACATATCCTCTATCAATGTCTGCTTGTGAAATACGTTTTACTTTAGGCATATCTAAACCTCCATGAAATTGTTGTTTAGTGATATGTTTAAGATCTTTCACAAAGGCATTTTCAATAGAAGGTGCAATAAATGCTCCTACTTTTAAACCTTCATCATTTCTTACCTCTCCTAGATCGTCATATATTTTTTGGACTTTAGCTCTTGTTTTATCATAGAAAGCTTCGATTTCTGTTACAATATTTTCTAATGCAATTACGGCTGGTTTTAATCCTTCGAAAGACCCATATTCATCTGCAATTCTTGCTAATTCATTAGTAGCTGCTTCGTTTAACGTCTGCTCTTCTAATATTTTAGTAATAATGTTTTTTACAGCTTCATTGACGTTAGACTTTTTTCCCATCGCTTTTTTGATAGCTTTGTCTTTAGCAGCCTTGTAATCGTCTCCGTCTACATCTCCATCTCCGTCATGATCTTTACCTTTCTTTTCGTCTATGTAATCTGTATTAACAGATTCATATTCGTCATAATTAGCCCATACATCATTTATATCACTATAGTCGATGGTTCCGTCAAAGATATCGTCTCTATGAGTTTTAATAAACTCAATAGCATCGTTATTAGAAACTTTTAATCCTGTTTCTGGATGACCTGTAATAGTTAAAAAGTCTATGATACGTCTCATAGCCATTTTTCTATCGTGGTTAGAAGCTCTTTGTCCTGGAATTCCTGGTTCTGTTGGGATAGCATTTGCTTCTTTCATCTTTTCACCTGAGTGAATATTAACCATATCTAGTTTGTTTAGAATTTGATCAATCATTGAACGAATTCCTGTATTTTTAACAGTAATCCACTGGTTAGAATTATCGTCCCAAACGTACCCAAAATCGGCTCCAAACTTGTCAATTTCCTCAGCAATTTCTCTAGCTCTTTGTTCTGGATCGTCTGGTAAAATTACCTTACCGGGTGCGTCATTATGAGTAGCTTCAATTTCTCCTGTTTCAGGATTTAGGTAGGTAATATACCCTTTCATTGCTACTTCTTTAGCTTTCTCATCATCGTTGTAATGAGTCTCTAACCCTACACCTAAATTTTCAGGATATCCATCATAGTGGTTATACGTAGTGGTTAATCTATCTCCTGATAAGTATCCTACTAATGCTCTAGTTCCTTCTGTCATTAGTTTAGCTTCTTTCAACGTAGCTTTTTTCATATCGTTAAAAGTATCTTTTTCCAAAGCACCTCTTTTAGTTTCTTTCATCTTATCGTTTTTATCAACTTTAGATGATTCTTTTGCTAAAAGATTATAATAGTGTAAAGGATCTTTTTCGATATTAGCAATAGCTTTTGCTTTAGCCTTAGCTTGTACTTCACCATCATCACAGGTAGCAGGATCATGTCCCATTGCAGCTATTTCTACATCCATACCTCTCCTAACAGAGTCATCAGAAAGGTTTTTAGATGGGTTAGAGTATGTTTCAAAAAGCATACCTCTATTTTTGAGAATTTGTACAGTATCGTCAAATCCATTAAACTGTGAGATATACATCGGATAAGATTGTCTCATCTGGCGTACAAACTCCGTTTTAGCCATTTTGCCTTCGTTTACGGCTTTATATTTTTCTGTTGCTGTTACTTGTCTCATATTTTATAAGTAATCAAATCCTTTTGTATGTGATGGCCGTTTAGGACGGCTAACCTGTTTAAATCCAATTTTTTTTAAGGTCTTTTTTGCTCTTGTAGCCTTACCTAAAAAATTTGGTGTAGCATACTGTTCTCCTTGACCTGGTGTAAATGATGCTCCACCAACATTAGTAGTGTTAGCCTCATCTAATTCCTGTATTACTTCTCTAACTAATGTAACAAGCTCTGATTTTTTCATTACAGAGATTTTAACTCATTAACTAAGTCATAATACTGCATAAGGTTAACTAAATGATTATCTGAAATTCTCTCTTTATTAGAAATAGGAGTAATAGCTTTAGATACTTCATCTAGTTTAATTTTTACTACTTCATCTTTCACTTTAGAAGATAACTTATGAACTGCTGTTGCAATTTTCATGAGCTCTTCATTAACTAAGTTGCGTAAACGTGTTTGTGAATTAACTGAAGTGATAAATTCCTTAAGTATATTTTTTTGCTCTGGAAGTAAGTCTTTATACGTATCATTAAACTTCTCTAATAGAATTTTAAAAGTAAGAAGTTTTAAATCTTTATCATATTTCGAATACTCCTCTATTAGAGTATCTTTTACGTCCTCAGCATTTTGTTTTTGTGTTGTTAAATGCTCTAATAACGTAGACTTGTAGTTTACTAAGTACTGTGGGTCTAGTAAGTTATCATTATTTTGAGCTTCTAATAAACAGTATAAAGAAGCTAATGCTTTATAATCAGGAGTCTGAATTGCAAAAAATTCATCAAGATTATAATTTTCTTTAATATCAGAAATTAAATCATACTTTTGATTTTTTAAACTAGTTTGATCTAGCTTTCTAGATATCTCAGTAATTGTAGAAAGTATTGTTTCCGCTTTTGCTTGACTAACTTGTCTGTTCTTGAGTATAAACTCATAAAGTTTAAATTCTCTAACGAGTGTGGTCTTACCGGTGAAGTGCTTTTTAATAATCTTAACAGCAGCTGAGTCTCTATTATTAAGAGTGTCAGATGCTATTTGTTTTATTAGCAATTCAAATATTAAACCGGTGTTGCGGTATTTAGAATGTTTTATCTTCATTATACACGTTTACATTTATAAATATGTATTAGTTACCTAAATCCTTAATGTTGTCTTCATTAAGTAACTCAGATGTGTCTTCTGGTTTTTTATCGAAAACAATCTTTTTTAACATATCTTTATTTTGTAAGTAAACAGTGTTGGTAGATTGATTTTCCATAACGTTTTCATTATCTGATGGGTATCCGCCTTTCATTCCATGTATTCCTAGTGGATCTCTCCCTCCTAAGGGGTTTTCTTGGGTGCCGTAAAAAGATGGTCTTTCTATAGGTCTACCACCTTCTGGTCCAGGTTGACCCCATTCCTGTTGTTTAGGAGGTTCTAACTCAGAATATCCATCTGGTACTGCTCCAGGTTCTCCTCCTTTAGGAGTAGCAACTGAACGTCTACCGTACATAGAAGCTAGGTCGTGTGGAGTACCGTAAGTGACTCCTGATTTAGCAGGATCGTTACCTTCTGATTCAATTTGAGCATTTCTAAATATCCTTTTAGTATCTTCTCTAACTAAATCTCTTTGCTCCATGTATTGATCTTCAGACATATCAAATATATTTTCGTAAATATAATCAGAAGAAAATAATTTTGTGTCTGTCATTTGAGAAGCTAAATCAATTTTCTCTTTTAATAGAGCTACTTTCTCTTGTTCAAATATAATTGAAGGAGTTGATAATTTAATCTCAAAGTTAGTTAAACTCTCTCCAGTAAACCCTTGTGTATAAAGGTGAATTAATGCTATCTTAGTTAACTCAGATTCAAGTATTTTTTGCACTCTTTCAACTGTTCTTGCAAAACGTATGTCTTCTGCAGCCAGAGTTGCTTTACCATTTAAATCTCCTTCATATCCAAAATATGCTTTAGGTATCTTTAATGCAGCAAATAACTTAGCTTGTAAGTACTGAACGTCAGTAGTTCCGTCATAGTCCAATCCTTTTGTAGTTTCTATACGAGTAGAAGTGTCTCCTCCACGAACTGGAAGATAAAAATCCTCCATCATGTTTTGTATATTAAACTTGAGATTGTAGTTTCCATCTTGGCCTATATAAGGTGTCTTTTTCATTGCATCAATAGTTTTTTGCATGAATTGATCAACCTCATTTGGTGGAATAGAACCTACGTTAATGTAGAACATTCTCTTCTCAGGAGCTCTCATGATACGGTGTATTAACATCGCATCTTCCATCAAGTTAGTCTGCTTAAATATCTTTCTAGCAGGTTCTAAATACGAACGTCCGTAAGGAAGGTAAGTTACGTCTGATAATAATCTAAAGTGCGCTACTTCATAGTTATCAAATACTATATTTTGCTTGTTGGGCTTTTTAGTGTAGTTAGGATCTGATGCTGCTGCAATTCCATCTATTTCTAATTCAAATTTTACTTCGTTAGGATTTTCAGGATCAAAACCTTCATGTCTAATAATGTTATACACAGTGTAAGGTAGTACGTTATATACTCCGAACTTCTCTGCTATTTCTAGCTTTAAGAAAAAGTCTCCGTATTTTAGCATATTACGTGTCCATGACCATAAATTAAACTCGATGTTTAATACGTCATAAAATAAGTTGTAGAGGACTCTCTGAATATTTTCATCAGAAGATTTTATTGAAAGAATTTCTCCTTGATCGTTCTTTACTGTAGCTTCATCGGATACAATGTCTAGTGCTGAAGCTATAATGGAATCTGTGTCCATAGCTTCATAATCAGAGTATAGTTGTACTCTAAGTGTCTGATAGTTTAGGTTAGGGTTGTAGACGTTTCTGTTATTATAGACGTAGAGTCTATTAAACCTGTCAATCAACGAATTCGTTTGAAATCTACCAGTTTTTTGAATTGAATTGACATCTGCAACTTTTAGCTGATCTCCTCCGATGTTTCTTACAACAACATCAGATGAAAAAAGCCTTTTTAGTCTGCCAAATAGTGAAGTATCCGCCATTACGGTTTATTTTATTTATAAATATACTATTTTAATAACCAACTAATGTCTTCTTCTCCATTAGGTGTTTTTATAAGATAAGGATTTTCCTGCTTATAACCAACTGTTTGTATAATTGCATTATTGCGAGCATTAAGTTTACTGAATGAAGACAGTTGTGCTCTAGCTAAATCCATACCCTGTTGTCTTAGTTTTAATGCAGTATCTCTTACATAAAGAGCAGTGGCACAGGACATTATAAGGTCGTCATTGTATCTATCTTGAGCTTGTGCTTTACCATTTTTCCATACAAACACTCTCATTTCTGACATTAAACGTTTAGATTGTACTGTGACTGATTTTTCTCTAATATATTCGATCATTTTAGCTATCACTAAAGGTCTAGTTCTAGCTGACATAGTAAAACCGGGTACTAATTTATCTCTTTCATACTTGTACATGTATGACTCTACAGATTCCATATTATTGGTAGTACTGTAATACATGTTTCTATATTCTCTTTCTAGTATCTGTTCAATTGTAGCCCAGCCTATATTTGCATTCTCACATACAAGTAGTGCTTCATTGTATTCTGATGCTATTCCTACAAGCATATTGCCAAAGTCCTTAGGTGACAATTTTCCTTTGTATTCAGCAACTTGTACAGCATTCTCTATATCAAATATGTGAAAAGCCGAATAGTCAGTTGAATCCCCTCTAGCGACGTCAGCTACAACCATATAAGACTTGGAGTAATCTACTCCTTCCCATATCCATAAGTTACCATCTACTCCTCTTCTTTCAAGAGGGTCTCTTTGGTAAGTCTCTTCATAGAATGCCATATCTTCCGGTTCAAAGACTGTATCACCAGAAGCAAGAAAGTCACAGTCGCACTCCTGTCCGGCCATTCTAGGACCTAAATCATTATCTTGTTGATCTCTCCATTCTTGATTTCTTTCAGGATGTACTGTCCAAGGCAGTCTGATAGGTAAGAATGAATTCTCCCCTGTTTCAGCTCTTTCCCACGTTTGGTGAAACCAGTTACCAATACCGTTAGGAGTAGACAGTGCCATACATTGTCCACCTGTAGCTAACGTTTGTTGTGCTGCTGTAAATGTATCTTCTACGTTTTCGATAAAAGCAGCCTCATCCATTAGTAGTAATGATACCGCTTCTGAACGTGCAGCATCTGGTGATGATGATTTAGCTTGTACTTTTGATCCGTTTTTTAAACGTAGAGATAATTTGTTTTTTTCAACGGATGGTAGCTTTAACCATTTAGGTAACTCATCATACATAAAGATAACTTTTGTCACTAAGTTACGTGCTGTAGCCTGAGTTGTAGCTAATGCTAAAATGTTCTTATCTTTATGGAATAACATTAACCATAAAGAGTATCCAGCAGCTAAAGTTGATATACCAAGCTGTCTAGACTTTAATGTAATAAGGTATTGATTGTCTCTAAATAATCGAAGTACTTTTTCCTGAAAAGGGTAGAGGTTAAATAATATACGACCACGAGTTGGGTGCTGTATATGGCAGTACTTCCTCATGAAATACGCCGGATCTTTGGCACACTTAATATACTCTTGTGCGATTATTTTTTTTATATCCTTTGACATAACTATTTAATTCCATTTCTGAAGACTTGTGGTGCTAAACCGTTTTTTAAATTAACAGGGCTTGAAAATGTTTGTGGTTTTTCATCAATATATGCCATTAACTGCTCTGCACTTACTGAAAGATAATCTCCAAAACTTGTTTTTGTATCAACAAATATAAAATGATCTACACCTTCGTTTTTGACATAAGAGCCAGCATATACTTTTTGTAAAGCAACTCTACAATTAGTAGGGTCCTGACAGCTATCAACTGTGATGTACTTATTAACTAAGTCTGAATGGTATACCTGTTTAAGAAGGTCTTTGAGGTCGTTTACAGCTTCTTTAAATTCATCTGGTGAATTTCTATAAATTGCAGGCATAAACTGATCTGGTCTTGAAGTATCTCTAACAAACTGTTGTGCGGTATCCAATATTTTAGCACCCCCAGTAAATGAATGGTCTCTTTTACCTAATCTAGCAGCAGTCCCTTTTACTTCTAAATATTTTCCACCCCAATCGAGATCGCCTTTTTCACCTTTCATCATCTTGACATCACTTATGAGTGTAGCTAATCCTACTTCTGCTTTACCAACTCCTCTACCTCCTTCTTGACCTCCTATACTAATCAAACTTTGTACAGTTTTTGCAGATAACTTACCGTCCAACTTACTAATAAGGTTTCCTTTATACCCTAGTTGAGAAAAAGATGGAGCGTTTTGTACATACTCCATGTAGTTGGTTAAATCGTCATTATCTGCTAAAACGTTAAATACACGTTGTGGTGCATCTCCTGATTCCAATGTACCGTTATCAATATTTTGGCTATTAATGTACTTGAAGAATTTATTTTGACTAGGTCTATTTTTAATGTACTTACTTATAAACTGTAATGCTTCTGTGTCGTTAGAAATAGAACTAATTAGTTGTACTATATCATCAGCAGAAATTGTTTGTTTTTCTTCTGACAGTTCAGATATTAAGGAATCTAAAATTTTTTTGTCTTCAGGGTTGTTTATATCTGGAATACCTGTTTTAGTCCTCCATGCCCATTCGTTGTATAGCTTATCAGTAACATTCATTTACTTAAGAATTACAGACATTTTTAATTCGACTTCATGTACCTTATATTTTAGTACTGTCTCATATTCTTGTTGACGTTCTTCATCTGATTGTATTAGGTGAGAATCAGCTGTTTTCTTTAGACTTGCATAGTATTTTTTATCTTCAACTAAATCATTAAGAGCATTTTGAGCTCTTTTAGGAGTAGTATAGTAACTCTTTGCAAAATATGCAGGTAGTTCTCCTTCTCCATTTAAAACAACCCATCTAGTTTCAGTCTTATCTATTAATGCTCTACCACTAGCTTCATTAATTTTATTCTCAGATAAGAATTTTTTTAGGTCAAAAGTATCTTTCATTATGTTTCTGGTAT
>Ga0208917_1000636_pt1 | contig 17757 bp, 9 predicted proteins | sample DEB08_DNA_10_FD_185500 | JGI IMG/M metagenome (GOLD analysis project Ga0208917, IMG submission 185500) | Aqueous microbial communities from the Delaware River and Bay under freshwater to marine salinity gradient to study organic matter... | ecosystem: Environmental > Aquatic > Marine > Coastal ...
AAGTCACTGACTGCAGTCGTGACGTTTATTTGACTTCCAGTTCCATCTAAAGTTCCATTTAGATATATCCTACTACCATTTGTAGAATCATTTGTAGCAACAACATGATACCAAGTATCTGTACTCAGATCTGTCGTATTTGTTAGAGACCCATTACTTCTTTCACCAAAACTCAAACGAATACCACTTGGTTTATAAACTTGTAAACCATAACCAAACTCAGAGCTAACTCCAACTATACTTGCGCCATTTGTTGTTGATGATATTCCCAAGGCAACATCATTTGTAACTTTAAACCAACTTTCAATTGTATATGTTGTGCTACCTGTTCCAATTTTTTGAGGTTCGATAAATGAACTCGCAACAGTTAGATATTGATTTGTTTGTGTTGGATAATTGTTTAGTTCTACAGAAGGTCCATCACCACTATCAAGATTAATTGAATACAATGATGTTCTTGGTGAAGCATATAATCCATCACCAACTAGGTTATTCCACTGAGATATTGCATTAATATTAGTAACACTTTCTACTGATGCTTGAATTCCATAAGTTTGACCAGCATCATAGTGAACAATTAGATTTTCAGTTACAATATTATCAGTGTAGTTTGAAATCAATGTGATTGCACTTTCAAGTAGTGTATTATATTCATCCAGACCAGAATCTCCCTGATTGTATCCCCAACGTTGCACTTCTTCTCTAGTTTTCAACTCTTTCAAATCATTAATTCTGTCTAGATCAGCATCACGTTCTTCACGAAGAAGTTCTATCTCATTCGCAATATTAATAATTGATGCACCATATCCAGCACAAACAGCGATTTCGGCAGCACTTAGTGCAGGAAAACTAACAAATAATGGTGGAGAGTGTGCCGCAGTCTCTGAAGATATGAATCTATAGGATGTTGATAATCCAGATCCACCATTATTGGATACTACATTTGCATATCCTTTACCATAATTAGAAGTACTTAATTGTTCAGTTGTATCTGGATCATAAGGAGTATCTGTAGAATAATTACTTAAACTTGGATATATTTTTATAGAAATTTCATCATTTGAGACTGTAGATCCAACACCAACAGCAACCCCACCAATATCTTCTGCACCTGGTATGAATGTGATTGATGACCCAGCAGCAACAAGTCCTGTTGGTCTCTTAGAGGTACATCCAGCACTAATTGCATCAGTTACTAAACTTACAATTAGACTTTTTTTATCAGAGATTTCATTATTAATTCTCAACATCTCCGCATCATATACGGCACCTAGCTCCTCATAACTTATAATCGCATTATTTTGATCTGTAATTATTTGATTTTCTATAGCACCCTGATCTTGTACTGGAGATGCTTGTTGTGTTAATTGTTGATTCCAAGATCCATCTGGATTTTGCGAAACTGATTGAACATTTAAAATAGATGGTATAGACGCTCCAGTTCCCGCCAAAGGATCGCCAAATCCAGCAGTTTTGTTGAAGTTTATTTGTCTCTGTAAGTTTGACGTTACTTCAAACGCAGGAAACTTTGGAATATCAGGCATGATTTACTAATCAAGTTTTTGAGTATTTATTTTTCATCAAAGAATCTTCATTCCATGATAGGCAAAGGAAACTGTTGCTGCTGCAGAAACGTTTGGAGTATAGTTTAGATTTACATTTCCGCCACTCACTGTAGTTTCGAAGGTTCCCAGATATTCCCCAGTCGCAATCGATCCATATTCGATCAAATTAGAAGTCGTTCCGTTGTGTAGTACAAGAATGTCTGTTGCTTGGAAATCTGAATTTTGTGCGATCTGAACTTGATACTTAATCGATCTAAAGCTAGTAATGCCTAGTGAAGAAATCGTTGTTGTTGCTGTTCCTGTTACAACTGTAGTTCCAACACCAACGGTGTATGGTTCAAAATTAATTTCTCCAGCAGCAGAAATAGTAAGAGTAGAGACTCCAGATATAGAAATATTACCTTCAAGATTAGTCTCACCAATAACATATAGTGCATAATCACCTGTATTGGTCGTTCCAATTCCAACATCTCCATTTTCAGTAACAACAAAGACATCAGTTAATCCTGCACCTACCTGCAAGGATTGTTCAGGAATGGTTGTACCTATACCAACACGTTGGTTTGTAGCATCGTAATTAAATCCATCATTTCCACCGACTAATCCTGCCGCACTATGAAACTGAACGTTTCCAATAGTTCCACCAGCAGAAACAGTAATAGCGTCTGTACTCCAGACAATACCAGTTGCATCTCTAACAAGTGTTGCACCACTAACACCAGTAGATCCAGTTCTATCACCAATATTAGTCGCGGTGATGCTGCTACCACTACCAACGATTACATCTGCAAAAGTAGAAACTCCGACTGCAAATAGATCTTGAGTTGTAACAATTCCACTCGCAATTACATTTCTCCACTTCTGGGAGTTTGTTCCTAAGTCAAAAGTATTATTATCATTTGGAACAAGATTTGAAGTAAATTCACCGCCTACATTAATATCATCAGAAGCAGAATCTCCAAGATTAATGGTTCCACCTCTGAAGGTAGCAATTCCAATAAACTCTGAAGTTCCACCAACAAGTAGATTATTACCTACAGTAAGATTTCCACCAGTTGTTGTAAGACCAGAATTGGAAGCAAGTGTAACTGTTCCTGTCGCAAATAAATTACCAATTGTGGTCAGACCAGTTACTTTTAATGACCCAGCAGTTGCTGCACCAGAAACATTTACATCGTCAAGTTCAGTATGACCATCAACATCTAAAGCACCATTTGCATCAAGAGTTCCTGTAAATGTAGATACACCAGTTACGTTTAAATTTTCAGTCTTAGTTGTACCACGAACATCAATTTTATCTGTTGGATTTGTGGTTCCGATACCAACCAGACCGGATATATGTCCACCACCAGTTACTTGAAGTTTTTGATCTGATGTTCCAGTATCAGTTAAAGAATTAATAATAACTGGACCATTCGTAAAAGTGGAAATACCACTAACAATGATATTACCAATTACATCTAATTTGTGTTGAGGAAGAGTTGATCCAATACCAACTCTATTTGTATTTGGATCAAAGGCAAAATCACTCGCACCTTGAATTAATCCACCAGCACCATGATACTGAACTACACTAAATCCACCTTTCGCTACGGCATCAGTAACACTGATTCTAATCGTAGCAATACCAGTTTGCTCATCAACACCAGATCCAACTGGATCAACTGTTACACCAGATCCAACAAAGTTAAATTTATTGAAACTATTCGCTAGACCAACTTGTACATCATTACTAAAAACGGTAAATGAACCTGGAGTCAGAGAAAGACCACTAGTTAAGTCTGTGGAAGAAATCCAGAATCTATTTGTACTAATTCCTGTAGTACTTCTAGTGCTATATGCAGCAAGAATAAATGCGTCACCAGAAACTGGTTTTGGTTTTGCCCCGATTGAAGATATACCAACTAGTGGATCACCCAAATCCGCTTCAGCTTGTTCTAACCCCAGATATTCGTAACGATCTGTTGTTAAACCAGATTGTGGTTTTTTTCTTTCTCTTTTACTTAGAAATCCAGGACTAGCCATATATCACTCAATATTAATTATTTGAAGTTTCTAGAATACTTGCTAAAAATTTCACACTGGTAGCGTTATCAGCACTAATACTGATAAAGTCTCCAGTCTCTAAAACCAATTTTCCTGGAAGAAGATTTAGTGTATCGTTTGGTGCTAGATGATAGTCTTTAACAATTTCTGTCGTAACCGTTCCAACACCAGTAACGTTACGATTATGATAAAAACTCATTGTATGAGTTGTCCCATCTACGTTGGATGCTTGTGCTAAAAGAAAAACACCAACAAATCCAACTGGTGCTTCATAGATGGTCGTTGTAGTGAGACCAACTACAGAAGTTACCGTTTTAAAATTATTTACCGCCGCTGCTGCAACTGCCATTTTTAATTAATCTCCTTAATCTGAAAGTGCAAGAATAAATGGAGTCATTGTTGTAAATAATGCCTTTGTAAAGTCTCTTCCACCGATTTGACCTGTTGCTTGGTTAATAACTACACCATCTCCAATTCTAAAGTTACCTGCCTGATCTGTGCTTGTGTATACAACGATACCACCATCTTCTTGGACAACTTCATTTTCAGGAATAACTACTCCACCTAGAGCAGGTTTTGCAGTATTAATATCATTTCCAGAACCAACCCATTCGAATGAATGAGAGGATGTAATTTGGAGACTTACTCTAGTAAAGTAAACCGTAGTTCCAGCACTTACAGTATTATTTAGTGTCTGCAGGAAGGTGATTGTAGAAATTCCAGATACAGGTAAAGTCGCAGAATCTACCTTATAATAGATTGGTTGCAATCCTGTTACAGATGCAGTAGCAGTAACACCAACACCAGTTGGAGGATCAATTGTGATTGTTGGTGGTGTAGAAGAATACTGACTTCCAGAGTTGACTAGATTAATAGCAGTTACTCTACCAAAATCATCGATTGTACTTGATGCCTGAGCAGTGATTCCATTTGGACCAGATGGAGCTTGTATGGTTACCTTTGGTGCGGCAGTATATCCAGATCCACCATTATCAATCTCAATTGTATCAATAAAGTAATATAGATCACCAAAATAGCATACTTGACCATCATAAGGTCTATAGGTTCCAACACCAGATACCGCCATCACGTTTTCTTTTTGAGCAACCTCTGTGACTGCAATACCTGTCGATCTGTAAATTGATTTAGAATTTGCATCACCAACACCATTAGCGACAAGACCCAATCTACCGAATGAAGAGTTAGAGTTTGTAATATCGCACTGACCACCGCCACCAGTAAAGATTGCAATATCATCACAAATGGTGAAGATAGAAACCAACTGAGCATAGGCACCATTGGTGATAGAAACTCCAATACCACCTTGATTGTATTGAGTATAGGAGTCAACCGACATTGTTCCAGTCACGCCAATATCTTCACTTTCACCAGGTTCTGCAGCAAATCCATCAATCTTCATTCCAATACTACCAGGAACAAAGTTAGTACAGTTTCTAACATAAGGACCCTGAACAATTGGTCCGACTCCTTTGGAATATGATGGAAGAATAAATCCACCAGAGACGTAATCATGTGCGATTGTTGATACACCAGTGTTAACTGTAAATTGCCCAACAACATTTTCGATTCCATTTGCTCTAGACTTCACAAATGTATGAGCAAACTGCTGACCAACAGGAGATGCACCAGCATTAATTTCAAAAGTATTTGTAGTTACATTTGAAATTGGTAGTATTACATTACTAATAGGATCAGTATATCTTGGATATGCAAATTCTTTAGTGTTACCGTCAGAAGAACATGTAAAGATGAGAGAACGATCCTTAACAATTATTCTGTCCCCAGTGGAGAATCCATGACTTGGAACTGTAATTGTAGTAATACCACTTACAGGATCATAATCAGCATCGGTTGCTGTATGGAAAGTATTTCCAACTACAGATAATACTTTAAAGTCATATCCATTATTTCCAGTTGGATAGATGGTAGTTGTTGCTGCTCCACTTGTACAAGTGAATTCTAAATCTCTAAGAGTTACAATGTCGCCAACACGAACAGTTGTTCCAGGTGCCTTAACTGTAGTGACTCCAGAAACACCATCATAAGCCGCTGTCGTGACTCCAAGAGAGCGATCAATCATGAAACCACCAGAAACATAGGTGTGCTCTAGGGTCGATACACCGACATTAATATCTACAGTTCCATCATTATTAACTTGACTTACATAGAACTCATATCCATACTTACCTGATGGGAACTTTTGAGTTGTTGTTCCAACACCAGCACCAGAATCACATGAGAATACTAAATCTCTAAGTTCAACAATATCACCAGTCTTCAGTGAATAACCAGAAGCAAGTGATAGTGTTGTGATTCCTGTTGTATTATCGTATGCAGCAGTTGTGATTGATCTATTACTTGAGAATCCATATCCACGATTTCCTGGATATGAAGTTGTGATGCCTGCAGTAGATCCAAATCCGACAATTGTAGTAACAACACCAATGCAAGAGTGGAGAGCAGAAACTACATTTGCACATCCATTAATCGCATTGTTAAATCCAGTATCTGGATCCGCTTGCATCGATAAGTCTTTTACTTGAGTAAATTCATGTGAGAAGTTTGTATACTTTTGAACGGTTCCACCAGAATCATAAGTATGAGTAATTGTCGATGTTCCGACAACAACTTCGAAATTACTAGAATCAACTACCTTCTTAACATTAAAAATACTTCCATAAGTTCCATCTGGGAAGATACTGGTTGTAACTCCACTTGGAGATGGGCAAGTAAATGCTAATCCAACAATCTTAACAGCATCATTTATTTCTAGACCATGACCAGAAGCAGTAATGGTTGTTATACCACTTACACCATCATAAACCGCATTAGAAACGGCAGAAGAAACTCCTACAGGATACCCACCCCATGTAGAGTTATTAATGATTGAACGAGCAACATTAAATGAATAGTCTAATGTAGCAATTGTTTGATCAACTTCACCAGGATTCTTAAGAATTTGTGGGATTAGATTCCAATCAGCATCAAAATATGATCTACCAGCAGCGACGCAACGGGAATTACCACCTCTAGTAATGTCATGAATTACACACTGCCAGATATCTTTAACATCATCAGCACAATCTTGACTTTCTAGAGTTACTCCATAAATCGTTGTTATTCCTGCAGTATAATTAAAATCTCCAAGAATATTTGTAATAATTCCAGAACGATTTTCAATTCTAGCAACAACATCTGTGCATCCACCACTCACTAGAATTGGAGAATAACTAAAATCTTGTGTGAGTGAACTATAAGTTGTAACTCCAGCAAGTGCTCCGTAATCGACGTTGTTAATTACGTTTGTAGCAATACCAACAGCGTAGTTAATTGCATCAATAGTTGCTTCTTTTACACTATAACTCTGAAGCCCATCAGTACCACTACTAATTCCAGTGATGTGAAGAAGTGTTCCGCCATCATCATAATAAGATAGACCTGCACCAATTGATTTTTTATTACTACCTGCCTTTAAGTCATAAGAAATAGAATCAAGAATTGATTTGATATCGTCCTCACAATTTACTGGATCTGTACCGATACCAGAAGCGTTTACAACAGTAAATGCTGGATTCTTATAGTCTGTTGATGTTAAGAATCCAATCGCTTCTGCTGCGATAAAGTCTCTATTCAAATCAATAAGTCTAGCAGCATCCTGATCTCTATGGCTACCAGCATAACCACTAAATCCGCTTGTGAGGAATCCAACTGCTTCTTGTGCGATGTAATCAAGATTCAAACGAATCATTCTAGCAGCATCAAAGAATCTATCTGTCGCAACACCCAATAATGGTTGCAATGCTACAATAGAAGCACCATCAGTCATTGCATCACCAACAAAACTCAAGTCGGTGATATGACATCCATTGTTAACGTGGAAAAGGTCTCTATTTAAGTATCTTGGAGTTACAACACAGTTACGAAGTTCTGTACCTTCTACAGATACTGTTCTCGACAAAACAATTGGATTGTTCTCAACATACACTCCAGGATAAACTTTAATTGTATCTCCAGGGAATGCTATTGCAGCAGCAGCTTTGATAGTCTTCTTTGCATCATCTTCAGTGAGACCAGTATTTGTATCATTTCCATTCTGAGAAACAAAAACTGTCTTTCCTCTTGGGAAATATGAATCTAAAGTTACAATACCTTTCCCATCCGTCTGACTGGATGTAAGATTAATTCCAATTCCAGCAGCAATCTGAGTTACAATACCAGTAAGATTAACTCCACTACCAACAAATGATGTTGCAGTGACTGTTCCAGTAGCATCGATTCCACTAGAATTAATTGTGACTGCAGATCCTACAACAGCCGATGATGAAGTGACTACGCCAGAGACGCTTAGATTTGATGCTGTTATAAACCCAACAGTAGTTACACCTGTTAGATTTGTGTTTGTTGCTTCTAATGAAGTAACAGTAGCAACACCAGTCACACGAAGTGAAGTGGCGGTAGTGACTCCTGTTAGATTACTATTTTGAGATTCTGCTGCTCTTAATGTGCTGATAGTAGCGACGCCTACAATACTCGCACCATCTAAATCTGCTACACCATCAACATCTATATTACCACCAACATTGAGATTCTTCTCAACTCCAACACCACCCTGTACAATTAAAGATCCAGTATCTTTGTTGGTTGATTGAGTGGTGCTCTCAACAGTTAATCCACCACTAAATGTGCTGTTTGTTGCCTGTAATCTTAGATCATCCTCAGACTCACCTTCAATACCAATCAATAATCTAGTATTTTCTCCACCACCGTCAGCAAAATATTTGATAAACGCTCTATCTCCAGTTCCACCGCCTGGATTATTGACCCATTCAATACCCTTGTCTGTATTATCTCCGAAAGAAGGTTGAATTAAATTAGTAAATGTAGCAATACCAGTTACATTTAAATTATCAAGTTCAGTATGACCATCAACATCAACATCTCCATTAGCATCAATATTTCCACTAAATGTTGCTGTTTCTGCAACATTCAAAACATCTAGATCGGTTGTTCCATCAACATCCAGATTACCATTAGCATCAATGTTACTAGCAAAGGTTGTTATACCAGAAATATTAACATTATCTAATTCAGTATGTCCATCAACATCAATATCAGAATTAAAATCAGCAATCGATGTAAATGTTGAGAATCCTACCGATAAATTAGTAGTGCTTGCATTGGTTGCACTTATATCACCACTAAAAATAGATGCTGATAAAGTATTTGTATTTGCGTTATAAGTTAATCCACCATCAATAAATGGAGCTTGTCCACCAGTTGCCTGATCAGCAACTAAAACTAATGATGTTGTTGTATCAGAGGAATTGATCGCAGATATTGTAATATCTGTTGAAGTGTTAGCAATTCCAGTAAATGTTCCAAAAAACTCAGAAGCAGTTAAGATTCCTGAGATTTGAGCATTACCAATAATATCAAGTTCTACTGTTGGTTGAGTACTACCAATACCAACATTACTAGTTGTGCTTAGTCCTAAAGAATTCTGATTCCACTGCCCTCTAATGGTAACTAGAGCAGTATTGAGAGGAGATGTGCTACTTTCAACTCCAACCAAACTACCAAGAAAGTTTATTTGGTTGAATGAAAATGCTGCGCCAACTAAACTTCCATTCTCAAATATACTGATACCACCAGATTGTGCCGTTGGTGGAACAGAAGTCCAAACTACACCGCCAGTATCAACTGCTAAGTATTGTCCTATTAATCCCGTATCACGATTGGAGTCGAAAAAAGTTCCAATAGCTACACTATTTTCAGCAAGATTTAACTCAGAATACTGTGGAAGTTCCTGAAGCTGATTCGCATTCGGGTTGTATACAATAGGATAATATGTATTCATTATTGACTACCCATTAAGAGTATTTAGTTGTTGAGTACGGCGGTTGTTCCATCACGAAGAAGAACATTTAGTCCAGATCCAGTCAAATTAATCTCTGCAGCAGGATCATTTCTTCTACCTACAGTCAGAATTCTTTGAACCTGAACTTCGATAGGAGGACTATCATTAAAGTATTGATATATTTTCGCTGGTGGATGAATTAATACTGATTCTGTAGAGATTGTGGGCATTTTACTTCTTTAATAGAGAACCCAAGTATTGACTATTATCACCAGGATAATCTTTATATTGTCCTTCATACTCTGGAATATTTTTTTCAACATCCTTTCTCTCTGCACAGATCAAATAACTACATTTAATCATTCCTCCAGAATTATTTTTTACGATAACCCTGTTATTTTCAATTTTTTCAACAAAAAGTTCCTGATAAACTTTAATAGGAGTCAGATTCACAGTGATTGAATCATAATCAACCAAACCACGCCAATAATCAGGAAGTTCAATGATATTTGAACTATTTAACACACCTTTGACGAAGACATCTGCAGTTGGTCCTTCAATACAAACGTGCCTTAATCTCCATCCATCTTTTGTTGGGTGCGGTATATCAAAATCTTTCTTACCAGTACATGCACTAATATTAAAACCACTCATTACAGTACCAACACCTCTCATCGTAGGTGCCGTTACTAAAACATTAGATCCATTTAATGCAAGATTTGCCGTCGCAGTTAACTTAATAGCCTGACCAGTTATTGCTGCTGCTCCTCCAGCACTAATTGCCCAGGCACCAGTACTCAGTTTCCAATAAGAAGTTTTACCGTTAAATCCACCAAGAAATAATGTTTTACCAAAGACAGTTAACCCACCAGTAATATTTTGGTATCCATTGACTTGTGCGATACCATTCGTAATGGTAGAAATTGGAGACGTTGGATTAAGATTAAAAGTTGCCGCTCCTCCATCAGATCCGGTATGACCCGATCCAGTCTTAAGTTCAAAGTTACTTGCTGTTCCAGGTTTACGAAAACATTTTGGAAACTCTAAAGACGTTCCAAAAAGATTATTAATCGTATTTAAACTAGGAGAGTCTGATTGTGTACTTGACGCCATAATCTACCTCACTTACAAGATTGAAGCATACCATCAATCAGAGATTGGAAATTTCCAGCCATGATACTAGAAATAAAATCAGTTGATGAGAGAGCACCAGCGTCTTTAAAACTTCCAGAAGACAATAGTTGAGTTCCAACCATTGTGATTTTACTTTTTCCAATGATGCACATGTTGGTTCCAGATGCTATCTTCGCCTCATCAGCGGCAGCAAGAATCATCTGACCATTTGCACTTACTAAGAAACATCCATTTGGTGCATCGCCTTTGGTTTCGATATAGATATTTCTTGCCTTTAAATAGATGTCTCCAAAATCTGCATTAAGATGGAGATCTCCATTTCTAGCAACGATTGATCTCGCAATAGCGTTTTCTTGGGATATATTAAATCCAGAAACTTCATCCCATCTACCATCTACATATTCTGTCTTATTTCCATTCTTATTCCAATGCGTCTGACATCTACCAGATGTAGAGACATATAAATCATTTCCAATATCTTCATCTTCAGGACCAAGAGGTCCACAATGCATATATGCATGTGAATTATTAAAAACTGTATAATCGGGAATCGTTGGTTCAGGCATTACTTATAAACACAATCTATAACTTTTACAAGTTTTGTTGGATCAATTGACTGGATTTCATCCTCAGTCAGGATATTGAACTTAAGTTGAGCAGAAAGTTTTGCTCCAACACCATTCTTACTATTTATTTCAATCACAGGAACGGAAGTAAATCCAGATCCAGGATTTACTACATTTACAGCAACAACTTGACCAAGTGAGGTCGTTGTTAGAGTCAATACTGCACCATTATTTCCACCCGCAATACTGACTTCATCATCGTCATCATAATCAATTCCACCCTCAAGAACATTAACGTCGCCTATCTCAGATATAGAATTTCCTCCTGTTGTTCCAACTCCAGTAGTTGCTGTTGTAGTTCCAACTCCTACAGTAGTTGTAGTTGTAGTTGTAGTTCCAACTCCCACAGATGTTGGATTTACAGTATAAGTAATTGTTTGAGATGCTGATTGTTGATCAGAAGATGCGTTTGTGTTAGTCGCAGTAAGAGTATATGATGTAGTAGCAATAGAAGTAATGTTGTTTGGTATTGTAACACTTAAAGATCCATCAACAGGAAGAGTTGCATTTGATGTATTTGGAGATAGTGTTACTTGATTTGCATTTGATGTATCCCAGGAAAGAGTTAAAATTGATCCTGGTAATAGAGAATTTCCAACACTTGGTGATCCAGTAAAACTATTAATCGTTGGTGGAGAACTTTGTGTAGAACTTGTCCCAACACCAACTGATCCTGAAGCCGTTTTATTGACTGAGAATGTGAATGTTGAAGTCTGTGGTTGTGCCTCCGTCGCACCATTCGTATTTGTGGCGCTTAGTGTATAACTTTTTGTAGTTGTATTGGATCCAGCAGGAAATTGAACATCATCTTCACCAATTACAAAACTTGCTTGTGTAGTTCCAGATCCAATATTACCAAAACCAGAGATTACACTATCATTTGTACTGAGTGATAATGATGTATAATTGGAAACATCCCAGCTTAATGTAACTGTATTACCTAATTGAACTGGATTTGGTGCTCCAATAAAATAGTTAATATATGGAGATGAACCTGTAGATCCAGTAAATCCACCATTGTTGTCGTTTGGTGTGAGATTAACACTTTCAACTTGATCTCCATCTGGAGTCATGACGGCATATGCCTGAACATTACCACCACAACCGCCAGGATCCACTACAGAGACAAATGGTGCATTATTGTATCCTTGACCAGGACTTAACAAATTGAATCCTATAATTTGACCAACCGCGTTTACCACAGCACTCGCAGCACCACCAGATCCTCCACCACCAAACAAGATTACTTGAGGAGTTCCGCACTCATAAGGACCAGTATAACAGTCCGATGCTCCAGGAATATTACTGTTTGCTGGGAAGGTCTCATTTAACCACTCTTCAGCTTCATCATTAAAATTACCTAGTCCTTTACTAGGAGATCCAATCATCTTCGCAAATCCTTCCTTTTGTCCAGGATTGGGACCACCGAGAGGACCAGTCTTAAACTTAGATACATCTTTAGGACATTTTGGTTTTGCACAAAGAAGACCTTCATATGCGAGAACTTGATCGATTACTGAGAATACAGATCCGACTACCTGAGCTGCTCCACCAAGTAAATCTGCAATTTGATCTAAAATTGGTGCAATTGCCTCATCAATATCATTTGCTAGTTTATTCAATAGTGCATTAGTAAATGCTTCTATAGCACAGAACGCTGGATTATTAATTCCAATATTAATTAATGCAAACAAGAAGTCTGAAACAATATTTTTGAGATTATTCATAATCTCATCAAATTTACACATCAATTGATCAAGTACTAGACCAAATACAGTATCTTTAATTTGCTCCAACAAAGGAGTTAATAAACATTGAATTGCACCTTGAATGAGTTCTTGAATCAAACCAAGAATAAAAGTACGGAGTCTTTGAGTAAATGTTCTTAAGACTCCACTTACAATGCTGATTGTTCTTGAAATTTCATATGTTAATTTTTGAGCTTCGCCAAGAGTACCATTTACATACAAATCACCATATTCTTGTATTCCTCTTAAAGTATTGAAGAAATTTCTAAGTGTGGTATCAATATCTGTAAGAGTTCCAGGTCTGCATGGTTGTGCTATTGCATACTCATAGTTGCACCTATCAGCGAAAAGCGCATTATCCTTTGAAAAAAGATGGCAATATTTGGTAGAAGTTGATGCGGTTCCAGTTTGAGAATCTGAATTATCTGCTTGTCTCGAACTAGGAGAGGAAGGATGAGTTTGCCAGGGTTTTTGTACCATCTTTTATTTCCCTCCCAACAAATTAAGTCCTTGAGTAAAAGCAGTCTGTGTTGGAGAATATGGGGTTTGTTGTCCAGGAGGAGTTCCATTTACTCCCGCTTTATAATTCCACCCTCTCGCTGGGTTTGTAGAATTAAAAATATTTGGTAACTTAAATCCAAGACTTCCCAGTTGCTGCTGTTCTGCAGCACTTCTCTCAACATTTGAATTACTTCTAGAAATAGATCCTAGAATAAAAATCATTTTAGGATCAACATTTGGACCAGTCCACATTCCAAAAACAGTTTCTCCTCCAGCATATCCACAAGAACCCTTATTACCGCTACCCTGAGATGTTGGTTTTATGATGAGACCCCAATCAAGATTATCATCAGAAACTACAGTTCCTTCTGCTGGGTGATATCCTTGTATTCTTACTTTAACTCTATCACCCCATCCATCTGGATCGAGTCTGTTAACTGTTTGCCCTAAAGGAATCTGACCTATGAATGGTTGTAGTCCGTTTTTTCCAAAAAATCCTGAATTGAACATTCTCGTTATAATCCTCCACTTGTATATAGACCATATGTATCACGAACTAATCTGAGAGATGTGAATGATCTGGTTGGAGTGAAATGATGACACAAATGCAGAATTACATACTTTCCACTCTGATGTTGATCAATGGATCCCTCATTTTTGTTTCCAACTGTTACCTTTTCAATTTCACAATTAATCACATCACCAGCCTTCAAGTTTGGATTAGCTGGAACAGTAATATCCATAACTTGTGTTCCAAACAAGTTGTATCTCATCGCAGCTTTTGCGAAATACTCTAACTGATTATTATTGATCGAAGTACTTAGACCAACTTCACTGTTTCCAGAATCAAGAACAAAATAGTTTATTCTCGCAGTAGAATTATTTTCAGTGAATTCAGAATTATATGCAGGTGATTCACCCAAGGTTATAATTCCAGAATTATCAAGAGTCAAATCTAATTCTTGATAATATCCACTATATGGATTCCATCCAATATTTCTTGACTTATATGTTCCAGATCTGAGTGCTTTAACTAAATCTTGATTCTGAATATATGATGGAGAACTCAGTATTCTAAAATTCTGTTGAGAGTCAGTCAGAGAACTAGCAGCAACTCCATAGTATTTGTAAGTCGCCACTGGAGCAGATGAACAAATAGTATCGATTGCTTTGAAATTATATCCGTTCTTTGTTTCCCAAAACAAAAATCCCGCAGATCCCTGAAGAGGTTTTGATTGCTTAGCACATGATACGATAACATCAAATGGTCTTCTATTTGATGAAGATAAAGATAATGAATTCTGAGTTTGATCTAGGAATATTCTAGATGCAGGAACATTCAACTTATTTTTAAGAATCGACGAGACAGTATTTCCGATGTTATTATAAAACTTTTCCGCCATCTTGATATTCTCATTCTTAATCGCGGTTTCGGAAACCATTTTAAGAATTACAAATTCTCTATTCGATTCTTGTCCAAGAGGAATTGGTTGTGCTACTTTTAATGGTGTTGTAGAAAAATCAAGTGACCCTAGTTGATTAGTGATCTTAAACTTAACAGTTTCATCACCACTACCTTCAATTGGTAAGGTATGTAGAATAGTACCAAATCTTTGATCCGCTCCACTTCCTTCAATACCGTTACCAGTATCCACATAAGACAAATTTGCTGTGATGTGTGGAGACATCAAACTCTCATAATAAGAGAAGTTAATAGTTCTCCCTTCTAAAGCTACAGCAGTTCCGTTCTTTTCTAAAGTTATCTCTTCGTATAGTGAACTACGGGAAACGTTTATCATTTCTTATCCTAGTAAAAAGTTTATATTTTCACCGCTACCAGAAGAAACTGGAATTGGAACGATTCGATCAACAGGGAATGGTACAGGTTGTGGTGGTCCAGGAACCATCGCAATCATGGTCTCTTTAATAATGGTCACATCATTACTTGATTGATTACCATAACCAGAAGCACCAGGACCTGGTTTATTTTTTTCCTCTTTCCTTTTATTTAACTCATATTTTAAATGATTTTGAATCGTTTTGAGTAAATCTATATTTCTACCCTTTGTATCATAATCAGTCGTAAATAATCCAGTTCCAAGAAGACCTCTAGTATCTTTGATAACTAGTTTTCCATCAATAATTTCTACAGATATGTTTTCTTGTCCGAATAGTTTTTTCGTGGTTCCCAAATCACCCATCAATCCTGCAATGCTCGTTCTTAATGATTGAGCATCCATTGTAGAATGTGGAGTAACAGGAAGACGAACAGGTTGTTTTTTTTGTTGAGTGGGAGTTATTAGTCCACCACCTGTTGTTTTTAAATCCCCAACTCTTCTATAAGTTACTCTTCCAACTCCAGATTGAGTCAGACCCAATGCTCTTGCTGCACCATATGATAGGTCTAAATCTCTTGGTGAATTAATTCCAGCAGTATTTCCTGAACCAAAATTACCACGATCATTTCCACGAACTAAAACAGTCTTACCATTGTAGGACACCTCATACATTCCAAAAGGAAGATCATCTTTCAATGCAGTAGAAAATGCATTTTCATCATAGACCTGTCCACTAGCAGTCTTTCTTCCATGCCAGTATGTGTCTGTTGGACCGCCATAGAAACTCGCCAATCCACTTAATTTTGCTCCAACATTGTTACTAGAAGGTGGGGTAATTCCCTTTGCATCTCTCAATCCTGTTGCAAAATTTAACAGTTCTTGATTCGAAGCAGCAAAACCAATACCATTAACATGAAGTGTAATATGTGGATAAACTCCATTTGTTCGGGATACAGATCTTCCAGATGCACCCTGATATCCTAATAATGTACCTTTTGGAATTATATCACCATCTTTAGTTCCTCTGTAAGGCATATCTCTAAAATGCCCCAGTAGAACTTCATATTCTTTGTCTCCTTCCTTATAACGATATGCCCCATAAAATCCAAATCCACGTCCACTAGGACCTCTCACATCGGCAGTTCCATCTAGACCGACAGCAGGTTTTCCATCAGTTCCTGTGGTTTTATAAATTAGATCTCTAGGAGCATAAATTGGTGTACCAATTCCACCAGGGAGATTCATGTTAAGTCCAGTTTGCTGCTTATCTTTGTCTGTAGGAGGTCCTATCCAAGCACCAGAAGCAAAAGCACCAGTCTGTCCAGAATCATAGTCATCTGGAGGATTCATATTTAACTCGTCTCTACTATCACCATCACGGTCTCTATTTTTTTCTTTAAGATCACTCAAAAACTTGTAACTTTCAAAGAACTTATCAAACAAACCATAATTTTCTTTTTGTCCCATAATGTTTGAAGATTGTTCTTTAATACCTACACCAAAAGAACCGAAAGATGTAATAGATTCAATCGCTTTTCTATCTAAAGCACTACCTGCTTGTGTTCCACTTTGAGTCGAATAATTTGTTCCACTTTGTTGAGGAGACATCACGCCAGGTGTCGTTCCACCTCTAGACATCTTCTCCATATTTTTTAACTTAAGTAAAGCATTATATCTTTCAATATGCTTTGGATTAAACTTTGTTGGATCACTATTAACTCGATTCCATGTTTCTGGTTTCCCCTTTTCCATTGATCCCATAACACCATCACGAGCAGCTAATATTTGAGGTGTGTATCCTTTCGAGTCAGTTCCAAGACTGGATGTACCAGTATTTGGATCATACGATGCTACCTTAGTTGCTAATTTTTTTTGTGCTGCTGCTCTTACTGGTTTAATCGCAGCAGCTTTTACAGCAGGATCCTTTAATGCCGCAGAATAACTTGGATATGTCTTTTTAGTTGTATTGGAATAATACTTTCCTTCGAGTTCTGCCTTTGCCTGCTTCTCCTCGTCCCCACCCAATCCAAATACAGAAAACATTCCAAGTGCAGTTCTTTCAAGATCATCAAAAGTTTTGATTAAATCTCCAATTTTATTTTTCGTAGATCTAATTGAATTTAATGCAAATTCGAAAGTTCCACCAAGAAATGGTTTTATGTCCTTAATCAATTTCGCAAGAGCCATAATACCATCACCAATAATCTTAAATCCAAACTTGACTGCATCCATGATCCATGGATTATTATCAAGGAATGATTTAATCTTACCAAAAACTTCTTGGAGTTTCTTAATTATCTTTGGAAGATTATTAACAAGAATTCCTAATAAAATAAGACCAAAAAATTCTTTAAACTTATCAATTAAACTTCTAGGTCCAGAAAGAAGTTTTTCCCCAACATTCTTTAAAGAACTTCTTAT
>Ga0208917_1000642_pt1 | contig 17701 bp, 18 predicted proteins | sample DEB08_DNA_10_FD_185500 | JGI IMG/M metagenome (GOLD analysis project Ga0208917, IMG submission 185500) | Aqueous microbial communities from the Delaware River and Bay under freshwater to marine salinity gradient to study organic matter... | ecosystem: Environmental > Aquatic > Marine > Coastal ...
TGCGCGCTCTGACCAAGAGAGCGGAATGCACCGCTCGCCATGTCCTTGACGCGAAGCTCCCAGGTCAGTGTCGCATTGCTCATCTGTGGCTCCTCGGGCTTTTGGTCTGGGCCTGCATCCTCTTCATCTCGCGCTCTTGGTGCTCATGAAGGACGCCCTCCCAGTAGTTGCGCTCGCTGTCGATAATCTCCACGCAGGCCAGAAAGCTGCGCGACTGATCTAGCCACGCGCCCTGCGCGGGCAGAACATTGCGGCGATCGTAGTGATGGTAGGCCCGCATCATGAGGTCCACGTGCAGACGGAGCGACTGAGGCGCAGACGTGACCATTGAGCTTGGGCACCGGAAGTACTCAATCTGTCCAGTGCCGTTGCAATCGGGACACTCCTCCTGAGAACCCCGACAGCGCGAACATGGGCCGGACCACACCGCGCGAGGAGCAGGAGCGTCACAACCCCAGGCCTCTCGCATGCTGGAGTACTGAGGGCGGCGGCAGCGCGAGCAATCGGGGAACGGCTTCTTGCACGCGCGTGCAACAGCCGCCCCCCATGATTGGGCTACCGCCGCCCGGATCACTCCCCCTCCGACTGCTTAACCTCTCCCCTCTCCATGACGGCATTGACAAGCTCCTGCCGATGCTTAGGAGAGAGGCGGTCCAGAGCCTCATCGGTGACGTGACGAGGGTGGCGAGAAGACACCTCGAAGGGGATCTCGTTGCCGGACGAGTCCTTGAAGTTCGACCAGCCGCGAAGACCGTACCGAAGCACGGTCAGTTGGTGCGTGCCGGAACGAATCGAAAGCTCGTCCTGACCAGGGACTGAGGAGATCATCGAGTCAGCGACCCGAGCCTCCTCAGACACCGTCAGGCCACGAAGCTTGAAGACCGTGCGATCCTCCTCAGGGAGCTTGCGGTCGTCTTCGAGGATGTATTCGAAAGTAGCTTTGGGATCAAGTGCGATCGGCATGGTTGCCTCCTGTGGTTGCCGATATCAGAGAGAGTAGAAAACGAACTCGTTATCCTTCCCGATGCGGGGAGAGATAGCGGTCGAGGTCGAGCCCGTGTCGTTCACAGCCTCCTGAACCGACGAGCCGTAGTCGCCGCCAGTCAGGGTGCAGGTCGAGTCGAGGATGGTTACCTCGTCACGGTTGCCGTCCGCGATGCCCGTGAACTGGGCAGCGGGGAACTTAAAGCGGAACTTGTTGCCCGCCGTCGAGCCAACTTGGAAGTTGCCACGGAAGGTCTCTCCAGCGAGGAACCGCTGCCAGTGGTCAAGTTGCGCGTTCGAAGCAAGGTTGGCGACCGCGTCGGGGTTGAAGGTCATGCTGCTAGAGCGACCAGTGATGACCGTCTCAGCGTAGCCCGTCGAGGCGCTGACCGACTCGCGGACAGTCATCTCGTTGCCCATGTTGATGTTCATCGTGTTGAACACCGTGGCGGTGGAGTCAGCAGCATCGGTGATGCCGAAGGTGGACTCACCGAGCGCGAGATCGACATTCACGAAACCCGGAGGAATCGAGAGACCCTCACCGACGATGGTGATGTCAGACGACCCGCTGACATACTTGTTGAGCACGCCCATCATGGTGATGTTCATCAGCACGCGGTCACCCGAAGCAAACACGAACTCGACATTGCCACGGCAGCCCGTCGCTTCGAGGTAGTCCCCCGTGTTGCTCATGTACAGGGCAACAGTAGCCGAGGTGCTGTTAGCGCCACCAAGCGCGTCAGTGGACACGGGCACGAACCCGTAACCGACAGTTGCAGCCAACGACAGAATGCTGCCATTCACATCGTCGATCTGGCCGTACAGCTTGTCACCAGAGGTGCCCGAGCCGCTAGCTCCTGCGGCGTTGTAGTAGATCGCACGGTCGCCGTAGAAGTGATCGCCAACCGAGCGACCGATGCGGTTGCTCGCGTTGTACGCGGTATCACCCGTACCAACAGACAGGTTCTCGCCGTTCTTGATCACCTGCGGATCGTTCGGCGCGCCAGCAAGGGGCGTCGTGTCGAGGGTCACAAGACCCACGGCGTGCTTCTCGAAGCCACAGCACTCAAGGATGCGGCTCCAGCGGGGCAGGCTCGTCGCCGAACCCGTTCCGGCAAGCTCGACTTGGAAAGAGAACTCGACCGTAGCCGAGGGCTGACCCGCAGCGCGCCCAATTCCGGGCGTCACGATCGGGGCCGGAGTGATCGACTTGCGAGTCACATTGCGCTCGAAGGTGCGCGGGGTGATCGAGTAAGTCGGCTCGATGCACTCGATGTAGTCGTTGGTCGGGTCAAGGGTCTCCGCCACGCCCTCATCGGCTTCGAGGGCGAGCAAAAGCTTGCGGTGGTGAGTACGAAAGGACATGGTTGGTTTCCTAGGAAGGTGTGTTTAGGTCGTTGTATCTCGTCCGGTAAACGATCTCGACGACCAAGTCAGCAATGATGAACGGCTCATCGTCCTCGGTCGGGTAAGTGACCTCGTCCTGAATCACCGCTGTGTGGACAGCGCGATCTCCGCGAGTGCGGTCGGCGATCGTCGCCTTGTGCACATCGCGGATGAAGCGCTCGATCTTCTCGGCTCCGTCCGTGCGGGTACGCAGGAACAGAGACAGTTGGACATAGAAGTAGGAACTGATCGTCGTCGTCCCCTGGCTCCCCTCGCGGTCGTACTCCGTCTTGGTCGGAAGCACCGCGATGGCCGGGAACATCTTCAGTTCCATGGGGCCTCCATCGACACGCACGACCTGCTCGACGGTCGTGTAGTAGTCGTCGCCAGCAGTGATGGACTGCAGCGTCGTCACCAGATCGTCGAGGATCTGCTCCTTGACGGGGCTACCACTAGGGGGCATATCGCATCTCCTCTAGCTTGACCGTGAACTTGTACCGTCCGTGCGTCGATCGAGTGGCCTTGAGCGGCCCCTGAGACATACGGACGACAACGGTTTCGGTGCTCCCCCCCCTGGTGAAGTTCTGATTGTTCCAGTAGAGACCCTCGGCCCCCCCCTTCGAGAGCGCGTAGAGTTCCAGCACCCTACTGTACTCGGAACGGCTAGCATTTCTATACTGAAGAGTCCACGTCCGAGTCGAGATATTGCCCGCCTTGGTCTCGCTGCTCACGATGGGGCGGATGGCGTAGAGCGCCTGTGACGTGGAGCTATACAGCGGGATCGCCTCCTCAACGGCCTCAGGGAAGCTGTCAGGGACCACGTCGTAGGTCCCCACAGGCACGTATCCGCCAACGAGCGTTCCGCCTGGGGACTTAGCGATGGCGGGCGATGCCTCGAAAGCCCCCGGATCGCAGAAGGCACCAGATCTAGTGTTGCCCAAGATGTCGGTCGTAGGGACAGCGGAGTTGCCCGCCGGGCCGATGCCCTGCCCCAGGACATCGTTGTCCGAGTCGTAGACCAGCGCCCCCGTGTCCGCGTCGTAGATGGCCCAGTCGCCAGCGCCGGGCGAGGTGTTGGTGGTTGCGGTGATGGGGTAGGGGGTGCCGCGCAGGGCGACGGGGAACTGACGGAAGCCGTTCGAGAAGTTATTGGAGCCAGTTACAACAGCCGCGCCGCCAGTAATGTCGCCCCACCCATAGGACTCAAGCACCATGCAATTGACGATCTCGACCTCCAGCGTCGTGTATGCGCCAAGGAGGAAGATTGAATATTTACTTACTACAACATCTGTGAATGTGCAGTTGGTCACCCGGTAGTATCCGACAGGGTACGAGGGACCGTTGCGGAGTGTGATGTGATTGGACCCACCAGTATTTGAGAAGCAGCAGTTTTCAATAACCGTTGGATATTCAGAGGTGCCCGCACCCGCAGCCGCAGTATCAAAGAGAGCATAGGTGCCGTTGCGAAAGGTGACTCCAGCAGCGCCATTCTGCGCGTATACATTTCTAGCGCCTAAGCCATCGAACACGGTATGCGAATCTCGTAGTTGGGCTTGTCCGTCTATGTACGCTCCATTTCCGCGCACGCCGCCATGCTCTGACCCAGCCGCAGGCTTGTAAGTCACCTGCCGAGTCGCGTCGGTCGTCAGCGTACTCTGGAAGGTCACGTTCTCCGCGTAGGTCCCGGCATCAGCCTCAAAGACGATGGCCTCGTTCTCAAAGGTCAGGTCGGTGCCTGAGCCAATGTTGGTCACATCAGCTTCGGCCAAGGTGAAGCTCGCGTAGTCCTTCCCGCTACCAATCGTCCGGGTCAGCACGGTCGGCGCGACAAACCCATCCGCCTCGAACGCGCCAGGGTTGCACCGGGTGCCAGAGCGCTCCACACCGTTGATGTCCGTCGTAGGGACATCACTGTTCAGCGCAGGCCCGATGCCATGCTGCCAGACATCGTTGCCTTCGACATCAGCCAGCGCTCCCGTCGCGCCCATGTAGACCGCGTAGTCCCCGGAGCCGAGGGGCGTGGAGAAGCTGGTCGTTGGGGTGATGGGGTAGGGAGATCCTTGCAGCGCGGCGGGGAAGGGATTCGTCGCGCCGCCGAAGTTGTTGGAGCCCAGAAGGGTCACAACGCCGCCGCCGCCCGACGCAGTGTTATATGGATTGCCCGCCAGAACGAGGTTGTTCGTCAGGGTATATGTAGTGGTAAAGCCCGCATCGTTGGTGTAGCCGGTAATCGCTATGTAGCCAGTTCTGCAAGTAAAGGTGCAGTTCGTTACCGCAAACGCCTTATCGCTAGCGCCGTAGTTATAGAAAATTGCCCCAGCGCCATTCGGCGCATAAATCGAGCAGTTAGTGATTGTGACTGGATACGACGCTAGGTCATAAGTGCTTGATCGAAAGTGGTAGATGGCCCGCCCGCTGCCAGCGTAACGAATCAAGCAGTTAGAAATGGAGACACCGCGAACATCCAGGTTGATGTCTATAGCCCGGCCGGTAGAAGATACATCAGTCCAGTCAAGTTCAAGACCGTCTAGTGCGGTGAACGCTCGTAGCAACTGGACGCACACCGATGAGATCGCAAGGTTTCCAAACTGGATGCGGACGCCCGCGCCAGCTACGCCCCCATGTTCGCTGCCCGCAGCGGCTTTGTAGGTCACATTCCGCGTAGCATCGGTAGTCAGGGTACTGTCGATGTTCACACTCTCCGCGTAGGTCCCCGCATCAGCCTCGAACACGATCCGCTCGTTCTCGTTCACCAGATCAGCGGACCCGCCGATGTTCGTCACATCCGCCTCTGCGAGCGTGAAGCTGGCGTAGTCCCGCCCCACAGGGCCGATGGTTCGGGTCAGGGTCGCCGTAGCTTGCGGCACCTCGAACGCGCCGGGGTTCGCAGTAGCGCCAGAGCGAGGGTTGCCCAGGATGTCCGTCGTCGGCACATCGCTGTTCACGGACGGGCCTACGCCGCCGCCGATCACATCGTTGTTGGGCGAGTCGAGCAGCGCACCGTTCTTGCCGACATAGAGCGCGAAGTCTCCTGCGCCGGGGTCGTAGGCGGTTGAGGCGGTGATGGGGTACGGAGAGCCCTGGATAGCGACGGGGAAGGGATTCGTCGCGCCGCCGAAGTTGTTGGAGCCGGTTACTGTCGGAGGCAGATTTTCGATGTAGTTGCTTGTGACAAGGCTGACGCAGTTGATGAACTCAACAATGTGTGTTTCCGAGGCAAGCAGCTTTTGGGGCCGGAATCCAGCGTATGCCGTTCCACTTTTTTGCAGGGCGGTGCAGTTGATTATCTTGGCCCGCACATCCCTGGAGGTGTAAAAACCTGTGTTGTTACCTATATTGGCGACACAGTTACGCATCACATTGAGGTGCGCGCTCTCGCCAGGGTTAAATAGGAAGTTGGAGCCGTTCGGATTGTAACCAATCAAAGAATCATAAACGAGTCCAGTGCCATTCCCCCTAACGCAAAAGGAGTTGTTGTTATAAATGCACAGGCCTACAAGGTGCGTGAAATCATCCTCGATAAGTATTCCATCGGGGCCCACACCATTTACAAAAACGCCATCGCCATATATTCCGCCATGCTCAGAGCCCGCAGCATGGGTGTAGGTCACATTCCGAGTAGCGTCGGTCGTCAGCGTGCTGCTAATCGTCACAAACTCGTTGTAGGTCCCCGCATCCGCCTCGAAGACAATCGCCTCATCGTTCGCAACGAGGTCAGCCGAGGTCCCGATGTTCGTAACATCGGCCTCGGCCAGCGTGAACGAAGCGTAGTCACGCCCGCTCGGCCCGATTGTCCGCGTGATGACCGTGACCATCAGCCGCCAGCCTTGTCGCTACGCAGAGCGACGATCTCCGCCCAGGTCTTCGTGATCGCAGCAGCCGCCGGATCGTCGTGATCCACCCAGGTCAGGTGCGCTGCGTCGGCCAGCGTCACGCCGTATCGACGCTTGCCAAGCTGCTCGCGCCCCAGGTCCGGGTCGTTCGGGTCGATGAGGTCGCCCTCCCACGGCTCCATAAGCGCCAAGACATCCGGGTCGTCATGCTCCTTGTCCGAGCAGTAGACGAACGCGAAGCCGCTGCTCGTCCCCGTCACGCTGCCGCCAGGGTTCAGGTGCCCATCAAGAACCTGCACGACATCGTTGTCGTCGTAGGTAAGACCGCCGGAAGGTGCCGCAGTGATGATGAGAGCGTGTGCCATTAGGTGAGTCCTTTTCTTGACAGTTCGAGTTCAAGGCGTCCGGGTAGCTGCTTGATCTTTGCGCGCCAAAGCGCACGGGCCGTTCGCCCAGCGTCAAGGCGGTTGGGGATATCCACAGACCTCTTTAGGCTGTAGAGCAGATTGAGCCGCCCGCGCCTGCCGCCAGTCTTTGCAGCTACGATCAAATTACCCTTGCTGCTTCGGAAGATGAACGTCCGTCCAAAGCGCGTCGTCGTGTAGATCTTTCCCCCGCGCGGGCCTCGCCCAGCAAGCTGCGGAGTGACGCCGCTACGCAAGCGGCCAGTGCGCGTCAAAGCCTTACCCGCAGGAGGATAGATCGGCACACGCATGTACTGCGAGGACTTCGCAGTTACACGGTCAGCACCATACTCCTGAGTCGCCGCATATCCCGCCCGCGCCCCTCCGACGCGAAGGATTGCGCGCAGGGAGTCCGCCGAGCGCCCTTTGACCACGCCGCCTACGCTATTGCGAAGCGCTCCAGTGCGGACACGCAGCTTGCGCCCAACGGTCGGCCCCGTGTAGTAGCCACGGAACTTGCCCGTCTTGATTTGGTTGACCCAGGTCTCCTTAGTCTCGATGAGGAGCTTCCGGGCAACGTCGTCCGTCGTCTCCTTGACGAGCCTGATCCTGCGGCGAACCTCATCGCCACTAGGGCCAATCATGCTCATTGGCCGAAGCGAAGCCTCCTGTAGGGCGTCAGCGCCTCAACCACATCCGGCAGGAAGCGCAGGACACCCTCGACCTCGCGACCGTAGTCACCGATCCGCGTACTCTTGCCCATCGGCTCATCACGACGACGCCACATCGCGATCACCTGCTCCTCGCAGGCATACGCAATAGACGGGTAGTTGGCGATCAGCGTAGTCGTGTCCGCAGCAAAGCCGCCCGTGTAGGTGACCTTGACCGCCAGCGGAGCCGTCGCGTTGTTCTGACCCAGGTAGCTCGTGATCACATAGCGGTTGAGATGCAACGCGCCAGTGTTCAGGTCCACCTGATAGTCTTCCGAGTTCTCCGACGCAACAGTGTCGTAGTCCCAGTCCGTAGCGAACTTGACCTCCGAGATCGCCGCCTGATTGGCAAGCGGGTAGGCCCGAAGGAAGACCACATTCTGGCGCGGCTTCAGATCGTAGTACTCCGTCCGCTCCACGCTCTGCAGCGGACGGTCGATGAATGACTCGATGCGCTGGGACACCACGGCGATGAGGCGGTCCAGCACCGTGTCGTGCGTGGTACTCGTGATCTCAAGGAGATCCTTGATCCGCTCCTTCGTCGTGGCATCCATCGATCAGTCCTCAGTCTCGGTCTCGACCTCGGGCTCGGGCTCCGGCTCGGGCTCCGGCTCGGGCTCCGGCTCGGGCTCAGGAGCGGGCGCGGTGGCAGGAGCGGCAGCGCTCATGTCGCGAGTCGTGTACGACTGAGCGACAGGCTTCACCGCCTCGACCTCAACCTCTTCAAGGCTGCGCTCGTTAGAGGAAATCCAGTCCATCGCCGCGAGGTAGTCGCGCTTGGACACGCTGGCAAGGCGAACGGTCACGGAAGCGCCGCCAGTAAGGCGCTCGCCGTCCATGGAGGTCACCTTAGCGCCCTCCTTAACGATGAAGGTCTTGAATGCTTGCATCAGACTGAGAAGCTCATGGTTGTAGACAAACGACTGTCCTTCGGCTGAAGGACCATGATCACGCCGACATCCGAGTCACGGACAGCCAGCGTCATGACGATTCGCAGGTATCTTTTGCGCTTGTTGAGGTTCAGGCAACCCGCGAAGGCCTGAGCCTCGTTCGAAGCATCGACTTGTGCAAAGACCGCCCCAGGGATGTCCGCCCATGCGTCCGTGACGCCAGCGTCGTCGCTCTCCTGAAGCTTCGTGTCGATCGTGCCCCCGACACCAACATGGCCCGCATCCAGAATCACCAGCGCACGGTGAAAGCCAGCCACCTCGTGAGCAGCACTGAAGTTGTCACCAACCTCGTACTCCTCCGCATGGAAGGCCTGGAAGATGTGCGTAGAGCCGTTGTAGTCGTCGAAAGCCATATTCAGTAGGGAGGGCGCGACACCGAAGTGCCGCGCCCCGAGCCTGTCAGAAGCTCCGCCCTCTCTCGTCTCGAATCAAGACCAAGAGTCCTCTATCGGCTGAACACCGGAGTCACACGGTTGCGCGAGTCCTTAGGGATCGAGATCAACGAGGAGGAGAACTCCACCCTCGCGTTGCTCACGGTCGCCTTGATCCGCACATACCGCTTAGTGACACCCCGAACCTGCGATCCGAAGTACAGCGCCTCGTCAGTTCCGCCAGCCTCACTGCCCGCAATGAGCGTGTCATTGCCGCTGATGTCAGTGAAGGTGCTGTCGTCGTCCGACTCCTGAAGCTCAAGAGCCACCGTAGCAGTGGCTTGCGCCACCCCACAGTTAAGCACCATCGCCACAGAAAGATGCTGCGCGAGGTCAAGACTGGCACTGTAGTAGACGCCAATGTTGTAGCTCGCGGGGGCATGCCCCTTCGTGACCGCAATGTTCGAGAGATCCATGCTCAGATACTGAAGATAGCCGTAGAAGAATCGATCGAGTCACGCGGCTGCATCACAAGATGCACGCCGACATTGACCGCAGCCGTCTGAACGGCCAGATGAGCGCGAACATACTTCTTGAGCTTCTGCGTAGAGACGCCGCCGAAGTAGAACGATTCATCCGCGCTGGCGCTCTCCAAAAGCAGTCCAGTAGTAGCCCCCGAGACATCGGTCCAAGTCGAGTTGTCATCAGACTCCTGCAACTTGACCGTGAATCGGGAGCCAGTGCCAGCGGTGCCCACATTAGCAAGCATGAGCAGGCGGTGGTGCTGAGAAGTCGCCACCGAAGTGCCTGCGTACTCACCCGTAGGCGAACCGCCAGTGTGGCTGTAGCTGTTGGCCTTGAGGCTTTGAACAACAGCCAGTTGGGTCAGATCATCGAATGCCAATGTGGGCCCCCTATCTATCAGGCGCTGAAGGAGTAAACGAACGACTCAGGGTGACGCAGCGCGCAGTCCATCCGCATGGTGGCGCGGATGTGCGTCTGGTCCTTGCTGAAGGCGTCGTCGCTGGTGTTGGAGGCCAGCAGACGCAGGCCGCCCCAGCGGGCAACCATGACATCAGCGAAGTTGCCGAACAGAATCGAGTAGTCGTCGTCGGTTGCCGGTGCGGTCATCTGCGTCGAGATGCTGAAGGGATAACCCAGAAGCTGAGTCATCGGGCCCTCAGACAGCATGAAGCGCGAGACCTCAAGGTTGGAACCGGAACCCGCAGTGTTGTTCTCCGACTTGATCTGACGGATGTTGGTCAGCGCCTGGGGGTGCATGATCCACCCAAGGCTGCCCTTCAGCGCGTTGCTGTCCATCAGGCTATCGATGAAGCTAAGAAGCTCGGGCACAGTCGGCGACAGCGTCGAGGTCAGACTGGTCTCGATCTTCGCCACATTGGTATCAGCCATGATGCCCGTAGGCTCACCAGAGCCGCCGCCCTTGAGCACCGCCGAATCAATGGCAAGGCCAAGCTGCTGGGCAAGATCCTGCTCGATGATCTGGTCAGCGGTGGGCTGAGAGGTCTCAAGCAGCAAGTTCGACAGCACCACACGACCAGCAACGGTCTTGGGGCTCATCGAGATCTGCTCGAAGCCAAGATCCTGAGCGGTGATCGTGGAGTTCTCGCTGACCCAGTAAGCCGTAGCGGAAGTCGAGATGCGGGGGATGACGCAGGGGACACCCGTGCACTGCATCTCCTGAGCACCGCGCTCAAAGACGGTGACTTCCGCCTTCAGCTTCTCGATGATCGGGCGGATAGCCTCCTCGGGAACCACGAAGCCACCGGCACCATCGGAGCCCTGGCTCATGTCCTTGGCGCGCATGTTCTTGAAGACCTCGTGCTCGTAGGGAGCGTTCTCGAAGTCCTTCTGAGCGATGGCGCGGCAAGCGCGAGCGAAGGAGAAGCCCTCACGCTCGCCACTCTTGGCGATCTCGACACCGGGGAGGTGCGCGCGCTTCTCCTCCTTCACGGTCTCGCGAAGCTCACCCATGACATCCTCAAGCCCTTTGATCTTGGACTCAAGCTCGGTGCGCTTCTCGGCTTCAGCGGTTTGCCATTCGGCGATGGTGCCCTCAAGGCTCTTGCCCAGGGACTCAAGCTGGCCCTCAAGGGCCTGCAGCATGTTGTCAGCCATTACTGACTCCTCAGTTGGTTTTGGGTTTAGTGGAGAGTTCCCGCCTAACGCGATCCGCGAAACCCCGGCTCACGCTGTCAAGAATCCCTTCGATGTCTTTCGCCTCGATCCGAGAAGCATCGGGTGACTTAGCTTCGGGCTTCGCGCAATCGCAGCCGCCGTCGTCACCACTCCTCTTGTCTTCGCGCAGTTTCACCGTCAGGTCGGTCAGAGCATCCACAAGTTGGCGGGTTGCCTTGGTCTGCTCTGCCTGTTGCTCAACGAGGTAGGCCATGGCCTGCAGGCCACGCTCCTCGCTTCCGGTGTCGGGAGAGGACTCGTACTCCTCATCACCGTCACCGCTGTACATCTCGATCGCCTCGCCAATCATGTCGGCAGCGGCCTTCAAGGCGCTCATCGCCTCTCTCAGCTTGCTGACATCCTTGGTCTGGATCGGGGCCTCTTTCTCTTCGCCGCAGGCGTCCTCGCACACGGAGTTCGCCACGGCAACGGCTTGGTCTTGTTCCATACCCTCTTCGATGAGTTCGGGGGTTTTGCGACTAACGCAGTCGTCCTGGGACTCCCCCTCCTGACGGCAGGCGGGGCTCTTGGTCATTGCCGCCCCGAAGTCCACAAAGCTGCGAAGCGCCTTGCGGACCTTGATCAGGGCTTGCTCGTCGTCAGCAGGGTAGCGATCCAAGAACTTCTGCACATGCATGCGGTCCAGAAGTCCCTCGCTGCACAGCGACTTGACGCCCTCCTCCAGCGCGCTCGGATTCGCGGGCACGGCCACGATGCTGATCTCCATCAGTTCGCTGCTCGTGAATAGCTGACCATAGGGACCCAGGCCCAGCTTGGAGCGCTGCTCCTTGTCAAGCTGCGCCGCCTCTTTCGGCATAAAGCCCACGCTCGTCGCGCGAATGAAGCCGCGCCGGGCAAGCTGGTAGATCGTGTCGGCGAACTCATACGCCTCCTTGGGCGCGAACTCGACATCCGCCGTCAGGCGATCCGGGCCGTAACGACGGCGAACATTGTGGCCGCGCCCGATCGGAGGCACATCCTTGGCCTCGTGCGCCCACAGGATGACCGGGTTCTTCTTGTAGTTGCTCAGGTCCCAGCCCTTGACCGCAATGATGTCGCCGACCCGGTCAGGGGTCTCGTCGCTAACGACATAGCTGATCTTGCGCTGCTCCTCGTTGATCGCGATAGGCTCTTCAGCCTTGATCCGAACCTGAAGCACCTCCGGGTTCGTCTTGATCGCGGCGACGGTGTCAGCACCAAGCTCCTCCATCTGCTTGAGGGTGGCGCGTCCGCCAGCCACAAGGGCAGCGAGTTCACTCTGGGACTTGGTCATGACTTAAGAGGGAAGGGATGCAGCAATGGTTGTACAGCGGCAGTTGACGACCTCGCTAGCCGGTGCAGCCCCACCCTCTCCGGGGTAGGACACTCCGTTGCTAAACAGGTCTCCGACCTGACGAACTTCACCATCGACTCCGGTGCCGATGGCGTGACTGTCGCGCACGACCGAGTCACGCGCACTGAGCCACTGATGGTACTCAATGCCGTTCCTACGCATCTCCTCTACGCGCGCCCCGTTGTAGGCCTTCGTCGTTTCGGTCGCAGCGATGCGGTCGGCACGGGCCTCAAGCTTGAGGATCTCCGCTTCAAGCGCAGACTCAACCTGTGGCAGGGCTTCACGGATGGCCTGCGAAAGCGTTGCAACTGTGCCGACCCCCTCGACCGACATCACTGCGTCCATGATCGCCTTGTGGATGCTCTTCGCCAGGGTGCTCTGAGGACCCTCCGCGAGGTACACCGGCAGATCCTTGTAGAAGTCCACGACGAACGGGTCGTCCACAGTGAGAATCGTCGGGTTGGCCGCGATCTCGCCAGCCAAGACCAGAGCCGCGTCCACCATCTGACGCTGCAGAGGGGCACCGATCGCTCCAGCAAGCTCCTGACCCCAGTACTTAAGCTCGATGCCCAGCAGCCGCGCAATCTCGGCCTCCGTGATGACGGCTTTGATCTTCGACGGCACGCTCTTGGCACCAGCAGCGATGTCGCGCACGCGCTTGCGCGCGAACAGCACCATCTCACGCTGAACGCGCTTTGTTCGACGCTGAACGACGCCCATCGTGGCGTCCATGTTGGTCACGGCCTTGCGCGAATACTCCTCGCGCTGCGCCTCAGACCCCAGCCAGTCCGGCCACTCGCGAGTCTCGGGCACGAACGCGCGCGAAGCCTTGTCCGGGTTGTAGGCCCAGTTCTTCAGGGAGATGTCGCGCTTGCTCGGGCAGCCCTCAGTCACAGGCTTGCCCTTCGGCATGCCCTTCATGCGCGAGACGAAGCTGATCGTGCGGTTCGCATCGCGGATGTCGCGTGCGTTCCACTCCGACTTCTTCTTACGCAGAAGGCGCAGGTTGCGGTTGATCACCGCCGTTGGGTTGAGGCTGGCCTTGCGCGAGCAGGGGTTCTTGCTCCAGCGCTCAAGCTCGGACGCGCTCATGTTCACGGTCTTGCGCCAAGTGGCGTAGACCTCGTTGAGCTTGTCAGGATCAACTGCCCGCTCTTCCTCGGGCATGTCCTCCTCGTCCTCATCAGCCTCGATCTCTTCCTCGTCCGGCTCCTCGGGCTCCTCTTCGGGCTGCTCGCCAGTCACATTGCCCACGAGTCCGGGCTCGTCACCGCTGACGCGGACGAGGTTTGCCAAGACATAGCGGTCGTCGGCACCCTCGATCTCCTGCTCGGTGATGTCCCAGCCGCTCAGACGCGCAGCCTCGGCGAAGCTGCGGTGACCCTCTTGGTACAGCTTGATCGCGCGGTTGACCTTCGCGTCCATGTCCTCGCGCATCGCGCTGACTTCGCTGATGTCGAAGTCGAGGATCAGGCTGGACTCCGTGCCACGCAGGCGACGGATGAACTTGTACTGAAGCTCGTCGGTCAGGAAGTCCAAGTACGGCATGACCGTGGACTCCCAGAAGATTCGGTTCTGCTCGCGAGCCGTAGCGTAGTTCAGCGTCTCAAGCCCGAGGACCACAGGCGGAACGCCGAACATCGAGAGGATTGTCTGCCGGTCCCAGTCGCGGAGCTTCTCGTGCTCCATCGCCTGCGGCGACATACCGATCTCTTGGTATTTGGTGCCCTGCGGGAGGACAGCAGTCTTACGGTGCTGGTCAGGCCTCCCGTGGGCCTCTTGCCAAGCCTGACTTATGGCACGCTGATCGGCGTCCGTCAGCGGTCCATCGACCGAGAGAACCCCCCCTGGACTCCCCCCATTCTGAAGCAGGGCTTCGTCATAACGGTCGATGATGAAGTCCTTCGCGGCGGTGCGGTAGGCAGCTTGCATCGGCCCCATACCCCGAAGCGGGTTGTATGGGTTCACCTCTGCAATCTGGACGACCGAGTGCACCGGGTACTCCATGTACCCGCCACGCGCCTGGAATCGCCAATGCGAAGGCAGCTTGGTCTTTTCATCCATGACCGCCTCGACAAGATCACCCCGCACGGGCCAGATCTCATCAGGCATGTCGATGGTTGCCATCATCCCCGAGCCAGACACAGCCTCCATCGGACGCATCTGACCATCAGCCCCGCGCTTCAGCAGGATCAGGAAGGTCTCGCCGTAGAGTTGCTGGCTCGTGCAGATCTGCCGAAAGAACTTCCGCTGACTCATCAGCGGGTTCGGCATCTCCAGTAGTTGGAATAGCTTGCTCCGAGTGTCCGTCTCGTAGGTCCCGGCAGACTGACTCTGCAGCCTCGCAGGAACAGCCGAAGCACTACGCCCAATCGCGCTCACCGCCGCATACACCCACGGGTGCTGCGCGTAGGGGCGCTTCATGTCCGGGTCGCCGCCCAGCGCGATCGTCCACCGATACGCGCTGCCCATCCCGTCGTCGCCCATGTAGTGCGACTTGGTCGTGGATGCAGCCCCGTCCCCTCGCCTCTTGTAGGGCGAGATGTCGTCGTCGCGTCCGGGCGCTTCCTCCAGGCGGTGATCCGCCTGCGCCCGCGAGACCTGGGCACTCTCGCGGGAGATCATTGCGCTGGGTGTAACCCTTTGCGGGACAAGGCCATAACGAAAACTCCAGAAAATGCTTGAAGCACTAGATGTCGTTGGCAGGGGGGTTGACTCGCGGGTCGAGAGCGACCTCCATCCGGCGGACGGCGTCCTCCTCTAGCTCTAGCGTGAACCAACGCCGCCCGCAGTTAACGCATTCGCGCTTCCTCCTGACGGTGCTCCGAGTGATCTCGGGCCGCGAGTCTTTCACCTTCGTGTTGAGAGTCCCGCACGAGGGGCACTTGATCGCGCCAGCCATCAGATGAAGTAGATCCTCTTCATAGTGTTCGCCCTCGACAGGCACAGATAGAAGGCGTCCGCGTGGTCCGGCGAGGCACCGTACCTCTGCCGGATCTTCTCCTTCGCCTCCATCTTCAGCATCCCCTTCTCGTTGTACTCAAAGTTCGTCCAGCCAAGCTGCTTCCACAGCGTCTCGCGCCACTGAGTCGGCACGCTGAAGTGCTTGTTGATCAGCCCCATGCGCGCGATCCAGTGCAACTCCGCTCGGCGGTTCAGGATCTTGATGTCCTGACCCACAAGCCAAGCCCAGTCACCTTTCGGCAACGAACCAAAGTCCACAGCGTCCACGCCCCAGCCCTCCTCGCGCATACGGTCCACGACGCCCGCACCCAGGCCGTCCATGTCCACATGCACATCCTTGGGCTGCACATCCCACTGCTTCGCGATCCGCATCGCGTGCTTCGCCGTGTACATCAAGTCATCCGACTGCCACTGCGTCACCGACTCCACACGGCCATCTACCATCACAACAGCCACCGTGTAGTCACTGCCCGTCCGCGCCACATCCAAGCCCATGTGACGCCCGCGCTCGATCTCCGGCTCAATCTCCGCCGTCTCCTCCAACAGCCATGTCGGAATCAACTGGTAGTCGCCGCCGCGCGGAGGGAACTTCCCCAGCACACGCACGAAGTACTGCGGCGAATCCTCGCCGTAGTACTGACGCTGCTCCTCAATCCAGTCACGGCTGATGATGTCCTCGGGCACATCGTGCGCCGCGATCTCGAACCGTGACCAGTTCCCACGCTGGTGACTCTCGAAGAACGCACCATCCGCACGGTTGCCGTTCCCGATCAGCAGCACATAACAGTTCGGGCTCGTCAGGTAACCACGCATAGCGTCGAAGATGTGGTCCGCCACACCCGACGCCTCGTCCACGATCACAAACAGCCCGCCCGGACCACCCGCCTTCGAACCCCGAGCGTGGAATCCCTGGAAGCGCTCCTCTCGGTCAGTCGATAGGCCCATCGCGTACCAACTCGGCGAGATATCCAGCCTCGTGGACATCAACTCGCCCTTCAAGCTGTATTTCGCCTCCAAGAACGCCGAACGCACCTCACGCCACAGCAATCCCACTTGGTGCCATGTCGGAGCCGTCGTGATCACGATCGCATCCGGCCTCGTGAACAAGAACCACAGCAGCAAACGACCCGCCCAAGTCGTCTTGCCCGCGCCGTTACAACTCACGACGCTCACACGCTGGTGCTCCACCAGCGCCTTGCCAATCTCAGCCTGCTTCTGCCAAGGCGTCCAGCCTAGGACATGCGTGGCAAACCCAGCCGGGTCGTCGCAGTACTCCGGGTACGGCGCATCAAGCTTCGCCCCCAGCTTCGAGTCCAACTGCTGCCGGACCTGTGCCCAAGACCTCGCTGTCAATCCTCGCGACGATTCTTCTCGCGGCATCCTTACTCGCCTCCTCCAACACGATGTCTGCAAACCTCGAAAGGACCGCCACTAGATCTCGCGCGTTCAGCGCCGTCGCCGCGTCCAGCCTGATTGACCACGCCTTCTCCTGACGACGCCCAAGGCGCTCTGCAGCACGGGCAAGCTCCTCCAGGGCCGCGTCCTCCCTCACGCCACGCTCCAAGAACTCCAGCAAGTCCTTTAGCTGCGCCTCGAAGTCCTCCGTCCCCGCCGCGTCCTCCAGAGCACGCGCCAGCTTCAAAGCCTCCTTCCGAAACTCCGGCGTGTCGCTCTCCGTCGCACGCTCCGCCGCCTTCTGCACCGTCAAGTCCAGCAGCGCCAGAGACTCACGCAAGTCCATCAGAGACGGATCGTTCTTCGCCTCCTCATACGCCTCGCGGAATCGGCCCAGGCTCTTCGAGTACCGACCGTGCTTGATCGGAGCACCAGGGCTCAGGCCACCGTGGAAGCGGCACACGCGCCGACCCGGAACCACGCTCCGGCCACAGCGAGTGCCCTGGCGGTTCTTCGCGCAGCAGCGCCCCGGCTCGTCGCCGGGCTCGAAGGTCGGGCCCTTACGCTTCTTCGGCATGCGCTAAATGTAGGGGTTATCGCGACATGGTGCATGGGATATTATGTGCCGTTTATAGGGAAAGTTCGTGGTACGGGGCTCATAAAAACGGGGGGTAATCATTGCCTGCCCGAGGCGCGCCGAAAATCGGGCATGGGGGTATACCCCTAGGGGACTACCCCTAGGGGTTTACCCTAGGTGTCGCATAATGTCCCTTCTGTTGCGCTGGATCTAGGGGTTTTCCCTAGGTGCGCCCAGGGCATGCCCTCAAGGCCCCTAGGGCATTCCCGTAGACCCTGGCGCATCGGGCAAGGCGCGCCGCGCAGGGGGCCCCGAGGCGCGGCGCGCCGGGGCCCCGAGGCCTCGAATCCTGGGGCGCGCGCCCACGGCGGGGGGGCGGGCGCGCCTTGCCCCCCGTTGAAGCCCCCGAGGGCCACAATCCGCCCCCGAGGGGGGCCCCGGATGCCCTGGATCCGTGGGGTTCCGCGCCCACCCTTGAGGGTTCCACGGTCCCCGAGGCCCTCCCCTTGAACCTCCCCCCTATTAGGGGCCCACGGGGAGGGCGCGCCCCCCCTCCTTGGACGGTCTCGGACACCTACCAGAATCCACGGATTCC
>Ga0208917_1000647_pt1 | contig 17614 bp, 15 predicted proteins | sample DEB08_DNA_10_FD_185500 | JGI IMG/M metagenome (GOLD analysis project Ga0208917, IMG submission 185500) | Aqueous microbial communities from the Delaware River and Bay under freshwater to marine salinity gradient to study organic matter... | ecosystem: Environmental > Aquatic > Marine > Coastal ...
CTTAGATGAATATCATCTTGCATGGATAAGTTGGATAGAAGGATTTGTAATTGGCATACTATTGGCGGTCTGGCTCTTCTAATGGACAAACTGATTTCAGCACTCAAGAAAGGAGTAGTAACAGTAGTATTTGAAAAGATAGATACAAAAGAAATTCGAAGTATGCCGTGTACTCTTAATCAAGATATACATAAACAAGGTATTGATATAAAAAATTACGATACTAACAGTGATACAATTCTTATGTATGCATTAGATAAAAAAGCATGGCGAGATGTGAGAGTCAATACTATTAAAGAGTGGTATGAAGGTCACCCTAAATGAAACTGTTTGCTAATATCAGTGTTGGACATGAAAACAGTAAATCATTATTAGATGCTAGAATTGTTGCCGCGGCACAGTGCAATGCTGATGCAGTTGTATTAACTAAAACCACACCGCGTTTGCTTATACCAGAAGAGAAAAAATACGTAGCAATACAAAGCAAGTGGGGTACAAAGCCTTACATAGAAGTTGCTAAATTAAGCGAACTGTCAGAAGAAACCATAGAACATGTAACAAAACTATGTGAAAACATTGGCATTCCGCTGATATGGAGTGTAACAGATCAAGAAGCATTGCAGTTTGTTAAAGATCACGGCACAGTAAACGAACTTAAAATACACAATGATGCAGTTGAAGTTGAATTACTTGTACCATACTGCTATAACAACATTGACTATGCTTACATTCCTAATAAGCATATTGACTTAGTAAATCAATATTATCAACGTAAGCACAAACGTTTTGCGATATATCACACCACAGAAGGATATGCACCTGAGGTTAGTGAATTAAAACTTAATATGCTAGACAAAATGAAGTTCTTAAATTACACCACAGGATACGAAAGCAAAGAAGCAGGTATATTTCCTGCAATGGCTACTATGTACAAAGGTATAGATTATTTAGAAGCATACTTGGGTGACGAAAAAGAAAACATGCCAGGTGTGCTAGAGTCAGCACAATTTTTTGATTTGTGGAACAGTTGTAATATATTGCTTACTGCGGACGGTAGGCAACAGGCTGATCAGTAAACCTTTTACCCAAGTAATAACTATTATCTATAGTAAACTCATTGTGCTTCACAATAGCATTTGCAGGCACACTGCCAGCATACATGTAAGTGAACTTCGGATTGAGCCAGTTTGGTGGCAATGCAGGATCTTGTCTTAGGTTTCTTGGATCAATAGCACGTGGATTGATTTCATACAGCACACCTTTGCCATCTGACCTTTCCAACATGTCATGATCAATACCAGGATTGTCATTGCCTAACATTTCTACTGCTGTTCTTGGATTGTCTGCTAAGAATACTACACCGTCTGTGCAACCTTTATACAACTTACACACACCGTTATTTAATATGCCCTGTTGCATAATAGCATTGTGGTTCATAGCAGGAGTTGCATGATATAACATGCTTTTTGGAGGTATAGGCAACTGAGTGCGTTTACTTTTCCAATTTTGAAAACTTCCTACTATATCTTCTATCAGCATATAGATATTTATCGTAAAATGCTTTTTGTGTAAAAATGTTACGATAAATATATGCGTAGTTAAATCTACAGAAGACAAAGGAGATGAAAATGGCCTCAATCGGATTCATTGGCGTAGGCAAGTTAGGGCAAGCCTGTGCTGAGATGGTAGCCGAGGTCCATGATGTTGTCGGATATGATGTAGAACCAAGAGAACCTGAAAACTTTACAATGGTTCCGAACTTGGTTGATGCTGTAAAAGGACAAGACATTGTTTTTGTTGCAGTACAAACTCCACATGATCCACAATATGATGGCAAGGCACCTACCAGCCATTTACCTAACAAAGACTTTGATTACACACTAGTAAAAAAAGTTCTGTCAGAGGTAAATGAAGTTGCAACCAAAGAGCAACTGGTGGTGCTAATATCTACGGTATTGCCCGGAACAGTAAGAAGAGAACTAGTACCTCTTATACCAAATGCACGTTTTGTTTACAACCCATACTTGATTGCTATGGGCACAGTTAAATGGGACATGGTTAATCCAGAAATGGTAATGATAGGTACTGATGATGGAAGTGAAACAGGTGACGCAAAAGAACTTGTAGACTTCTATAAAACTATTATGCAAAATGACCCACGTTATGTAATAGGAACATGGGACGAATGCGAGTGTATCAAAGTTTTTTACAACACATTTATTAGTGCAAAAGTTAGCCTAGTAAACATGATACAAGACGTTGCAGAAAAGCAAGGTAACATTAATGCAGAAGTTGTATGCGATGCACTTGCTACTAGCGACAGACGTATTATGGGACCTGGTTACATGAAACCAGGTATGGGCGACGGTGGTGCTTGTCACCCCAGAGATAACATTGCATTACGTTGGATGGCAGATAACTTAAACTTAGGTTATGACTTGTTTGATGCTGTAATGCTTAGTAGAGAAGTACAAGCAAAGAACATGGCTGACAGCATGATTGAACTTGCTACAGCAGGTGCAACCATAGTGCCGCCAATGCCAATCATTATTGTTGGCAAGGCATACAAGCCGCTAGTACCGTATGAAGCAGGGTCTAGCAGTATGTTAGTTGGACACTATGTTAAAGAAGAAGGTGTTGACTTGTACTACTATGATGAGGTTGTTGGTGAAGTACCACCGCAACCAGTGTTAGACAAACCAGCAGTATATTTACTAGCACACAATCCAGAAGTCACTTATGGTGAGCAACTGGACTTTGTGAAAGGTTGGTACAATGGAAAACATCGTGTTACTGAAGCAGATGAAGCTCTCACAGTTGCAACAGCAAACGGCACAGAACTTAACTTTGCGCCAGGAAGTGTTGTAGTTGACCCATGGAGAAAGATTCCTGCTATTGAAGGTGTGCAAGTTGTACATTATGGAAACACAAGAGCAGACGCATTAAGATAAACACTGGGGGAGGCAACTCCCCCATTACAGGACATAAACAATGAGTGATCGAGTAGATCGAATACGAGAAACAAACGAGATGATGACCCGAGAGGTCAGTGAAACATTTTGTTTAGCAAAGTGGCACCACACTACAATATACATGCACAGAGGTCAAACACACAGTTGTTATCACCCTAAGCCGCATGATATCCCTCTTGAAGAATTAAAATACGATCCTAGTGTGCTACACAACACACCACAAAAGATTGAAGAACGTATACAAATGTTTAATGGCGAAAAACCAAGTGGATGTCAGTATTGCTGGAATGTAGAAGAAATGGGTGGCGATCATGTAAGTGATAGACACCAACGTAATAACAGTATCTATACTGAAGAAAGACTAAACGAAATATTATATAATCCGCCTGATTACAAAATCAATCCAGAATACATAGAGATTGCGTTCAGTTCAGAATGTAATTTCAAATGCGGTTACTGTCATCCAATGCACAGTAGCAGTTACTATCAAGAGATTAAAAAGCATGGACCATACGATATGGTCAAGAACCACCGCAACGACATAGATTGGTTTGATATCTATGATGAGGATTCGCCATATGTAGAAGCATGGTGGAAATGGTGGCCAGAAGTTTCCAAGACGTTGAACATACTGAGAATAACGGGAGGTGAGCCTTTACTGCATAAAACAACGTGGAGACTGTTTGAAGAACTACAGAACAATCCTAAACCACAATTGGAAATAAACATCAACACAAACTTAGGTTATACATCACGACATGTTGAAAGACTTGTTGAGGTTATGAACGATCTATTAGGGAATGGTAAAATACGTCGATTCAAAATGTTTACTAGCATGGACACTTGGGGTGACCGTGCAGAATATTTGCGTACAGGATTAAACTTAGAGTTATGGGAAAAGAATCAAGACATCTATGTACGTGGTGTGAAAAGCCATATTACACACATGGTTACATTTAATATTCTCAGTGTTACAAGTTTTGTAGACTATCTCAAAAAAGTATTAGAATGGAGAGAGCGTTATGAATATGTCATACCTAACAATTTAGGCTCTGATGAAATGGTTCGTAAAATACGTTTCGATACTCCGTATTTGAAGGAGCCTCTACAGTATGACATGCACATATTACCCAAAGAACAATTTACACCATACTTTGATAAAATACTAGATTTTATTAGAGAGAATGTAGACGAGGAAGACAGAACTAAATTCAGTGAATTAGAATATGAAAGATTCCGAAGAGTACGTGATTACTTTGTGAACGAACAGTATGATGAGGATAAAGTTTTACGTGGACGTATAGATTTTTACAATTGGTTTAATGAATACGACAAACGTAGAGGGACAAACTTTTTAGAAACATTCCCAGAAATGGCAGACTTTTATCATATGTGTGGAGAGTTAGCAAGTGATGATGACTTAATAATGACCCGCAACATATGATTGATAACAATAATACTTTTTGCATATTACCCTGGATACACATTCATCACAGCCCTGAAGGGCATGTGTTGCCCTGCTGTATTTCAGATATGTCCTACAAACACAAAATAGAAAACGTTGGGACTATAGACAAGCAAATGAATTCAGAGTTTATGAGAGAACTTAGACTCAATATGGTCGCTGGTATTAAAACCGATATATGCAAGAACTGTTATAAAAGTGAAGAGTCAGGGTTCAAAAGTTTTAGGCAAGAAGCAAACGAAATGTACAAGAAGCATATGAATTTAGTCAAAGACACAGATATCGACGGCACTATTAAACATTTCAAACTGAGATATTTTGATATACGATTCAGTAACGTGTGTAACTTTAAGTGCAGAAGTTGCAATGCAGGCTATAGTAGTCAATGGGCATTAGAAGATAAACAGCAAGGCATACTTGGAGTCGAGATAAAAGAAAACAACACGCACAACGCATTACACAGCGTCTTAGAGCATATTCCGCACATGGAAAAGGCTTATTTTGCAGGTGGCGAACCACTGGTTACCAACGAGCATTATGTAATATTAAAAGCCATGATTGATAGTGGTCGTACAGATATAGAATTAATTTATAATACCAATATCAGTAAATTAAAATTCAAAGACAACGACATAGCAGAACTGTGGAGCAACTTTGAAAAACCAATTGGTGTATATGCCAGTTTAGATCATTATGGTATGCGTGGTGAATATATTAGAAGCGGTACTATTTGGAATCAGATTGAAACAAACTACAAAACATTATTAGACATGAGCAATGTACAATTAAACATAACCACAACAGTTAGTGCATTAAATTATGTAAGTCTACCAAAATTTATCATGCACATGTATGAGAATGATTTGTGGCCACAAGGACATTGGCAATTGAATCCAGTGTTTCAACCTACCTATTTGAGTATTCACAGCATACCACAGCAGTTGAAAGATCAAGGTAGACGTAATTGGCAAGATATGTGTGAACAACTAAAGGATCACATAGAACCAGAAGTGCATGAAGCATTTAGTAAATTTCCAGATGTAGTTGACAGTGAACACACATGGGAACTGAATAAATCAGCATTTATAGAAAACACAAACCGTTTAGATCAAATCAGAGGAGAGGACTTTGAATTGGTATTCCCAGAACTCAAGGAGATGGTTGCATGAAGTGCCCAACATCAGGTAGCGAAGGCTTTTGCGTATACCCTTTTATAAGTGTGTACAGACAGCCTAACGGTAAAGTAGCACCTTGTTGTGTAGCACAGTTTAGTGAAGAAAAAATTGACAGTCCGCATCTCAACGATTACATCAACTCTGAATATATGAAGAAGTACCGTATAGAAATGTTACAGGATAAATTACCAGAAGGCTGTCGTGTGTGCAAAGGACAAGAGGAAAGCACACAAAACAGTCCACGTATCAACATGAATAGAGAGTACGCAAAGTATATCGACGATGCCAAAGACATGACTGATAACAACACTGGAATCATAGATCCTGAACGTTTTCGCATGAGATATTTCGATATGCGTACATCAAATATCTGTAATTTCAAATGCAGAAGTTGTAACCAAGAGTACAGTTCACAGTGGCAAGCCGAAAATGATCGCACAGGATACGATAGCAGTAAGGGATTACGCATTGTTGACTTAACACCAAACATGCCTACTACAGTTATAGATGAAGTAGCAGAGAAGTGTGAGGACATAGAAACTGCATACTTTGCAGGTGGTGAGCCTCTGATTATGGATGATCACTACAAGTTGTTGTATGCATTAGCAGAACAAAATCCAGATGTGAGACTGAGATACAATACCAATCTCAGTAATCTAAATTACAAGAATCATGATCTACTAGACTTATGGAGTAGATTTAACAACAAAGTAGAAGTAGTAGCAAGTATAGATCATTATGGACCACGTGCCGAATATATACGCTCGGGTACAAAGTGGAACAAGCAGTTAGAAAATTTACATGCAGTAGCAAACTTTGACAATGTAGACTTAACATTGAGTGCAGTTGTTACAGTGTTTAACTTCTTAACATTAGATCAATTAATAAGATATCTATATCAAGAACAATTAATAGTACCTGGTGGCATTGCAGACGAGGGACTAGGTGCAGATGGTATCAAGATTGACAGCATACTAGGTGTATATCCTGCACAAGATCCAGCATGGCTTAGTGCAAAAGCCTTACCACCAGACCTCAAAGCAGAAGGCATACAACGAGTAGAGTATGTGATCAAACAGTTAGAAGAATGGGGTTTCAACGGAGACCATGACACTGGTTCACAAGGAACACAACTACAACACATATTAAACTTTGTTAAAAGTGAGGACACATGGGAACAACAAAAGTTAAACTTCTGGGAAGATAATCACAGACTAGATCAAGTACGTGGTGAAAACTTTGTAGAAACATTTCCAGAACTAGAAAGAATGATGAGAGGCTAATGAGCGAATATATACATATCAAAGACTTAGACAAAGACCATTTGCTCACAGAAAGCAAAGTATTCTGTATGTTTCCTTGGGTACACTTGAATGCAACACCCAAAGGCGATATATACCCTTGTTGTAGTAATGACTATAGCAATCCCATAGGCAATACGGCGGATATGACCCTCACAGATGCGTTTAACAGCGAGTTTATGAAAGAGCTTAGGTTGAACATGCTGGACGGTGAACCTAGCAAAATATGCGACTTCTGTTACAATCATGAGAAGGCTTCGCCACACAGTTTTAGAACATACAGCATAGATAACTTTCAACAACACTTTGATGATGTTATCAGTAAAACACAAACAGACGGCACAGTAGATGAATTCAAAATGCGATACTTTGATATTCGTTTCAGTAATATCTGTAACTTCAAGTGTAGAAGTTGCGGCACAGAGTTCAGTAGCCAATGGGCGTTAGAAGACAAGAAAACATTTAATCCAGATGGTCCTGTGATTATACACGTTGACGAAGACCGAGGAGATGTATTAAATGAAATAATAGATCAAGTAGATCATATAGAACTGGCTTATTTTGCAGGTGGAGAACCGTTGATTACTCCAGAACATTATGTTATACTAGAAGAATTAATACGTCGTGGTAAAACAGACACAGTGCTACGTTATAACACAAACGCCAGCACAGTTAATTACAAGCAGTATGATATATTTGAATTGTGGAGCCACTTTGATAAAATAGAACTCAGTTGCAGTATAGATCATTACGGTGAACGTGCAGAAGTAATCAGGCACGGTACCGATTGGGGCAGAGTAGAGAATAACCTTAAAACATTTAGGAGTAAACCTAATTTAGATTTTCAATTAAACACAGTGTTCTCAATATATAATTATTTGACACTAACAGAGTTTTATGAATACATGATTAATGCAGGGTTAGTTGACAAAGCAAATGACTGGTATCACAGTTTATATTTGTTAGTTAACCCTGGATATTTAAGTGCGAGAGCATTGCCTAAAAGCATGAAAGCCATAGCAAAGAATCGTGTTAAGTCATTATATACTGGGCAAACCTGCATAGATAGGATAACTAATAGTGCGGCCGATTTCGCTGACGCTGAACACACTTGGAGTGACGTGAAGAAGCAATTTTTCCACAACACACAAAGGCTAGACGGCATTCGTAATGAAGATTTCTTTTCAGTGTTCACCGAACTCAAACCGCTACAGGATTTAGAAGAATGAAGACAGCAAAACAATTAGTCAAAGACAGTAAACATTTTTGCATATTACCATGGATACACTTCCATGCATGGCCAGATAAAAAGGTCATGCCCTGCTGTATTGCTGACAGTGATATGCCTGTTAGCGAAGTGAGAAGTGATCAAAGCATACTGGAAATGATGAACTCACAAGAGTACAAAGAAATGCGATTAAAAATGTTAGCAGATGAACCTGTAGAAGCATGTAATCGCTGTTACGAACTGGAAAACGATGGCACATGGACACTGCGACAAAGTCAAAATGCAGTGCGAGGCATGGAAAGTGAGGACTTGATTGAATGCACTAACCTCGATGGTAGCATAGATGAGTTCCAAATGAAGTACATGGACATACGTTTCAGTAACTTGTGTAACTATAAATGTCGCAGTTGCGGCCCAGAATGTTCAAACTTACACGGTGAAGAAGAGATCAAACTGGTGGGTTTAGACGAATTTGAACGCAGATTCAACAGAACAGAGACACTGGTTAACTGTAATGACGATGGTGTGCTGATGGATCAACTGCAAGATTACTTGGGAGACGTACAAGAGTGCTACTTTGCTGGGGGAGAGATACTGGTTACCCGAGAACATTATCAGTGTTTGAAGTACTGGATTGACAACGACATGGCAAAGGATGTTAAACTAAACTACACAACCAATATGAGTGTGGTAACATACAAAGATAAAAACAATAAGGATCAAAGTTTATTCGATTTATGGAAACATTTCCCCAATATTGAAATGTGGGCCAGCATAGATGCCATAGAAGAACAAGGTGAAATAATCCGAAAAGGCTTCAGGTGGGCAAAAGTCAAACAGAATTTATTGGATATTCGTGAACATGCATCACATATTAAATTGGGAATTACCCCAACTATCAGTATATGGAATGTGTTTGTGTACAGTAAAATGTTTGATTGGATGTATGATAACGGCTTTATCAGCACACACAATCCACCTAGAGTAAACGTGTTAACATATCCAGACAATGCCAGTATTAAAATACTGCCCGAAAACATGCGTGTGAGACTGATCAGAGAGTTCAAACACTACATAGCAAGGTTCAGTGAGAACGATGATGACGTACACATCAAGAACGGTTGGAAAGTGTTAATACAAACACTGTGGGAAGGCAGAGATGACCGAACAAGACTGCTAGACTTTTTTGAGATCACAGACGAAAAGGATCGTGTGCGTGATGAAGTGCTAGTGGATGTAATACCAGAATTATTAGAGGTAAGAGAATGGGCGAACAGGAAAGAATAGTAGCAATATCTGCACCAGAGAAGTATCTGGCTGTGACATGGCAAGTGAACAACTTCTGTAACTACAGTTGCAGTTATTGTAACCCTGGTAACTGGATTGGTGATGCACGTAATGAAACCAACTTAGAACTGTACATAGATAACCTCAATACCTTGATTGATCGCTACACAGCAGAAGGTTACAAGCATTTCAAGTTCTTCTTTAGTGGTGGCGAACCCACAGCATGGAAACATTTCCTGCCTATATGTGAACATCTCAAATGGAAACTGCCGGAATGCACCATAGCAATTAACACAAATTTAAGCAGACCCGTTAAATGGTGGGAGAAACATTATGAGTTATTTGATGATGTGGTAGCCAGTTTCCATGTGGAATTTGCCAAAAAAGATCAATATGAAGAAACTTCAATATTCTTGTGTGACAAAATGAATTATTTAAGCAGTAAAATGCTGTTACACGATGAGCGTTTCTGGGAAGTTGTGGAATACGGCGAACATCTCAAAACTGTTATGCCCAATTACTTTATCGAATGGACACCACTGTATGATGAAATGACTGTGAATGCAGGCCCGTGGAAGTATGATGATGCGGAAAAAGAACAGTTTATTGAGACACACAGCACAGACAGTTACTACAGCAAAGACAAACCCTGGAAAGATTCAGGTGTTGTGAGCTATGTTAATTGGGAAGGCGGCCGACAAGAACCCTGTAACAGCAACGATGTTATCATACGTAGACAGAACTTTTTCGAAGGTTGGGACTGTGATGTGGGTGATTGTATCTTTATTAACCCTATCGGCAATATCACACTGGCCAGTTGCGGTGTATCAGGCACTGTGGGACACATACTAAAGGACATAGACCGCGTAGGACCGCACACAGTTAGTTGTAACAAACATCATTGCCATTGTGGTACAGATATCATTATTCCCAAAAGAATAACACCAAAAGCAGAAGAGATTATAGCACGTGGCACTGATTAACCGTACAGATGTATACTATGTGGATTATGATCATGACAATCAAATACATCTGCATAATTGGGGCGAAACTGCTATTGCACACATGCGAGACTGGAGTCATGAAGACAGTTATCTCATAGAATTCAAACGTGGCGATGTGTTTGCAGACTTCAATCTAGAACAAATCATAAGCCCAGAAATATTAGCAGACATACGTGACCCCAACGGTAAAACACATCTCATCATGGCAAACAGTCATGAGGGCTTTCGCACAGCAATAGAACACATATATGTGTACGTGTGCAAACGTCAAAAGATACCTGTAAACAAAACCATATTGATATCTGGTGGCTACGATGTAGCAGATCATGTGCGCCGTTATGCAGAAAAGTATGACGAACCAGAAATGCGTTGCGAATGGATAGTGAGCTTTGAAGGCAGTTATCGCAACAGAGCACAATACTTTTTAGGTTGGAATGCCAACGAACAGTACACTTCTCACGGTATAGGACATGCACTAAACCAAGGCGACGATGCACTGTTAGTGCAAAAGCCATGGCCTATCACACTGCACAAGGGTCCATATGAAAAGACTTATGTGTGCTTTAACAGACGTTGGCGTCCACATAGACCCTGCTTGGTAGGCTTACTGAGTGCCAGAGGTTGTTTGGACGACGGCTTTGTGAGTCTGGGCAAAGCAGATGATCCCAGACAGTGGAGCACAGAAATAGATCACTTGTTGTGGTTTTTAGCACAGTATTCACCAGCACATCAAGCATTTGAAAACCACAGAACCCAACTAGAGAACATGCCAGACTTGTATTTAGACACACAAGATCTAGTGACAAACCGTGCTGAGTTTGAACTGGATACTGCATACTACTATGAGAACAGCATGATATCACTGGTAAACGAAACCAATTACTATGTGGGACATGAAGCATACGAGGACATGATATTCTTAAGTGAGAAGTTTTTCAAGCCTGTGTTGATGCGACATCCGTTCCTCATAGTGAGCACACCGGGTATATATCGTGCTATACATGCACTGGGTTATCAAACATTCCCAGAATTCATACCCGAAGACTTTGATCGAGAAACAAACGATGCTAGACGCATGTGGCGTATATGTGACATAGTGCAAGACATGACAACCTGGAACGAACAAAAAGTAAACCAGTTCATAGAGTATGCCGCACCTATTTGCGAACACAACTGGCAAACACTGTGGAACAAAACCAGTTTCACACACAGGATGAATTACTGATGAAATACACACCACACAATATACACACAATGGATTTAACCAAGTACGAAAGGATATTCACATTCGGGTGCAGTTTTACACGTTACCATTGGGCAACATGGGCAGACTTGATTGCATCTGAAATACCTCACGTGGAACACATCAACTATGGCCGCTGTGGTGCAGGACAACAGTTTATACAAGCAATGATAAGTCAAGCAATAGTAAAGCACAAGCCTACTAGCAAAGACTTACTAGCAGTAATGTATACAACACACTACAGAGAAGATCGTCACATGGGCACTAATGAACACACCCATGAACCAGAATGGAAAACACCAGGTAACATATTTTCACAGGGCGATTACCCCATGGAGTTTGTAGAACAGTTTTGCGTACCCAGAGGAATGACTATCAGAGATTGTGCTATAATGCACAGTTGCGATGCTATGCTTACCAGCACAGAGTTCGACAGCATACAGTTTCAAGGGGTAGGTGTACCCAAACAAGAGTGGTATGGGCATGGTGGCGATTGCCATGACACCACTGTTAATGCAGACATAAACGAATACTACACAGACTTGCTGAACAATCAACTCATGCCAGATCTACTTAACACACAAATGGGTGGAGAGTGGCCTGTGTACTACACATACAACGGCGGACCCGATTGTGGCTATGAGAACGATATTGTACCCGACTATCATCCACACAGTATAAGTTACAGAGAGTACTTGTTAAAGTGTGGGTTACCCATGGGTGAGCGAAGCGAACGCCTCGCCAATCAGAGTCATGCACTAATGCAGGGTATAACACACAGACATCAACTAGATGCAGAAGATTGGCCCTGGAACGACATAGGTTACAGTTTCGGAGGGCACTTGTAATGCTACAGTCAGAAGTAAACCAGTTATGGGATAGTGTACAGCCGTTGTGTACCCCAGGTGGCACTGTGGGCATCATAGGTACCCACAGTAGACGTACTACCCTTATAGGTGCCGAAGGCACCGCCCGCAATCATGATGTGGTATACCTAGACGACGATGCATACATAGGCGGTGCAGAGTTTTCCTCAGTGAGAGATTGGTATAAACTGGAAACTGTGATAGTAGCAGACTACAGAGGGCCGCATCAGCACATACCGCCACATGTGAGTGTGATAGATACTGCATGTGTACCCTGGGAAGAATGGGGTCATGTTATCGCAGACTATCGCTGGTGGGACGGTAAAAACATAGTATCACATTGGGATAAGCACAATCATCCCCCTGTTAACAGTTTCCCAGACGGTGGTGCTGTGTGTATCAGCAATGATTTTTTTGAAGTATATCCAGAACTGTGGTATAAACGCCACAGCATAGGGTTTATATACTATGGCCCTACACCGCATCAAGGTGACCCTAGTCGTGTGCCATATGAACAACAGTTACACAACATACAAACGCTATTGGATCGTGGCTGTACTACTGTTATGTTTTGTAATTCAGATGAAGCACTACAGTTAGTGCCCACAGGCTGGGCACATCGTGTTGCACGTCATTTTGTTAAACAGGGTCACAGCCCAGATACATTTTGGTTTATCACAGGCTGTTTGACAGGTGAAGCAGAGTATGCTACAATATGTGAACAGGGTGGCGAACCAGAATACTTAAACCCACTAACATGGCATCGCTTCGAACACTGTGTACGCATAGACTGTACAGGTGTAAGCAGTATACCCCATATGCGACACAGCAATACTGATTTTGAACCAGGGGAACTGGAATACCCTCTAGACGATGAGTCACAACATATACTGGATTATGAATATGTACAGGTACCCAAAAAGCACAAGTTCTTGTGCTTTAGTCGTATGCCCAGATGGCAACGCATACAGTTGTTGGCATGGTTAGAGCATAATGATTACTTGAATTCAGGCTTAATGAGTTTTGACTTAACACAAGGCAACAGACCCGGTAATAATGCAGAGAATGCACAGGAAATAGAACACCTAACACAACACATCAATCACATGTACAACTATGACTTGGAACATTGTGAAGCGGACCAACGTGAGGCTATCACAGAGTTTAGACTTAATTGTGCTCACTACACCATTGACTCCTTCATGAACATAGGAGGGCGGTTGCCATTAACGCTAAATAGAACAGTAGAAAGAGATAACCCAGTGCAGATTTGTTTAGAAGACAGATCATATCATGAAAACAGTCGTTTCTCTATAGTATGTGAAACACTGTTTTATCGTGGAGACTATAGAAGTCAACATGATTATTACATGAATAATCTACAAACCCTGCCCGGAATATTTATTTCTGAGAAACTATACAAGCCATTGAGCTATTGTCATCCTTTTGTGTTGTTCAGCAGACCTGGCACACTGCAGGCGTTGCGTGACAGAGGCTATCACACATTTGGGTACATGATAGATGAGCACTACGACGACATAGAAGATGATGCTAGACGATTTGGAGCAGTGTGTACACAAATACAGAGATTGATTACCATGAGTGATGAACAGTTTGCCGAATATCAACCCAAAATAGCCGACACAGTGCATCACAATAGAAATGTGTTAATGGACTTCTCACAAGGTAACACACTGTTAGCAGTAACGGATACATCACGTATACATGGAAACTAATGAAAGATAAACCCGAAGGCATAGACTTTAATCTCACCAAAATAGCACGTAAGGGTGTAGAACCCGTAGAGCGTCCAGAACTCAGTGTAGAGGACGCAAGACATCAACAGATGATGGATGCTATTGCACCCTTTGCACGTAAAGCACAACAAAAGAACATGACAGTGGTAGACATAGAGTATGCTACCCGTGAGGAAACACTGTACTTGGTTATGTGCCCAGAATGGGCACCTGAGTTTCCACCGTTTAACCTAGCACGACTAGCAGGCATTACCAGAGAAGCAGGTTACCGTACAACCATAATGGATTTGAATGTTAAAGCATTTAATCTCTACATGACAGAGTGGCGTCACAAAATGCCGTTCCGACTGTGGGATCCTAGTGCCAGTTGGCATTGGTTAGGCGACACATACTTCAACGATATCCACCCACATCTAGAACCCTTACTGGAAGAAAGCATACAAGAGATCATAGAAGCAAACCCCACAGTGGTTGGGTTTTCAGAATATTACATCAGTGAAATGCCCACACGTTGGATGGCCAAACAGTTACGTGAACGTGCGCCACATATCCGTACTGTGGTAGGTGGTAGTAATGTACACAAGGATTGGTTCGATGGTTCAGAAGTATTTGACTATGTGGTAGCAGGAGAAGGTGAAAAGGCCATACTGTGGGTGTTAGAAGATGTAGCGGCAGGTAACACATATGAAGAAACCAAGATACTCAAACAAGACGAAATGGAACGTATCAACATCAATGGTATGCCCATGCCCGACTACAGTGGCTTAGACTTTAACGAATACAAAGTGCCCAACGGTGTAACATCAGAGTTCTCTCGTGGTTGTACTGCAAAGTGTACGTTCTGCGAGGAAACACACTTTTGGAAGTACAGACAACGTCAAGCCATAGATGTGCTCAAAGAAGCAGAATGGTTATACTACAACAAGGGCACAGACATCATGTGGTTCATAGATAGCCTAGTTAATGGTAATGTCAACGAACTACGTGCATTCGGATTGGGTTTACGTGCTAAAAAGATACCCATGAAGTGGACAGGCTATGCACGTTGCGACGGCCGTATGGATGAACAGTATTTTCAAGATATTGCTGGCGAGGGCGGATGTATTATGCTTAATTATGGTTGCGAGTCAGGCAGTCAGAAAGTGTTAAACGACATGGCCAAGGGTGTAACCATCAAAGAGATGGAAGACAACTTCAAGTGGGGCAAGAAGTACGGTGTGTATGCGGCCACTAACTGGATCGTAGGCTTCCCCACTGAGGAACATGATGACTTTGCTAAAACAATGCAGTTCATATGGCGTAACAGAAATCAGAACATAAACAACATAGGTGCTGGTGTAGGCATGGCAGTAGGCCCTGCAACCATAGTAGGACAGAACCCGCACAAGTATAATGTGAGTTATCACAAGTATCAGAACCACTGGATCAGGAATGATCTCACAATGGGTGGCACACATGTTATGCATCGAGTGAAATTATTCTATATATTTCTAGATCATCTTGTGGGTAAAACAGATATTCAGTTTGGTTACCCTGTGCGTAACAATTTACGCAAGGAACACTACAAACTAGACATAGCAGATCCTTTTGCACATCATGAGATAGAGTATGAGGACTATGACTACAACATCATCAAACCTGGCATAAATCCGTTTGCAGACACACTGGTCAATGAGATTTGGCCGTTTTTACGCATGATGTGGTTGTGTCATGGGGCATTTAAGACGGAAATACTGTTTAATCCTGAAATAGATCTCAAAGAATTTGGGTCACAGTATGGCCCCGGTATGTTTAATGGAATATATAAGTTCAATATCACAGACGGCGGAGTTTGGGACGCAGACTTTTCATATAAATTCGAACAGGTAGACAACCCATACGACCATCGTGAGAACGATCGCAAGGGTCCATTCTTTGCACAAGAGTACTCACGTATGCAATCTAATGCGGCAAGACGTGCTAGAAAACTGGCAAAACCGGAGTGGGACGTGGAAGAAGGCCGCTCAAATAGGGATTTCGTTGATATGTTAGACGAAGAAAAGGCATTAAACCAATTAGATTTCTCATTTGAGTATGAGTTTAAGGGAAAAGGCAAGTTCACCAGAGACCACAGCATTGCAGTACCAGACGAAATCGGCCGCGGAGTCAACGCAGACAATGTGAGTCTAAACAATAAAACAGAATTCATACAGTTGCAAGATCAAATTTCTGCTGTAAACGTAGGTGACGAATAGTGTACAGTGTAAATGAATGGGGCAAATTGCGTGAAGTTGTGGTGGGAATCGCCGATTATGCCAATATTCCTCCAATAGATATTTCAATGCGTACAGTAAACTACGCAGATGTGAGTCACATAGACGCCATACAAACCAAAGTGGGTGCCTATCCTGAACGTGTTATACGTGAAGCCAATGAGGATCTCGATAACTTTGTAAACATTATAACAGATCTTGGAGTCACTGTCAACCGACCTAGGCGTGAACCCACACCATACTATAATTATTGTCCCAGAGATCTTGTGTTCGTACATGGTAACCGTGCTATCGCCACACCAATGAGTATACGTGCAAGGCACAACAACTATGAAAGCATAGTGGATTGTTTTGAAACACTGCAAGTGGCACCCAGATACTTGGAAGATGACTTGTACAACATTGCATGTGTGGGCGATCCTGATACCTTAGCACTCACAGAAGTGGCTCCTGCCTTTGATGCCGCCAATGTGTTACGTGCAAATGATGATCTCTTATACTTAGTGAGTAATAGTGGCAATCGTGCTGGTGCCCAATACTTACAGGAACAGTTCCCAGATTTACGAGTGCATCTATTAGAAAATACCTACTCTTACATGCACATAGACAGCACTGTAGCGTTTTTAAGGGAGGGACTAGTACTCTTGAACCCATCTAGAATAAACGACGTTAAAAAACTGCCTAAACCGTTCTCAAATTGGGACGCCATTTATTGTGCTGAGCCAGTTGATATTGGTTATTATGGTGACTACTGTAATGCATCACCTTGGATAAACATGAACTTGATCTCCTTAGATGAACACACAGTGGTATTAGAACAGAATCAACATCCGTTACGCCGACAACTAGAGGCATATGGCATAGAATGCATCATGTTGCCTATCAGACACCAACGCACACTAGGTGGAGGTTGGCATTGTGTGACCAATGACACAGTGAGGGACACATGAGTATAACATATAGCAGTCAAGGTTTATATCAAAATGGTTACTGTTACGGTCATGTTGATTTGGCCACACATGGTTACAACACTGAGTACAAAGATCTTGACTATGTGCGTCAAC